>JFJP01045362.1_pt1 | contig 10275 bp, 10 predicted proteins | sample 431651 | NCBI WGS metagenome assembly JFJP01 (sample SAMN02602958, study PRJNA72255) | Microbial mat metagenome, whole genome shotgun sequencing project. | biome: fresh water; feature: sink hole; material: water; isolation source: purple microbial (photo- and chemosynthetic) mats found in... | reverse complement strand
ATTATTATGGAAATGGGTATTATGATTCTTACTGGGTTGGATGTACCGGCATGGGGCCAGGAGTAGAACTCAAAGGTGTTGTTCGCTTTGGAATCGGCAAAGCAGGGTTTATTCACTATGTTCCGAATATAAGTTGGTGGGGACGTTGGGATGATTACGGGTATGTATCCGTCCGCTGACCCCATCTCCGACTTACTTCGAGTCGTGTAGACTTCTCCTGTAAGAGAGCGGAGTGAGTGCTTTAAAATCTTCAAGAGTTGAAGCGGCCGGGAGTTTTTCAAGTAGCCAGAGTAGATATTCGTACAGATCAACACCGAGCATGATCGCACTTCCGACGAATGATGCCATGATCCCGATCTTTTTCGCGCCGCTTTGCGAACCGGCAAAGAGCCAATTTTTACGTCCTAAAGTAATCGGTCGAATCCGATTTTCAATCTGATTGTTGTCGATCTCCAAACGACCATCGTAGAGATAGGTGATAAAAAGTTCTTTCCGTTTAATCACATACGCGATCGCTTTGTACACCGGATCTTGCGGCGTATAATTGAACTGGTTATCTTCCAGAAGCTTGAACAGTGCAGTCACTTTATCACCAGCTTTTCCCTTGAGACGCATCATGAATCGAGCGGCGTACTTTTTCTGATTGATCGCATCTTCCGACTCGCCGACAGAATCGAGATCGATTTGTTCCCACTGTATTTTTGCAGCTCGTTCAATTGCATAGAGTTCACGAATCTTTGCAACAATGACGCTGCAGAATTTTTTATCCTGGCTTTCAGCCTCAACAAATTTGCGGCGAGCGTGAGCCCAACATGCAAGATGAATAATATCAGGGCGTAGTGCAACGTTATCATAGCTTGAATAGCCATCAGTTTGAAGATATCCCGAAAAGTTTTTGAGGAATTCCGTGGCATTTTTGCCCGCACGCGACGGATCATACTCGAAAATGACCTGTCTCCCATCACTTCGAGGCCAAAAGTAGCCTGTCGCAAGTTTTCCATCGCTCTGATCTTTCATCACTTTGAGCGGAGTTTCATCCATTTGAACATACCCGCTCGAATCGATTTGCCTTCGCATCGCTTCGATCACCGGCCCGAGCATTTCTGCGACTTGCTGCTCCCAATCGCACATTCTTTGCCGCTTAACTTCGCAGCCACAGTGATTGAATAGTTTTTCAAGTCGGTGAAGTGGAAGGTGAAGGAAATATTTTGCATAGATGATCCACGCCACAAGAGATGCGGCAGGAATTCCGCGATTGATCAGCTGAGGAGGAAGTTCTGCTTGAGCCACGCCGGCTTCGGGATGTTTTTTGCAGGCATATTTTGGACGAAGAAGAAGAGAAACAAAAAGCACGGCACGCTGATATTCGAGTTTTTCCGTGCGATCTTCGCCAATGAGATCCATCGGTTCGCCGCAGATCGGGCAAGCCTTTTCTTCTTCGCTCAGATCAAGAGTTGTTTTAACCCGTTTTAGTTTTGAAGAAATTGGATTGCGGGTTTTATTCCCTTTTGAATCAGTTTCTGTTTCAGTGGGAATCGGATCGGTGGTAATTCCATCTTCGGTGAGTGCCGCGACCTGTTCAGCAAAAAGGTTGGTCTGCGAACCGTCATCGTCGACTTTACGTTCAGAACTTTCACCAAAAACCTGCTTCCTCAGAAGCTCATTTTGATGTTCCAATAGGCGAATTTGCTCGTCTTTTACGACAAGCATTTCCGCCTGTTTCCTTATCTGTACCGATGGTTTTATCTCTCTTATTTTCATGGGGATAATATACATTTTTACACCGCACTAATCAAGTAAACAAGCGGGTTTCACATTGATTTTATCGGCAATTCGAACCTCTTTTTTCGATGGTCTGGATCACCGACAACACCTTCGAGAAGCATGACCAGTCCGGCGTAGTCGAGCTCCTTTTTGGGTTCACAGAATCGCCCCGTTTCAAGCCGCTTTGCCCAGATTGCGTAGCCTGACCGATCCCAATACAGGATCTTAACTTGGTTGCGATTCTTGTTAAAAAAAACAAAAAGATACGGTGAAGTCGGGCTCATTTCAAGCGTATTTCTCACCATTCCTGAAAGTGCATTGAACGAACTTCGCATGTGGACAGGCTGTTCACAGACAAATGCTTTCAAGTTTGCTGTAAATGAAATCATGCCAACCCCCGAATAATTGCAGTCAACTGATCTGGCTGAATCGATGGCGGAATTTCAATCGTGAATGATCGATGGATAATCCGAATCGGCTCTGATGAGATTTGAGCGAGCGATATTTCACGAAATGAACGGTCGACTTTGGCACGCGGGTTGGAACTTTGTTTTTTCACGGAGTCTCCTTTTTCTGTTGGCTTCAGAAATAGATCACCCCGGAATCAGAAAACAGATGGGCTGGAGCGGACGGATACCAATATTGCTGGAATCATGAAGTCTATTCGGGACATCATGCGTGAAGATACTGGTGTAAACGGTGATGCTCAAAGAATCGAACAGCTTGGATGGATGATCTTCCTGAAAGTCTTTTCTGATAAAGAAGATGAACTTGAACTGGTTGAAGACAACTACATTTCACCGCTTCCGACTGAGTACCACTGGAACAGCTGGGCATCAAACAGTGAAGGTGATACAGGCGAAAAGCTTCTCAAATTTGTTGATGATGAACTCTTTCCAGCACTGCGAAACATCGATGTATCGGGCAACCGCAGAGCCTTGATTCTTCGCGAAGTATTTGTCGGCAACCACAACTACATGAAATCGGGAATCTGTCTTCGTAAGGTGCTGAACAAGCTCAATGAACTGAATTTCAATGTGGCTGAAGATCGTCATCTATTTGGTGACATTTACGAAGGAATGCTTAAGGAGTTACAGAGTGCGGGTAAATCGGGTGAATTTTATACTCCTCGTGCGGTGACTCAGTTCATGAGTGATATGATCGATGTTCAGCTTGGGGAGAAACTGCTTGATCCAGCATGTGGAACGGGCGGATTCCTCACTTGTGCCATCGAACATCTCAAAAAGCAGGTGAAAACACCAGCGGATCGTGAAACACTTCAGGATTCAATCATTGGCTGGGAGTATAAACCGCTTCCGTATCTGCTTGCCACGACCAATCTTATCCTCCATGATATTGAAGTTCCAAATCTTACTTTTGATGATACACTCAGCAAGCCATACAACGAATATCGTGAAAAGGATCGTGTTGATGCGATTCTTGCAAATCCTCCATTTGGCGGAGTTGTGGCGAACGGTAACGAAGGAAATTTCCCGCAGAACTTCAGAACCAAGGAGTCCGCAGACCTGTTTTTAGTGCTCATGATTCATCTGCTGAAAAATGGCGGTCGTGCATCAATCGTATTGCCTGATGGATCACTTACGGGTGAAGGTGTCAAACAGCGGATTCGTGAAAAATGGCTTACTGATTGCAATCTTCACACCATTATTCGACTTCCCAACTCAGTATTTGCACCATACGCAACGGTGGCAACCAATCTGTTGTTCTTTACCAAAGGAGAACCGACCAAGGAGATTTGGTATTACGAACACAAACTTCCTGAAGGTCAGAAATCCTACAGCAAGACCAAAACGATTCAGGTGAATGAGTTCGATCCGATCAAAGAGTGGTGGAACAATCGTGAAGAGTCAAGAGGAGGATGAGATTGAACATACATCGGCTGAACTGCTGGAAATGCTTCATAAGTCATTCAGAAAGAGTGATGATCTGCTTACTAAAATAAGAAATGAGTTGCATTAGCATGAATGTAAAAATTGGAGATTTTCTTACACGAATTAAAAGACCTGTTGAATTAGATCCCGAAACAGAATACAAACAAGTTACAATTAAACTCCATCATAAAGGTGTAGTTCTTAGGTGTCTCAATAAAGGGAAAGACATCAAATCGAAAATGTATGAAGTTATGGCTGGTGACTTTATATTATCTGGCATTGATGCTCGAAATGGAGCATTTGGAATTGTTCCAGAAGAACTTGATGGAGCAATCGTAACAAATGACTTTTGGTATTTTGATGTTGACGAAACGGTTATTTCCAAACAACTCTTTTTAGAACTAACTCAAACATCTTGGTTTGATGAAATTTGTCGACTTGGAAGTGATGGAACAACACAGCGAATTCGTCTACAAAAAGATCGTTTTTTCAATCAGGACATTGTTCTACCTGAAACACATAAACAAATTGAGCTTTTAAACAAATTGACAGATTCAAAGCGACTAAAGAAAGAAATTTTGAAGCAACTTACGATTCTTGATAAGTTTCATTCTCAGATTCTAAAAGAAGCATTTGAGGAGTTGAAATGATAAAAGATATTTACGACTCTTTCATGAAAGTTCAAGGGTGGGTATTAGCAATAATTGGCATTGCTGTCAGTGCTTTCACTATCTATTTGGCTCCTAATGCTACAATTCAGGTGCGAATTATACTGCCATTGATATGCATTTTTATAATTGTCATCATCGTTCTTGTTAATACTTTGTTTACGCTTAAAACAAAATATTACTCTCCGAAAGTATGTCGGTGTATTGAACCGTATAATCGCCAAATACCTGCTGATAGTATTCTTCTAATTGAAAATTTTATGCTGTTCACAACTGGAACAAGACTGCTGGTTTTCTATAAAGATGATGACTTTGAGAAGGTAATTGGTCAAGGTGTTGTAATTACGCAACAGAGTGATGCCAAAATGCAAGTAGGTATATCTTTAATTGAAGATGAAAAATCAATCATCACTGATCTTATAAAAAACAAACGAGAAACTTTATCCAAGATCATACTAAAACCATTTGCAGAAGGGCGTATTTAATGTCAGAAATAAAAGTTGCTAAAGTGATTGATGATTATACATTTGTAATTAACAAAGGTAAAGAATTTGGTCTCAAAGAAGGTCAACGTATTCAGGTATATGAAATTGGTGATGAGATTGTCGATCCCGATACAAATGAGATACTGACTCAACTTGAAATAATAAAAGGGATCGGTAAAATTCAACATTGCCAAGATAAAATTTCAACAGTTAAAAGCACGATGCTTTCTGACCCTAAAAAAATTATTATCAAAAAACAGTTAGGAAATAATTTGGGGAGTATTGCATCAATGTTTGCGACTCTTTCCGTTCAGAATCCCGACATTGTAGAAGAAATTGTTCCAGCAGATGCGTTGCCATTTGATGATGTAAAAGTAGGTAATTTTGTTAGATTGCTGTAAGACAATAGAGATCCAATCCACCAAATCCCAGCGTGAAGCGGATCTTCTCATGCAGGCAGTTCTTAAAGAAGCGTTCGAGGGGTAAAGGGATGGAACCTCACAGATATGGCAAATACGATTTCTACAAACTAGTCAAGCCCCAAACAGTTGATGAGTTGTTTGATTTCCTTAAAAACGAGAAGGCGACGAACATATTCAGAGGACACGCTTCTGCTGAGTGGGGGATGGAGTGTTCACTTGAACGGGTTATCAATAAAAGTCGTTCCACGAGTCGTAAAGATGAGGGTGAAACGATGCATAACCTATTGGTTCAAATTGATATTACTCAGAAATATGATGAACTGATTCACCTGTACGATACCGATGCTGTTGAATATACTGAGATATGGGACAAACTCTCTTTTATGCAACACTACGGCTTTCCCACAAAACTTCTGGATTTTTCATATTCTCCATTTATTGCACTCTATTTCGCTCTCGATGTCGAAAGCGAACAGAACACTTCCGCTGTATTCTCTGTTGATATTAAGGAATTTGAGTTTATCAATAAGGTCTTTATTGAGAACAAAGCGGGTAAAGAGTTAACACCAAGCGAGCAATATGAGTTTTCTGAGCTTGAAGGGTATAATCTTCTGTTTTTGAAAGAACCCAGTAAAAAGAATATTCGACTGCAAAATCAACAAGGATGTTTCCTTATATCGACTCAGTTTTCACCAAAAATGACAGACTGTTTTAATGTGTACGGAAATCAGCGAGTCGTCAAATACGAATTCCCTTCTGAATGGCGATTTGAAATCCATAAAAGACTCGAAAGAATGAATATCAGGAGTACAACACTTTTTCCTTCAAGAGAAGGTGTAATCGAACAAATCAGAAGAGATTTATTCATGCGGTCTGTTATAAACGAAAAGTTCGAGGGGTAAGCTTGTGCAATTAAGTGAATTCTCATTGGACTGTTTGAAGAATTACGCAATTGGTGATGGTGTTCCAACTCGCTATATGTCTGGACCAGAACTTGTAAAGTTTTTCAATTCTTTTGGCTGTCGCGATGTGTACGGACAAGGATTTCCAAGCCGTAAAGATTTTGCTTTTCACAAATTATGCGAGCTGAACGGCACTCCACAACTCAGACAGGTTATCGAAACATTAGCAGATAGTCGGCGGTGTGATGATCCTGAAGCTGTGGCCACTGCTATAAATGAAATCATCAAGCACGATGGATTCAAGCTTGAGAAAACAAGCACTGACATTTATAAACTATCTGGATATGACGAGGTTGATCCTGTTGAAATCGAAGCACATTTTGCAGATATAAAAGCTCAAATTGTCGAGAGTATCCGCAGTGCTAAGTTTTCGATTTGGGTAGCGATGGCATGGTTCACAGATAAAGACCTTGGAAATGAACTTTGGAAGAAGCATAAAGAAGGACTGAATGTTCAGGTTATTGTAAATGACGACGAAATCACGCAGAGAAATGGACTTAAATTCGATCATAAAGATATTGGGATTGAATATTATTCCGTCGCTCCAGATTCCCCTTGGGGCAAAAAGATCATGCACAACAAGTTTTGCGTAATCGATCTAAAAAAGGTAATCCATGGTTCATATAACTGGACAAACAACGCCAAATACAACAATGAGAACATCACCATCACAGATAGTCGGGAACTTGCCGAAGACTTTGCGGGACAGTTCATTGAGCTGAAGAAGATGGCAATGGAAAGATTGAAGGGGATCTAATGGATGCCAAAGTAATCGCTTCAATAGTTACCCTTATCGGAATTCTCATAACGGCAATATTCAACAGCATCGCGTACTGGCGAAAAAAGAAGTTTGATGAACGAGCAAGTGGCAGAAAACTTTTCTATTATTCTCTCGAACTACGTCACTGGCTTCAGTCAGAATTCATCAAAATTGGTGCTCACACCAAACTATTCTATGATTACTATATTGCATCTCTTCAGGTAAAAGGATATGCAGTAAAAGATGTTGATTTGGAGCCATTCACAGAGTGGGCAAATACTACTCTGTCAGTCATTGCCAATCAACATCCTATAGAAATTACTGAAGACCTCCTTAAATCGTATGATACCACCTTACTTGAGTTTGCAACGGTTTCACCGTTTGTTGCGTTCCAGCAGGAAGGTTACAAAGGACTCAAGAGAACGATAACATTTCTAAACGATTACAAATCAAAATGTAAATCAGAGCTACTTGCACAGTATGAAGCTCAAGAAGTTCATCACCAACTAATTACACTTATGGAGAATGTTTTTTCAAAACACGAAGCTGATATTTTGGAAGATTTTGATGCTGGATTACTTACACTGGCAAAGTTCTGTGGATTTGGTATGAAACGGAAGCTCAAGAAATGGCTAAAACGGAGAAATAAGTTAGAACTCACCGATGAATTGAAAGCTGGAATTGATGAATTGGTGAAGAAGGTTGATGAGATGATGAAGTCAAAAGTATCAAATGATACTTATATCTAACAGATTGCGAGGTCAGCCCAACGGTGATGGTTATAGATCTTCATCAATGATGTTCTCCCTATCTTCCATTTCCTGTAAAACAGCATTAGGAGTATCATTGTAACAAAGTATGTTACAACTAAAATGGCTATTATTCACATAATGTTGCGTTTTAAATATCAAGTCCATATATGATCTAATCAGAATTTGGTGCACAGGATGAGAAAATTTGATCGCAAATAATTCTAATGTCGGTAACCAATCATACAATGAACGACATTGGTCAAGAGTAAATATATCTAAACACATTTTACGCTGTTTTGCAGTATATGAATGTCGTTTATGTTCGCGATAGTTAATATGATATGGATGACCATATTTGCCAATAATTAAAGAAAGCCAAAGATGAATCATTGGTACATCACAAAACAATCCTACTGCAGACCTTGTGTTTTCAATAAGGTTGTATTGCATGTCTTTGACAGTATTCATTACATCACAAGCAAATGCATCATAATAGCCCTCTTCAACATTGGCTGCTAAGGAATAAAGCTTAATTGTATCCAAAATTTTTTCATTTGTGCCTTTAATATCAGTTTGAAAATATCCTCTGAAGGGCTTTAGATCTTTCTTGATAGTGTTGTGTGCAAAATGCAAATCACTAAATTGATCAGAGCATAAAATGAAATCAAACCCCCCTGTTTTATCACCAAGATTTTCTAAATCCTCTCTAAATAATCTTGTAATAGCATTTGTATAACAATCTTCTTTATTAAATATTAACTGTTTAATTTTAGGTTGTCTTAATATGCGTCGCAGTGGATGTATTAAATTTGAGAAAAGGTTTAATGATTCTGAAGAAAATTGTGAGTATGCCATCTCAAAGTTAACATTAATGAAAGCTTTACATTGATCAAATTCATAATGTCCATTTGCCTCAAAAGATTCATGAAATTTTCCACCATTTTTAGACCCTAGTATTGAACGATGAAGAAATGGTTGTTTTTCGAAAAAGCTTGTAAGGATATCAATGGCATCATCTGTTTTATCAGGGTAGCAAGAATTAATAACTAAACAACCTAAGGGTTCAAGTACATCGTTTTCAATTAAAACATCAATAGTACCAGTTAAAGGATTATTGTCCTTTGAAACTAATGAATTCATAAAATCTAAGTAGATGATATCAAACTTTGCTGGATATGTAGATACGAAATCCTTAATGGATCCATAAAAAATATTAACTAAACAAAATTCCTCTTTTAGTTGTTCTATTGCTTGATTATATGCCCCTTTGTCCTTTTCAATAGCCCAAATATTCTCTATTCTTATTCCCTTAGAAAGAAGATGAGAAATATCATTAATTGGTTCTGGACCACAAAAAAAGGCGACTTTTAGATCACTGGGCTGTTTATTACCATAAGTGTAGTTATGAAACTCCATGAAATCTGAGAAGATATGATTAGTAGCCTCTTTTTCATCAGGAGTTAAGTAGTTATTTGCTTGTTCTATTGCTTTAGAATAAAATTCATATAAAATATCGTGTGTTACAATTGACGATCTGCTTCGATTATATGTAAGTTTCGCGATCGTGGAATCCCAAATCTCTCTGCGGGATTTTTCTTTAGATTTTTGAGTATAGGTATTCGACATAAGTTTTCTCTCTTGTGCAAATTCATCCAAAATATCAATTGTGCGAAGTGTTCGAGAACAGAGGTAAGACCAACGCACTTTGCTATGATTTTTTTACATTAGTTTTGATATCAATACAGCCCAATCGTTAGGGCTTTGATGAGCATCTATCTGTTTAATAAGCTGATTAAAAATCGAAACGACAGTCGTGTCTATGATAATATTCAAGTTGTTATAAACTTCTGATAGTAATTGCTCTACATCATCTTTAGTGCATAAGTGATCTATTCTACCATGTTCAAGACTGCTTTTAGCAAATAAGTGGTAGTTTTGGAAAAGCATTGCTTCACCACCATTGAAAATACTAGTAATCTCTAAGTCATTTCTTAATGATTGTGAACGATTTTGAATTTGCCTCGTTATTCGTTCTCGAAATCCACTATCTGTATCAATGTTTTGCAACAGTCTTAATCGAAGAGATTCTTTTTCTGCCGTCAGTTGTCTATTAATATCATCTATTTGTACAGTTTGATCAAGGTCTGCAATATGTTGCAGAATCACGCTCGACAATGAGTAATTTGAAGATAATATTGTTGATTCAAAGGTATATGATTTCCATATATGAGCATCGACACCTAATGTAGTACTAAATTTATTGGCTAAATTTTCTTTTTGTTCATCGGTCATAAAGTCTGCATCGACAACGATAAATGCTTTGTCCCAAATTGATTGACTAGCACCAATACTACCTAGAAATTCTTTGTAATGTTTCACCTTTTTTATCAGTGTATCTAGTCCTCTGAATGACCAATAAACACTTTTCTTAATAATACCAAATTTTCCCATAATGGATTGTAAGTACTGCCCATCATCTTCGCCTTCGACCAAGAAAAGAATTTCAGCATCAAGTGCATTGAGAAGATCCAATGATGATTCATTTCCAAGGCTTTGGATAATATTGCTAT
>JFJP01042253.1_pt2 | contig 10275 bp, 9 predicted proteins | sample 431651 | NCBI WGS metagenome assembly JFJP01 (sample SAMN02602958, study PRJNA72255) | Microbial mat metagenome, whole genome shotgun sequencing project. | biome: fresh water; feature: sink hole; material: water; isolation source: purple microbial (photo- and chemosynthetic) mats found in... | reverse complement strand
CCGTTTGGTTTTCAGAGCGAACAACGCAGCTATTGGGATACGCCGGAGGTGTACAACAAAATGTCGCCGTTTATGAATGCCGACAAAATGAAAACACCGCTCCTGCTGGTACATGGCGAGGCCGACAATAATCCAGGCACTTTCACCCTGCAAACGGAACGCTACTTTCAAGCCTTGAAAGGACTAGGAGCACCTGCACGCATGGTTATTTTACCCAAAGAATCGCACGGCTATGTGGCACGCGAAAATATTCTACATCTGCTTTGGGAACAGGATAGGTTTTTGGAGAAGTGGTTGAAGTGAAATTGACAAATTTGGAAGAGATATTTATCAAGATATTTGGAAAGTAAAAATGCTGTAATTCATTTATAATCGACAAAATTATCTGATTTTGTCGTTATAATGGAAAAAATTATCCATCTTTGCAAGAAATAGTGATTATAATGGAAAAAATTATCCCGATATATCTGCAAGAGATTATGTTTTCTACTTCCAATTTGTCAGAATCAAAGCAATTATTTAAGCTGCAAAAGGAAGGAAAGATTAGGAAAATTGCTGCAAAATTATATACTTCCAATTTTAGCGATACGCCAGAGGTAATAGTAAAACGGAATTTGTTCCTAATTCTGGGACGGCTTTATCCCAAGGCTGTAATTAGCCATCGGTCTGCTTTTGAATTTGCACCAACCGCTACAGGTCACATTTTTTTGACATATAATTATACAAAAAAAATAACTTTGCCAGGCATAACCATTCATTTAATGGAGGGCAAAGCTGGGCTTCCCGAAGATGTTCCATTCATTGAAGGGCTGTTTGCATCGCAACGCGAAAGAGCTTTTTTGGAAAATATGCAAGTATCTCGCAAAAAAGAGAGTGAGTCCAAGACATTACCAAGGAAAGAAATTGAAGACAAACTAGAGCAATTTATTCGTATCAATGGCGATAAAGCTGTTAATGGATTGAGGGATAATGCACGCGCATTGGCTGTAAAACTTGATATGCAAGCCGAATTTGAAAAGCTCAACAAAATAATAAGTTCATTGCTGTCAACACATACTTCGAGCGTACTAACATCTCCATTGGCAGTGGCTCGTTCCTTTGGTTTTCCGTTTGACCCCAACCGTTTGGAACTTTTTCATTCACTTTACACCTCTTTGCTACAGTCGGAATTAGCTCCATTGCCAGATAAAAACAGTAGTGAAAAGGCCTATCGTAATTTTGCTTTTTTCGAAAGTTATTTCTCAAATTTCATCGAAGGAACTCGTTTTGAATTGGAAGATGCTCAAAAAATTATTGAAACAAATATGCCCTTGCCTGCTCGAAATGATGATTCGCATGATGTGCTGGGAACATATTATATTGTTTCAAATAGAAAAGAAATGAGCGTTGTGCCAAATACACCAGATGAACTTCTCGACATTTTACGCTATCGTCACAGGGTAATGTTATCGGCCAGACAAACAACTTTGCGGGTAATACGGCTTTTGTTGATTTCAATCTTGTTAAAGGAACCCTCATTAAGGGTTTTGATTATTACAAAACTCTTGTAACTCCTTTTTCAAAAGCTATTTTCATGATGTTTATGGTAAGCGAAATACATCCGTTTTTGGATGGAAATGGTAGATTAGCACGTGTAATGATGAATGCTGAGTTGACAAAAATGGGTGAATCTAAAATTATTATACCCACAGTTTTTAGAGATGATTATATGCTTGTATTGCGAAAACTTTCTCGACAATCTGACCCAGAACCATTTATTAAAGCCATGAAAAAAGCACATCAATTTAGTGCAATGATTAATGGTGAAGATATATCGGCGATGAAAAATTACTTAAGTTCTTGTAATGCATTTTTGGAAAGTAGCGAAGGGGTGCTTAAGTTTCAATCAAAATAAAACAATGAAAAGCAAATCCTTGTCCAGAGATAACTACAGAACAAAAAAAACACCGATTGAAATCCCTCAATCGGTGTTTTTTATGCAATAAATTTTTCTTATTTCAACAAAGCAAAATCGATTACTTCCATAATATCTTTCACGTAGTGGAAGGTAAGTCCCTTGAGATAAACGGCTTTTATTTCGTCAATATCCTTTTGGTTTTCGGAGCAAAGTATAATGTCGGTTATGCCGGCACGTTTGGCGGCTAGTATTTTTTCCTTAATACCACCCACTGGAAGCACTTTCCCGCGCAAGGTAATTTCGCCTGTCATGGCAAGGTTTTTACGCACTTTACGTTTGGTGAATGCTGAGGCCAAAGCAGTTGTCATGGTAATTCCTGCCGACGGGCCGTCTTTTGGAATAGCACCTTCTGGCACGTGAACGTGTACGTTCCATTCTTCGAAAAGCTGTGGGTCAATGCCCAAACTGTCGGCGTGCGACTTGATATATTCCAATGCCAGCATGGCCGATTCTTTCATCACTTCGCCCAAATTACCAGTAAGCGTGAGGCGTGGAGTTTTACTTTTGCTCAAGCTCGATTCAATGAACAAAATCTCGCCACCCACTTGCGTCCAGGCCAATCCAGTAACTACGCCAGGGTATTCATTTCCCTGGTATTTATCGCGACTGTAACGTGGTGCTCCCAAATAGGATTTCAAATCTTCTTCTGTCAATTCTACATTATAAGCCTCATCGGTAGCTACTCTCTTGGCCACTTTACGCATCAAGCTGGCAATTTGGCGGCTCAATTCACGTACACCAGATTCCCGCGTGTAGCTTTCAATTAACTTGTTCAGTACGGTTTTGTTCAACACAAATTGCGTTTCTTTCAGTCCATGATTTTCCAATTCCTTGGCAACCAAATGTCGGCGTCCAATTTCAATTTTCTCTTCCTGCGTATATCCACTCACTTCTATCAACTCCATACGGTCGAGCAGGGGGCGCGGAATGCTGCTCAAACTATTGGCAGTGGCCACAAAAAGCACTTTCGATAAATCGAAATCCACATCCAAAAAATTATCGTGAAAAGCAGTATTTTGCTCAGGGTCAAGCACTTCAAGCAATGCAGAAGAAGGGTCGCCCTTATAATCGGTTGTAATTTTGTCAATTTCGTCGAGAACAAAAACCGGGTTCGACGATTCTGCTTTCTGGATGTTCTGCATAATTCGTCCAGGCAATGCGCCAATATAAGTACGGCGGTGACCACGGATTTCGGCTTCATCGTGTAATCCACCGAGCGAAATACGTACATATTTACGGTTCAAAGCCGAAGCAATTGATTTAGCCAATGAAGTTTTTCCAACTCCCGGAGGGCCATAAAGGCAGATAATTGGTGATTTCATGTCACCTTTAAGTTTCAATACCGCTAAATGTTCCAGTATGCGGTCTTTCACGGTTTCCATGCCAAAATGGTCTTTGTCCATCACTTTCTTGGCATTTTTTAGGTTGAAATTATCCTTGGTGTATTCATTCCAAGGTAGTTCCAGCATGGTTTCTATGTAGTTAAGCTGGGTGGAATAGTCGGGCGAGTGCTGACTCATTCGTTCCAGCTTTTTCATCTCCTTTTCAAAAACTTTAGCCGTAGCCTCGTTCCACTTTTTGTTTTTAATACGTTCTCTAAAATCAGCAACATCCTTTTCGGGAGAATTTCCACCCAATTCATTCTGGATGGTTTTCATCTGTTGTTGCAGAAAGTATTCGCGCTGTTGTTGGTCAATACCTTCTTTGGCCTTGTTTTGGATGGACATTTTAATTTCCAGCAACTGCGATTCCTTGTTAAGTAATTCCAGCAACTGATAGCCGCGTTCCATTATTTCGTCAATCTCCAACAAGCGTTGTTTTTCCTTTACATTGAGCCCAAAATTTACGCAAACATAATTAATCAGAAAAACTGGATTTTCGATGTTTCTAATTGCAAAAGCCATTTCGGGCGACATAGCACCAGAATCATTAATAATATTGATGGATAAATCCTTGATAGACGACACCAAAGCAAGGAAAATTCCATCATTTTGGTCGGGAAGAATATCTTCCACCAAACTTACTTTGGCTTTCATGTATGGTTTTGTGGTTTCCAATTCACCCATCATAAATCGGCGTTTTCCTTCCAAAATTACCGTTGTAGTATTGTCTGGCATTTCCAGTATTCGAACCACTTGTGCCACTGTTCCCATTTGGTACAGTTGATCTACGGTTGGGTCGTCGAGTTTTTTGTCTATTTGCGAACAAACACCAATTAGCATATCATTTTCGTTGGCATCGCGCACCAATTTCAACGATTTGGAACGGGCAACAGAAACAGGCAGCAGCACGCCAGGAAAAAGCACCATGTTTCTCAATGAAAGTATGGGAAGTACGTCGCCTGGATTAATGTCTAATTCAGACAAGCGCTCATCAAGTGAAATAATTGGAAAAATATCGGACGATCCCATCATATCTTCAGAAAATAAGTTGTCAAAAGGGTTATTCATAGCAAGTATAGTGTTTGTTTGCTGCCATTATGGCATAATTTCGTACTTGGAATATTCTTAGTACGAAATGATTTCTTTGTAAATGGATTAATTCAAGCCATTTAGCAAAATATTTAAACTCGTAATGGATTATAAATCAATTGCTGTGCCAAACTGATAATACTGAATTAAAGTCAGTAGATTTTTATTATAAAAATTTATTTGAAGTTTTGGCCAAACGATTTTCCAGTCATTTCATCTACCGTTACACGCCAAACTTTCACGTTGGCAAGTGCTGGTGTTGAGTACTTAAAAGTTCGGTCCGAGAATTTCTTCATCATCGAATTCAATGTTTCAGCTTTTTCGGTCAAATCTTCTATGAATGAAACAGATCCTTTGCACACCACGCTTTTGGCCAGCATACTGTAGCTGCAAGCCACATCGGGATGCTGATAAACCAATTTGCCATCGGTACAGAATGTGACACAAACACGGTTGCTCAGTTCCAGTAATCCCAAATGTTTGCCAAAGGGCGCGGAGTGAAGTATGATTTCTCCATTCAGATAGCCAAAATTCATGGGTATTACATAAGGTGTTCCGTCTGCTTCAACCATGCCAACATAACATATAGTGCATTGATTTATAACCTCTTCTTTTTCTAATTGGTCGGTTATTATAGTGGTTCTCATTGTTTGTTTTGTTTTTTTTGGATACAAAAATAGTTCAAAAATGTGACACAAGCAATAAAATAATAATTTACAAATGTCTGTTTTTTGATAATGAAAGTGAGATTTTATTATGATGTCAAAATTAAAACACACGGTTGAATTACTCCAATCGTGTGTTTTGACAAAGAAACAATTATCTCGAATACTAAAGTAAATTGATACGAAAGAGCAAAAGTTAATGTGTGAGGTTTATTTGCAATTGTAAGGGTAAAAAAACGTGCTTTTTTATTCATAAATAAATCAAATTTGTAAACTAAAATAATTTACATTATAGCCATTTTTTACTTCTAAAATACCACATTACTGCACCCGAAAAACCAATCATCATTAAAATTGATGTTGGGTAACCATATTTCCAACTTAATTCTGGTAAAAATTTAAAGTTCATGCCATAAATACTTGCAATAAGTGTTGGTGGCATAAATATTACCGACACTACGGTAAAGATTTTGATAATCTTGTTTTGTTGCAAGTTTACCAAACCGAGGAACGTATCTTGAAGATAATCCAATCGGTCGAATCCAAAACGGGTATATTCAAATAGCGAATTGATGTCTTTGATAATCATGGAAAGTCGTGGCAACAATTCTTCAGGAAAGAAATTGCACTTCAGCATGTTGGACACTACGCGCTGTTTATCCATAATATTCTGACGGATAATCATCACCTTTTCTTGCAAGTCCTTGATACGAATCAAAATGTCTTGATCTAAATCATCCTCTGTATTCAGCGTTTTACTTAAGTTAGTAATCAGGTCCGTGGCATCTTCTATCATGTCGGCGTCATATTCTACCCGTGTTTCGAGCAGCGTAACCAACACATGATATCCTGTCATGAAATTGCGGGGATTAGCAAAAATCTTTTTCACCGTTTCGCTAAATGATTTCAGTTCCGCATTGCGTACAGACACCAAAATGCCATTTTTTAGAATAAACGAAACCGGCTCAACCGAATAGTTTTCTTGCAGAAAATTGGAATTTGCCACTATACTATCGTCCGTTTGCATGTAGCGCGAACTCATCTCAATTTCTTCAATCTCCTCGTCTTCCTGAATGTAAATTTTTAAGAACTCTTCCAATTTATCTTCTATTTCTGCAGATACATCGTAGAGGTCAATCCAAACCAACTCCTTTAAGTTCACCTTTTTGAGAATGTCAAGGCTTTTCGAAATTTTCATTTTATTATCTTCGTGGTAGAAGATTTTTAATTCTGACATAGTATTGTTTCCTTTCTTTTTAATGTTGGTCAACGCACAGTCTCATCACGAGTGTTTTTTTTTAATTAACTATTGACCGCAGGGAAATCTACTCCCTAAAGGTTAAATTTAGAATTTTATCTTTGTGCGCAAATAACTGTCAACTTATAACTGTCAACTATTTCAACGCTTTTTCCACCCTATTTGTTAAATCAATAAATGCAGCCACATCCAATCGCTCGGGACGAAGGTCGAAAAGCGTATCGGAATACATGATATGCCCTGATTCTACAAGGGGTTTGAGAGAATTACGCAAGGTTTTTCGCCGTTGATTGAAGGCTGTTTTCACCACGGTTTTGAAGAGCGCATCGTTACAATCTATCTGCGAAACTTCATTGCGCGTAAAGCGAATAACAGCCGATTGCACCTTTGGAGGCGGGTCAAAAACATCTGGGCTTACCGTAAAAAGGTATTCGATATTATAATAAGCTTGCATGAGTACGCTCAAAATACCGTAAGTTTTACTTCCGGCAGGTGCTGCAATGCGTTCAGCCACTTCTTTTTGTATCATACCAGCCAGGCAGGGAATCGAATCCTTGTTGTCAAGCATCTTAAAAAAAATCTGACTGGAAATATTATAGGGAAAATTACCAATAATGCAGAATTTATCTGGAAAATAGCTTTTCAAATCCATTTTCAGAAAATCGGCTTCGATAACTTGTAAGTCGGGATAATGTTGGTGAAGATAAACCACTGATTCACCGTCGAGTTCTACGGCTGTGAGGTCAATAAGTGGATTTTGAAGTAAAAATTGAGTAAGAACACCCATGCCTGGACCAATTTCGAGTACAGCGGTTTTACCGTCGAGCGTTAAGCTCTCGGCAATCTGACGTGCCACTCCCATGTCTTTCAGGAAGTGCTGTCCCAAGTATTTCTTTGCTTTTACTTGTGCCATATTTCGGGTGGTCGTCGGGCATAATGATTAAAAAAATCGATATGGGTTAAAAAGTCTGGTATTCAGTTCGTAAAATATAGCTATCTTTGCACTTTTTTTATGTACTTTTTTATCAGGCGCACAAAAGTAACCTAAATTGTTCAATTATCCTATTAATCCGCCGATATTAAGCCCTTTCTTCGTTTTTTCTTTCGTTTTTTTTCTTTCACCTGTACATCTATGAATGTTTTATAAACAATAAAATTTCGCAATTTAAGTTTTCTATTTGTTTCATATAAGGTAATTGATTTTAATACTATAATGAGAAATATATTTGAAATAATTGGTGAATGGATAAGTGTTTTGATTGATTTCTTTTATCCACCTTTTTCTAAATACATGACCCTTCAGTTTTTCCGTTATGGGGTGTCTGGGGCTTCAAATCTCGTTTTCAATTGGTTGCTTTATTTTATTGTTTTCAATTTTGTGCTCCATAAACAAATGTTGCACCTTGGCTTTGTAACGCTAAGTTCTCACATTGCAGCTTTTACCATCACTTTTGGAGTTACCTTTTTTAGTGGGTTTTTACTCCAAAAATACGTAACATTTACCGAGTCTGTAGTGCGAGGTAGAACTCAATTGATTCGTTATCTGATTGTTGTAGCCGTTAATTTGGTCATAAACTATGTGGGTCTCAAACTGCTAGTTGATGTTTTGAGTTTTTATCCTACGTTATCAAATATAGCTATCTCAATTTTTACCACTTTTATAAGCTATTTTTCTCAAAAGAAATTCACCTTCAAGAATGCCTAAATTCTATACTTTTTTCAAATGGTTGATATTGCTCGCCAGCTATTTGTTTTTGGCATATAAACTTGTCACTTTCAATCAATACCGCGAGTTGGCTGCACAATGGAATCAAATTTCATTCTATCAAGTAGCTTGGTTGGTGGGCGTGTTTGCTTTGTTGCCACTCAATTTGTTTTTGGAGGCTATTAAATGGAAAAAACTAACTTCCGTTGTGCAGAAAATTAGCTACAAAAGTGCATTTAAAGCTGTTTTGTCGGGTATTTTCACCGGATTTTTTACTCCAAACCGCGTTGGCGAGTTAGTGGGGCGAATTATGTTTCTGAGCTCCCAACATCGTAAAGCTGGCGTTACTTTGAGTATTATGAATAGCATAACTCAAAATCTTACAATGGCTCTGTGGGGTATTCCAGCCACTATTCTGTTTTTTACTACTACGCCACAAAATCTTTCGTTAAACCTCCAATTATATCTTATAATACTTTTGGTATGCTTGCTTATTTTGGGGCTTATTTATTTATTCCTTCCTACTTTGAGTCATCAAATAAAAAAGAGCCGATTTTCATCCCAAATTTCGCCTTTTACTGATTGTATTCTAGGATTTAAAACCAACAATTTACTTCAAATCATGCTGGTTTCATGGCTGCGGTATATTGTTTTTTGTACGCAATTTTTCTTTATGCTTCAGTTTTTCAGCATAGATTTATCTGTTTGGCACGCAGTTATTGCCATTCCTACTACCTATTTATTTGTTACATTTACACCCTCTTTTGCTTTTTCGGAAGTAGCCATTCGTAGCTCATACTCCGTTTTAGTCATTGGCATTTTTTCGGCAAATGTAGTTGGCATTGCCTTGGCTGGAGTCTGTATTTGGGCCGTAAATTTTATTATTCCAATGCTGGTTGGGTCGGTGGTAATGGTTGGGAAAAAGGATAATTAGTCGCTTTGCTGGAAATTGATAGATTCTACTCTTTTTCGGCTATTTTGCGAATCATTCCATTGAAAATAAAACCATGAAACGGAAGCACCGAATACCAATACATTCGGCCCCACAAACCCAGCGGGCGGAAAGTGGCCGTTTGGGTGAGCGTGTTGTTTTTGTCAATTTTAAATTCCAGCCATGCTTCTCCAGGCAATTTCATTTCGGCGTATAAAAGCAATCGTTTTTCTTCTTTATTGGCAATGAGCACGCGCCAGAAATCCAACGTGTCGCCAGTCAAAATGTCTGTGTCGCTTCTACGCCCTCTTCTCATGCCCACACCGCCAGTTAGTTGGTCCAAAAAACCACGTAGTTCCCACAGCCAATTGGCATAATACCAACCTGTATTTCCACCCAAAGCCCAAATCTTGGCTAAAACAGCATCGGCATCCACTATTTTCAATTGTTTTACATCTTTATAGCAGCCATTCACCGGAACATCAATGTATTGCGAAATACCTTTTGCAAAAATACTGCTGGTTTGTGCGTCTTTCCAGCTCGACAACACCTGATTCTGCTCAATCTTATCAAATGCAAGCCGAATAGATGTGTTATAATCAATCAGGCAGATATTGAGCATTGATGCCAAATCGTTTGGTTTGCAAATAACTTCTATCTTCATGCTGTTTACCAAGTTTTTGGCCAAAGCATACGATGTTGAAGTTACAAAATAGAGCCAATAGGAAGATATTTTGGGAGTCATCACTGGCACTACAAGGATACGTAGTTTTAGCCCTCGAATAGTGGCAAAATGCTGCAACATTTCTTTGTAGCTCAAAATGTCGGGACCACCAATGTCGTAACTTTTATTGTAGGTTTCTGTACGGCCAATCACACCAATCATAAACTCCACCACATTTCTAATTGCAATGGGCTGACACTTCGTTTTGAGCCATCGGGGCGTTATCATAGCGGGCAATTTTTCTACCAAATCACGTATAATTTCAAACGAAGCACTTCCCGAGCCTACAATAATTCCAGCTCTCAGCGTAGTTAATGCAAAGCTTGCTTCCGACAAAATATCTTCCACATTTTTTCGCGACGATAAATGTTTCGATAATTCGGTGTCATTCACAATTCCACTCAAATAAATGACCTGCTCGGCGTTTGTTTTTTCAATAATTTCTTTGAAATTGATGGCGCAACGTTCTTCCATTTCCGAGAAATTGCCCGTTTCTGTGGACATGGAATGAATGAGGTAATAAGCCACATCTATGTCGATGGGAATGTGCTGTAAGCTATCCTT
>JFJP01041050.1_pt1 | contig 10276 bp, 5 predicted proteins | sample 431651 | NCBI WGS metagenome assembly JFJP01 (sample SAMN02602958, study PRJNA72255) | Microbial mat metagenome, whole genome shotgun sequencing project. | biome: fresh water; feature: sink hole; material: water; isolation source: purple microbial (photo- and chemosynthetic) mats found in... | reverse complement strand
TATCACTATATCAGCTCGTTTTGCGCCTATTCTTTTTTCCCGTAGCCTACCCATAGGCAGGACAAAATCCTGATAAAACGGTCGGGCATAGTCCGTTAGTAATATATTTATATCTCGGCTTACGGCTTGGTGCTGGTAAGCATCATCTAAAATAATTAGCTCTGTATGAGGAGAATATGCTAAAATGGCGGGAATTGCCAATGCTCTTTTTTCGCCTACAGCTACTGTAATTTTATCTCCAAACTTATTGTAAATTTGCATTGGTTCATCGCCAATTATTTTTGCAGTTATTTTTTTGCTTTCTGCGCCAAATTTAGAAAAAAGCGGTGCAATTATTACGCCTTTTGTCTGCCTTCCGTAACCTCTACTTAGCATGGCAACTTTCGTATCTTGCTTTGAATTGGATATTTTGGAAGCAAGGAAAAGTTTTATTAGAAATTCTACGTGTGGTGTTTTGCCCGTACCGCCTACGGTTAAGTTGCCAACAGAAATGATAAAGGAGTCAAATTTTTTGCTTTGAAAGAACTTATTTGCATACAAAAAATTTCTGAACTGTGTGATAGAAGCATAAATAAAAGCAAAAGGGAAAAGTAAAAACTTCGGTTGTAAAAATTTTAACATGATAATAGTTGATTAAAATAACTGTTTAAAGTTATTTACGAAATTAACTTAGATTCTGGTAGAAAAAAATAATTACGCTGTTCTTCTACTTATTTTGGTTGTACTTTTGCGTTTCGTATTAGAACAATTAAGTAAATGAACAATAAAAAAGACAAAGTAAATAAATTTTATCGTTTTTGGAAACTTCTCGGACCGGGACTAATTACGGGTGCAAGTGATGATGACCCTTCTGGCATCGCAACTTATTCACAAGCGGGTGCCGCCTACGGACTTGCAACGCTATGGACAGCACTCATCGCCTTCCCGCTCATGGCTTCCATTCAGCAAATGTGTGCAAGAATTGGTTTAGTTACTTCACAAGGTTTAACTGGTACACTCAAAAAACATTACCCAAGACCTATTCTGTACCTAATGCTATTATTTAGCTTCCCCGCCATCGTCATGAATATTGGTGCTGACATTGCGGGAATGGGTGCGGTCGGCAATCTTTTATTTCCTGCCGTTGATGCAACTTATTTTAGCGTTTTCTTTACGGGCTTACTCTTGGTTTTGATTATTTACTTGCCTTACCAAAAAATTGCCTCTATTCTCAAATATCTTTGCATTGTTCTCTTGGTTTATTTGGTTGTTCCCTTTTTGTACGGGCAGGATTGGTTAGCAGTTTTAAAAGCCGCTTTTATCCCGACCATAAAGTTTGACAAAGATTTTATTAGTATTTTGGTTGGCATTCTTGGCACTACTATATCGCCTTATCTTTTCTTTTGGCAGGCATCTATGGAAGTCGAAGAAATGAAACACAAAACGAAACACTTAGTAGTAAACAAAAAAATAATTAGCGACATGAAAGAAGATGTCGATTTTGGAATGTCTTTTTCTGGGTTGGTCATGTTTTTTATTATTCTTACAACGGGTACTGTTTTGTTTCAGGGCGGTATTCATCAGATTGACACAGTCGAACAAGCAGCTTTGGCACTAAAACCTTTGGCTGGCGATTTAGCCTATTTGCTTTTTGCCATTGGTGTCATCGGGACGGGACTTTTAGCCGTTCCTGTGCTAAGTGGTTCGCTTTCTTACATCATTACCGAAACTTTTGGCTGGGAGCAGGGACTTGATAAAAAATTTCATGAAGCAAAAGCATTTTATATTGTCATTGCTATCTCTCTCCTATTGGGTTTGTCGCTAAATTATATAGGTATTTCACCAATCAAAGCACTGATTTATACCGCTATTCTCTACGGATTGACGGCACCAGTTTTAATTGCCATTATTCTTCATATTTGTAACAACAAAAAAATAATGGGAGAATATACCAATAGTAAAATGGCAAATATTCTTGGATTTAGTGCCCTAATTATTATGACGGTTGCGGCAACTATTTTGGTTTATTTACAACTAACATCTGATTAGAATAAATATCATTCTTTGGCAGTATTTGTTTAGTTTAATTTTGTAAATTTGGAAATACACTAACAAAAATTGCTGAATCATGGAAACGAAAAATATTTTAGTCTCGACAGATTTTTCTGAAGGCTCTCAAATTGCCACGAAGTACGCATTGGCGATTGCCCAAAAAATGAAGGCAAATGTACATTTCTTGCACATAGAAAGAGTACCCTTAGAATGGGAAAAAATACCCTTAGAGAAAGAAAATCTTTATCCTGAAGTAAAAGCTGCCATAGGAAAGGCGAAAAATGAATTAAATAATTTAGAAAACGAAGCACGGAAAAATGACGTAGATGCCTACCAAACTCTTGCCTTTAATATTGACGCTGAAAATATCGCAGAATACGCCAATAAAGGCAATTATGATTTGCTAATAATGGGCTCGCATGGCGCAAAAGGGATGAAAGAATTTATCATCGGCTCCAATGCACAAAAAGTGATTCGTAATGCAAAAATACCAGTATTAGTGGTCAAAAAAATACCTGCAACTTTTGAGATAAAAAATATAGTTTTCTGGCTACAGTACGGAGATAAGCAAGGAGAGGCTTTTGAAAAAATAGCCAAAATAGCACATATAATTGGCGCACAGATGCACATTTTACACATCAATACGCTACAAAATTTTGAAGAAACAGAAAGCATCGAAAGCAGGCTCAGAGAATTTTGCCAATTTTATGGAGGAGGCAACTGCAAAACCTATTCTATTAATGCCTTTGACATTGAAAGAGGTATTAATAGTTTTATGAAAAAACACCAAATGAATGTACTTGCAACCGTTACAGACAGCAATTCGGGCTTATTGCAACGGTTCTCACCAAGTACTACAGAAGCCCTCGTCAATCATTTAGATATTCCGATTTTGAGCATTTGCATTTAAAATAACGTATTAAAGGACTTTAATTTGGGAATTGTGCCTAATAGGAAAATTACACGAGTTGGCAATGAAACACATTTTGTTTGCTTCATGGTGCAATTCGTGTGCTTTTTCTACCATGTTTTCCTCGCTAACAGTTACTATTGGGTTCAAAATAACCTCCGAAAAGCTACCGATACCGTTATCTTTTTCTATCATCGTGCCCGTAGCATTGTCAATATAAGCAACTACAACTACCTTATTTACAGCGCATAAGTGCAAATACCAAAGCTGATGACAAGCCGAAATAGAGGCTACTAACAAGTCTTCGGGGTTGTACCTTGTTCGGTCGCCACGGAACGCAGGGTCAGAAGAAGCCAAAATTTCAGTAGATTTATTTGGCGCAGAAATGAGATGGTTGCGGCTATAAGTTCTGTAATCCGAAGTTCCACTTCCTTCATTTCCAGTCCATTGTATTGTTGCTTGGTAGTGATGTGTTTTCATTTTGTATCTTAGTTGTTTATTTCTTTTTGCATAAATGTAGCAATTTGTTTTTCGCTACTCTCTTTACTTTCCGATAAAGTTTTGATAATTTTTTTGCGTTCCCCTTCAGTTTTGTTTTGGCTCAACTTCCATTTTGCTTGTAAGTCAGTAACCGTAATTTCAAAAGCGACAATGCCATTGAGCATTTTCATTTTGTAGTCCATTGGCAGACCATTCCATTGAGTTTTGTAGTCAATTTCATAAGTATCAATCATTTTTTCGAGCACGCCAAAGGATTTTTCTACTTCTGTGATAATTTCAGCCTTTCCGTAAGCGTGAACGGAAATGTAATTCCAAGTTGGTACACTAAGTTCTTTTTCATAATGCTTTGGCGAAATATAGGCGTGTGGCTCACTAAAAATTACTAATATTTGATTTTCGGTAATTTCAGTCCATTGCTGATTGGCTTTGGCAAAATGAGAAGTCAAGATAAGTTCGCCATCATTTTCAGTAACGATAAAAGGCAAATGTGTAGCCGTAGGAATATTATCCTTTGCGCTAATAATCGTTGCAAAACTGAATTGCTTCATAAAAGCAAGTATTTCCGCTTTATCTTCAGAGAGATTATCGTTTGGTATATACATAGTTTTGGTTTATTAAATCCGCCAAGGAGGATTTATGGATTTTTACCCCGCCCAAAGACGGGGGTAACTTTACTTACCTTGCTACGGTGATTATGCCATTAAGTTGCTTATTTTCTGGAAGAAATAAGATAAAATAATAAGTCCCGTCATCTAAGATTTTTCCGTCCCAATTATTTTGATAGTTTTGTGCTTCATAAACTCTTTGCCCCAAACGGTTATAGACAACTAAACGGTTCTCAGGAAATTTGTCAATATCTGTAATTTGCCAAAAATCATTTATGCCGTCATTATTTGGAGAAAGGACTTTGTTGGTAATGATATTTTCAGTTTCTATAATAGTTACAATTACCTCGTCTGTACGCACGCAGCCATTTTCATTGTAACCTTTTACTATATAAACTGTTGTTTGCAAAGGGTTTGCCTTCGGGTTCGGAATGTTCGGATTATCCAAGCCAGCACTCGGCAGCCACTCGTAACGCATTGCGCCTACGGCAGTTAGCTGTGTACTAACAAAACGACTTGCCTGCACATCTTCGCTTGCTACTACTTTGAAATCTAAGGGATCGTTCAGGATTACTTTTTGACTTTGCTCACAGCCCAATTCATTTTTGGCTGTAATAATGTATTCACCTTTTCCTAAATCATTGAATTTTAGCTGTTTAGAAAACGGTTGATTATTAATTTTAAATTGTAAATTGCTATTGGGCAGCACTCCGCTACCTGTCAAAATTTCAATAGTTCCATCTTTGCTACCAAAGCAGTTCGGATTTTGCGTTTTTACCTCAAAATTAATAGGTTGAGAAATTTTAATTTCTATGTTTGCAATGTCTGATTGGCAGCCGTCTTTGGTAATATATACTTGATAAACAGCATTTTGTAAATATTTATTATAAGGAACTTCTACCATTCTTGTTTGTGCAAAAAGTCCCATACCCTGCCAATGATAGCTTGCACCGTCTATTTGTGGAACTTCCATTTTCAAAGTTTCGCCTTCGCAAATCGTAGTTTTATTTGCTGTAATTTTTGGTGCAGCAATGATTGGGGGAATTAGCACTCTGATTTGTGCAGCTTTACTTTCACAATTATTTTGTTTTGTTTTTAAAATATAAGTACCTGATTGAGTGAGATTTAAAATGGATTCGCTGCCTAAAATCTTACCTTTTTCGTCTGTCCATTCATAGGTAATGTTGCTAAAAATTTGTGCTTGAATTGCTCCTTTTCTACAAAAACTGATACTTTCCCCTTGTAAAATTTGGGCAATAGGCAGGGCATTGATAATGAGATTGGTTGGTTCGGAAATTTTTTCACAGCCTTCGTATTTTACCGCTACTTGGTAAGTACCGCCAAACTTGACTTCTAAGATTTCCCCAGTACCAACTTCTTGGTTGTTTAATAGCCAACGATAAGTTGCGCCTGCTACTTTTTCAGCGTTTAAAACTCCTTTTTCGCAAAAAGAAATACTGTTGGACTGCATTCCGTTCCCTTCCTTAATTTTTGCCGTAGGTAGTGGTTTTATTACTGCATTTACTGCCGTTTTTTTACTTTCTTTTCCGTTGAAAACCGTACTCACATAAAAAGTAGTATTTTGCTGAATTTGAGGCGTTATAAAAGTTGTTAATTCAGTATTTTGCAAGGCGTTGGTGTCATTCTCTTTTTCATACCACTTGTAAGTTACTGTTTTTGTGGTATTTGCTTGTACTGTTAATGCTGTGCTACCCGAACCACAAATAATACCGTCCGTAGCTGTAGGTGCTGCAGGAATGGTAGAAATAGCGACAATAGCGGAAATAGGTTGAGGTTGCGTAGAAGTTAATGCAATTATTCTATATTCATAGGACTCAGTGGGGTTTAAACCATTGTCAGAGAAAGTATTGGACGGCAACCCGTTAGCATTGTTTTCAGTTGTTTTTACTCTTTCAAAATTGGTTTGCCCAGCTAATCTACGTTCTATGGCGTATTGTGTGGCATTGGCTATTAAGTTCCAATTAATAATTATTTGATTTTCAGTTACTTGTCCTGCTATAATATTGATAGGTGGAGCCACATATACTGGTGGTGCTGGTGGAGTTGGCGGCACTGGAGGTACTGGTGGAGTTGGCGGTGCAGGCGGTATAGGCGGTACTACTATTGCGGTTACCGTTCCAGAAATCGTAAAATTAAAAGGATTTTCGTCTGCGTCATTGTTTACAAAAGAAAGTGAGCCTGTAGGCGTTCCTGCTACTATTGCGTCTAATTTGACTTGGAAAGTAGCATTTGTACCTGCTGTAATAGCGGTATTGGGAAAAGCACCGACCAAGCTAAAGCCTGTAGGCAAAGCACTTAAAGTGCCAAGCGTCAAATCTGCTGTTCCTATATTTTTGATAGTAAAGGTTTTAGTAATTGAAGTACCGATGACCGTTGCCCCAAAATTGATACTGCCTATATTGTCAGCAATATTAGTTGTGCCTTCTAAGACTTGGATTTCGGGAGCGGTTAGTATAGATGTAACGCTTCCTGTCAAGGCTACATTTTTGCTTACTGCACCCATGCTTACGTTTGTAATGTCGCCTGCGGGACTGCCCACTAATGCAGATGCTTTGATACGAACAGAAATTGTTTGCCCTGCTACTGCCTGCACACTTGCCATTGTTGCTGTTACAGCGTTTGAGAAGGCTGTTCCGTTAAGAGAAACTTCATAATCTGTTGGTGCTGTTACAGTAATGTCTGTGGTGAGATTACTACCTTTTAAATTATAAGTTTGTGCAGTCGAAGCAGTGCCTACTATAGTACTAAAGCCTATTAAGGTGGCAGGACTTACGGTAATTGTCGGCGTAACAACCCCTCCAAATTCAAACGCACCAATATCACAAATGCCTACTCTGGCATTGCCTCGCTGGTCTGTCGTTGGGCAGCCTGCTCCCGCATTTATCGCAGGGCTACCTGCTTGCAAAGACATCGTAGGCGAAAAACCTCCATTATTTGCAATCGTATTTAGCAAAGGATTAGCAATCGTAACAGTTGCAGAAACATTATAATCATTCCAATTTGTGGTAAATTTATTTGGAAATTGCAAATTATTCCCCAAATCTAACATTTCGCCTGAAGCGTGCTGTTGGATATTCCAAGTATTTCCGCCATTTCCTGCGGTGTTTTGGAAAAAAATATTATTCTTGATGCGTGTTCTTAAAGGGTCAGAGCTTGTAATTGCCCCGCCAGACCAGCCAGCATAGTTATTAGCCAGCGTGCAATTTGTTATATCAATAAAAGAATTACTCATAGAGAAAAATGCCAACGCCCCACCATTTGCTGCCCACCCCGTTGAAGTGGTTAATAAAGCTCTGTTATTATCAAAAGTGCAATTTGTAATTTGTGTGTCTGCCCAATCAGCCCGAATTGCTCCTGCTGCCACAGCTGCTTTATTATTTGAAAAAGTAGAATTTTGAATCACAAAACCCCTGTTTTTTGAGTTATTCATCTGTTGAATTGCTCCACCACTTCCGCCATTTGTCCCACCTGTAAGTATTCTACTTTCATTGTTATTGAAGTAACATTGCTCAACCAGCACATTATCTGTTTCATCTGTATAAAGATAGCAAGCCCCACCCTCGCCATTGCCAATATTATTTTCAAACTTGCACCTTCTCAAAATAATGCTTCCTAAAACCACACTTGGAGGACCCTGTGAAGCCCTATCGGTGTAAATTGCCCCACCAAAACCTCGTAAAAAATCATTTGGTTTTCCCGTATCAAAACGTGCATCTGTGGTTAAGTTATTAGTAAAATTGCAGTCCTCAATCAGCAAACCTGCATTCAAACCGTTAATTGCACCGCCATTGATGCCTTTATTATTTGTAAAATTACTATTTCTAATTGTTTGAGCATAAGGACCCCAAACCAAAACTGTTGAGCCTCTTTCTGTGTTGTTGGCTGTGGAAATATTGCCATCAAAACTGCAATTTAAAATAGTAAGATAACCTTCAAAAGCACTGCAAACAGCACTTCCACCATCATCTGCTCGGTTGTTATTCAAAGTACAATTTTCGAGGTTGATTGTGCCTTGATGCTCTGCTTTTATTCCCCCACCATATTCTATAGTTCTTGCATTAATAATTTTTAAATTCTTCAAATTCAGCGTAGTAGGCTGTACTGAGGTAGATTTTAATAAGAAAACTCTTACTGCGTTATTTCCGCTAATCGTCAAATTTGCAGCGGCTAATCCATTGATAGTCAAATTTTTATTGACTGGAATTTCTAAAGTAGAGGCAAGTGTGATAGTTTGGTTTGCCATACTTGGTGCAAAGGTGATGGTCTGCCCCGAAGTAGCACAGTTAATAGCCTCTCTTAGCGTATTTGCCCCTGCGTCTGCATTGCTACTCACTACCAAATTACAAACAGTTCCACCAAACTCAAAAGCACCAATGTCTGCCGCACCTACTCTGGCAACTCCCCTTTGGTCGGTTGCGGGCGCAGCTACCCCTGCGTTGATAGCAGGGCTTCCTGCCAAAATAGGAATTGTTTGCGTAAGCCCGCCATTATCTGATAAAGTTCCGACAAGAGGGTTTACAAAATTTGGTGCTGTAACGCAATTTGTGGTAACTCCTGCGGGAAAAAATAAATTATTTCCGCCATCATTCAAAATACAATTACAATCTCGCCAGCTATTCCAAGCATTGGTAACTGTATTATTTGTAAAAATATTATTTTTAATCGTAACTGTATTATTTGGCGTATTATTTCCAGAATGAATAGCACCGCTTTGTCCATTTACGGGGTTATTGGCTTGGTTATTTGCGAAGGTGCAATTTATAATATCTACAGGTGTAGCATTTTGAGGTACAGCCATAGCACCGCCATATTGATTGGCAATATTGGCTGCAAAAGTGCAATTTTGTACGGTTAATTTCCCTGTAATTCCTCCTGCAAATATTGCCCCCGCTTGGTTGGCAGTATTGTTATTAAAAGTAGTGTTACGAAGCGTAAAAGCCCGATTTGTGAGTAATGCCATTGCACCGCCTAAATCTGCGGTATTGTTTTTAAAAGTACAGCTATGAATTTCGTTCACCTTACAATCTGAAATCCACAAAGCACCGCCAGAAGCATTTAAGGCAGTATTTCCATCAAAAACACAAGTATTGAAAAGCAAAGTCGTATTTTCGGCAGCAGCACTCAAAGGATATTCAGGGTCAGGAATACCAGAACTTCCACCACCTTTATGCCAAAATGCACCACCTTGATTAGCTGAATTTGATTTAAAAGTACAACCTGTAACTTCGACAGATTGACTGTTGTAAGGAAATAAAAACATGGCACCGCCCTGCCCTTGTCCATTAGAGGTATTTCCCTCAAATGTGCAGCCTCTGATAACCAATTCGCCATTATCTCCTCTTGCTCCGTCATCATAAATAGCACCGCCGCAAGGGTCTCCCCCTATTAAATCCGTTGTACCATTATTTTTGAAAGTCGAATTTAATACATATAAATTGCTTAATAAATTGCTAATTGCTCCGCCCTGATTAATGGCTTTATTATTTTCAAAATAGCAATTTGTAACCCTTAGCACGCTTAAACTTTTGGTGTAAATAGCACCACCGCCGCCTTCGACATCTAAAGTAGAAGTATTGTCATAAAATTTGCAATTGTTTAGTTCGGTATTTCCCTTAAACTCCACAAAAATACCTGCCCCTTGAGCATTAACTCGTCCATTGCGAATAGTCAAATCATTGATAATAGTTTGCCCTGCAATGGAAAATATCCCAAAATTTGGTGCTGTATTATCTCTCTGAATCGTTGAGCCGTTGGCATTAATAGTCAAATCTAAGCCGACAACATTGTCCAAAATGCGAGGAAGTCCACGCTGGCTTGCATTTCCTGTGGTATTTGGATTTGACGAAGTGAAATTTATAGCTGTTAATGTATAAGTTCCGTTGCTTGCTAAATTGATAATATCTGCTTCGCTGTTTGCATTGGCAGTATTTATGGCAGCTATTAAGCCCGCAACATCGCCGTTAGCAATTGTAAAAACCGCAGCTTTTGCTTCGACAGCGAAGAATAAAACGATTAAGAGGATGATTTTTCTCATTAAAATTATTTGGTTAATTGTGCTAAATATTAATGCCTAACGCTAAGGTTTCTATTTTTATTCTAAATCAGGTATTTCAAAGGAATAGGGTGGGAATTTGTGATGTAATTTTTTTATCAAAAAAAGTTTTTTGAGTAATTGAATGGCAGTGGTTTTATTTTTACTAAAAAGTAG
>JFJP01015910.1_pt1 | contig 10276 bp, 8 predicted proteins | sample 431651 | NCBI WGS metagenome assembly JFJP01 (sample SAMN02602958, study PRJNA72255) | Microbial mat metagenome, whole genome shotgun sequencing project. | biome: fresh water; feature: sink hole; material: water; isolation source: purple microbial (photo- and chemosynthetic) mats found in... | reverse complement strand
TCGCCTGTTATCGAAGAGCGATCGAATTAAATCCCAATTTGGCTCAAGCTTATCAAAGTTTGGGGGATGTCTTAGACAGTTGGGGTCAGTTGGATGAGGCGATCGGGTGTTATGAAAAAACCATTGAATTGAAACCAGACATCTGGGAAGTTCACCACAAATTAGGGGATGCTTTGCAAGAAAAAGGTGAGATTGATGAGGCGATCGAGGCTTACAAGCGGGCCATTGAACTAGCAAAAGTTTAGAAATTTTCCGGATAGCTTAGCCAACACCATGAATCATAAATTAAGCGGATTTACTGGTCTAAAATTACAACAGGTACAGGCGATGAGCAACCAATCAAAAATTATTGCATTTCCAGTAAATCATCATTCAGATTTATCCGCCTTATCGCAGGAAAATCATGAACTTTTACCTCCTCAATCAGTTACATTAACAAAGGTTGACTCGGAATCTGGGGAACAGGATAGGAAGCAAAGCTATCGAACTTCAGCCTAATTTGTGGGAAGTCCAGCACAATTTAGGGGATATTTGGCAGGGACAAGGAAGGTTAGATGAGGCGGTTGCGGCATATCGTCTGGCTATTGAGTTGAATCCAGATTTTTGTTGGTCGCACAATAATTTAGGGGATAGTCTGATTAAGCAGGAGAAATGGGAGGAGGCGGTGGAGGGGTATAGAAGTGCGACGAAGCTCAATCCTGACTTCCATTGGTCTTACTATAATTTAGGGGATGCTTTGGTGGAGTTGGAGAGGTGGGAGGAGGCCGTTGTTGCTTATCGAAGGGCAATTCAGATCCAGCCACATCTCCCTTTGGTTCGCGAAAAGTTGGCAGATGCCCTCCAACGGCAAATTCGGATATATTCAAAGGAAGCTGTTAGCTTATACTACCAAACTATTGAGCAGAACCCAGATGATGTCGAACTATATCACAAACTTTTAGAAATTCAGCCAGACGCTCCTCAATTATATTGCCAGTTAGCCAATGCCTTAGTCAGAAGGCATGAGTATGAAGAGGCAATTATTTTTTATCAGATAGCCCTTCACATTAAGCCAGATGAGACCGAAGCGTCCTTTCAGCTAGCCAAATTATTGCAGAAAAGAAATAATTTCGAGGGAACCTTTCAAGGAATCCCCTGTAGTTCAGATATCTATGAATTGTGGCTCCAGGAAAATTCACCGAAGCCTGAAGACTTCCGGCAGATGGCTGAACAAGTCAAGGTGTTTAAGTATCAGCCTCTGATTAGTATCATCATGCCAGTGTATAACACTCCTAAAGAACTTTTGCAAGAGGCGATCGAGTCGGTTCTAGCTCAAGTTTATCCGCACTGGGAACTGTGTATTGCAGATGACGCTTCCACCCAACCCCACATCAAAGAAGTTCTGGCGAACTATGCTGCTAAGGATGAAAGAATCCAAGTAGTATTTAGGAGTAAAAACGGGCATATATCCGCTTCGTCAAACTCAGCTTTGGAAGTGGCAACCGGAGAATTTATTGCCTTGTTAGACCATGATGATATCTTGGCACCGGAAGCTCTTTACGAAATGGCTGTTTTCCTGAATCAGCATCCAGAAGCCGACATGATTTATTCCGATGAGGATAAATTGAACGAACAAGGTAAACGCACCGATCCATTTTTCAAACCAGATTGGTGTCCTGATTCCTTGCTTTCTCGAATGTACACTTGTCACTTAGGAGTTTATCGCCATTCTCTAATCAAGCAAGTAGGTGGTTTCCGAGTCGGATACGAAGGCAGTCAGGATTACGATTTAGTTCTCAGAGTCACAGAGAAAACGGACAAAATTTTCCACATCCCCAAAGTTCTTTATCACTGGAGAATCCACTCCGAGTCCACTGCCGGCAATCATCGAGCCAAATCTTACGCCGAACAAGCTGCTATAAAAGCACTGACAGATGCACTAGAACGACGTGGAGAAAAAGCCAATAAAATTGTTGGTCATCCTGAATTTCCAGGGATTTATACAATCCGCTATCAAATTCCCGAATACAAACTTGTTAGCATCATTATACCTACGAGAAATTTGGGTGATGTTCTGGATCGTTGTCTGAAGTCTATTTTTGAAAAAAGCACCTATCCCAATTACGAAGTAATCATCATCGACAATGGTAGTGATGAACCAGAAACAGCCGCAATAATCGCAGCTTGGAAATGTTTAGAACCCCATCGCTTTAAGTGTTATGACTATAACATACCTTTCAATTATTCGAGCATTAATAACTATGCCGTAACTAAAGCAAAAGGTGACTACTTTCTGTTTTTGAATAATGATACAGAAGTCATCACCCCAGACTGGATTGAGGCAATGGTCGAGCAGGCTCAAAGATCTACAATCGGTGCTGTAGGTGCTTTATTGCTATATCCTGATAATACTATTCAGCACGCTGGAGTAATTATCGGGCTTGGAGGTGTAGCGGGTCACAGCCACAAGTATTTTGCTGCTGGTCATCCAGGATATGTTCGGCAACTTATTTCCGTCAACAATTATTCAGCAGTGACAGCGGCGTGTTTGATGTGTCGGAGAGATGTATTTGAAAAGATTTCAGGATTTGACGAAGGACTTGCTGTGGCATTTAATGATATCGATCTTTGTCTGAGGATTATGAGTTCTGGCTACCACAATATTTATCTTCCTCATGTGGTTTTGTACCATCACGAATCGAAGAGTCGGGGTAGTGAAAATACACCGGAAAAACAGCGAAGATTTCAGCAAGAAATCGAAACGATGAAGCAAAGATGGAAAAGTGTAATTGACCACGATACTTGCTACAATCAAAATCTCACTAGAGACAGAGAAGATTATAGTTTAAAAGTTGTGCCATGTCTTGAAATCTTAGATGTGTCTCTCTTAGAACTAGATCCTGAATTGTTGTGGGGATCTGCGATCGACTTTCCAGAAGTTGGGACTCAGGTTACTGCCAATTCCATTACGATCGGCGGCTGGATCTTAAGTAAGAAATCTCCGGCTGTGAAGGTAGAGTTTATCTGCCACGACCAAGTTGTTCAAGAGACTGATTTTAACTACTATCGCCCTGATGTAGCTGAAGTATTTTCACAAGTGCCTCAGTCGAAAAATAGTGGTTTTATGACAGCAATAGAAGTAATAGGAATGCCGTCTGAGTCCCAAATAATTTTACAGGCTGTCCTTGAAGATGGAAGTCGCATTGTTTTTGGTTCAGTGCTGTTAAAGTATCAAATTAAGTCCGGTTGATTATATCAATTGACACGCATATTGGCTACAGATATTCGCTCCACCTTATCTCTAAAGAAGGGGGGCGAAATCACTATATTGCGAGAATATAATTTATTAGGGATGGGAATATAGATTCACTTTTACTCCAAATAAATCCCATTTTCCCCACTGATCTTGACTGTTAAGATTGTAAGGTGCTCCAAAAGCCACAATTGGATTTTCTCCATCTATTAGATGTCCTTGGCGATCGCTACTCATTCCCACATTGTGAGTGAAAGCAGGGAATTTGCGATCGGGGTAAAGAGTCCGAAAACCCGTCCAGTTAATTCCGTCGGTAGAGTAAGCAGTAGCTAACGAAGGACTTGCTTGGTGACTGCGGAGTATTTTCACGAGGACAAATCTACCCCTTCTAGCATCGTATTTGATATCAACTGAAGCAGTTCTGGCGAGATTTGTCGGTACAGGTGTCCCATTCCAATTTACAGGGTCGTTTGACTTCAAGAAATATATGCGCGGCCCTTCGTTAGGGTGAAGCGAGTCGTCAGTGTACCACATATATAACTGCCCATTTTTAACGACTACCGTCTGTTGGCCAGCTCCGTAATTGTGTCGGTTTCCGCTGCGTTTAACTTGCGGCAGAATAATCATTTTTACATCGGGCGGATTCTCTTCCCATGTGCCTCTTTCGGTATAGGTGAAGTAAGGGCCGGTGATATTGCGAGCGCGAGCTACGGAAATAGTAGTCTGAGTTCCCGTGCGATCGCCTAACTCTAAACCTGTTTGATGCTGGTTAGAATAGAAAAGATAGTAGTAATCTTGATAGTAAACTAAACTAGGGTCGCAAGCAGCTCGATTGGTCAATTTTCTAGTTTTGGAATCAATCCTAGGCTTAGCTTTCAGAACAATTTTCGGAGCAGACCAGTTAAGCCCATCTTGAGAAAAGACATAGCGTATGGCATCAATCCCTGCTCTTGGTTCAGGGCTGGAACAATAAAAGGTGTGATAAATCCCGTTGTGCTGGATAATTGAAGGAGCGTAACCGTATGTATAGCCATTTTTAGTGGAATCTGCAATTTTGAAAAACCCAGATGTTTCAACAAAGTTCGCACTATTGCTAATCGTTATATTTGGCTTTCCAAGCCCAATAGGCTGATGATTGGAAGTCTGGGCATCTATGCCATTTATGGGAATCTCAGCAAGAACTATCGCTCCAGATACAAATGTAGCTGCCACAGCAATCTTTAAAAATGATTGAACTCGTTTCACAATAATTCTATCCTTTCCTAACTGCTTCAAAAGTTTAAAACATGACTTCTTTCAGAAGCCATGTTTATCAATTTTCCCCTTATTTATTCCCGCTACTTAATTCTGATCGGGATGAGTAATTGCCTAGGCTTTCATCTCGGTCTCGATTTTGTCTATCTGAAATTGCAATCGCTCTACATCGACGGCGAGTTCCTGATGAACCTGAGACTGCAAATGCTGTAATTCCTTTTTTGTTTCAGACAGAGCGGATTCATAACGAGGATTGAGGGGTTTTTGTAGAAATCGCACTACTCCCAGGGGAACGCAACTTTCATCATCAAAAATAGCTTGGATGAGGAGTTCAGCTTCAGATGGCATTCCAATTAGTTTTACTTCCGCTGTAAAGCCACTATTTTCAGCATTAGGCACTTCTGCAAAAACTTTAGCTACATCCGGCCGAGAACCATTAACAGGAGCCTTCTGGATTACTTGATCTTCGTAGATTAACTCGACCGCAGTAACGCGAGACTGCTTGCCTACTACCCAGCCTCCAATAATCATAGAACTGGGATCTACTTTGGTGTTTGACTTGGGTAGGTCTATGGAAAAATTCACTACTACTTCTCTGGAAGTTGCGGTAAATTTGAAAACCTCTAAAATATCAAGAACTTGCTCTTCATGCACTTGAGATATTTTACCCTGTTGAATGTCCTGTTTTGGGTACTTGTGATGGCTCGACTCCTTAAAAATCTTAAGTGCCTGAAGTTTTTGTTGTTCTTCAAACAACTGTTTGGCAAACTGATAAAGCTCTATGTCTAGGAGATTGTGTTCGGCAATTAAATTCAAGGTTGGCTGGCCAATATCCGAGATATTATTTTTGTTCTTCCCGACATTTTGTGTAACCATCTGAATCTCGGACCAACCCAGATTTTTGCGGAACTTTTCTAAAGTTTCAGCAAACCGATCTTGAATGCCAAAAGTATAGTAGTGAAGCAGGTTATGTTTAGCTTTTTCTAGCATACTATAAGAACAATGACCGTAAGGTACTGTCCATCCTACTCCAGATATCATTCTTACCTGTAAATTATCAAATTCTATTGAGGCTTTACTACAAATTAATTCTTCAATGCTAAGTTTTTGGGCAGTTTCATGTTCTTTTTCACTACTCTTCTGCATATGATAGTAAAAGGATATCGCTCGAGCTATTGGTTCGCGCAAGAGCGTGATATAATGAAAATTAGTGACAGGAAATAAATTATGAATTCCAAAAGATATATGTCCGCTAAGGGCTTTCAGTTCCATCAACCGATTAAAATTTTGCTGATTGCTTTCAGGAAACTCAGGAAAATAACTTCTCAGTTCATTAAGTAATTCATTGCCATTTTTGGCACCTCCGGTTAGTGCTGGAGCTTCATAAAACATAAATACAGCATCTTGACCATACTGTTGCATCAGAATATGACGCAATGATGTCCCGGCTGTCTTAGGAATATGCGTAAAAATGATTAAACCTTTCTGGGTTGGAGCGGAGTTTTTGGGAGATTCCATTTTGTGTTATTATCCTCAAGTAAGAGAGATTTGGCTACTAATTTAGGGAGAAATTGAACAATAAATTTGTCGCATATTCTCGCTATTATTCTTAGGCATTTTATTCTGTGAATCTCGCCAAGGTGAGCGTTATTCAGCTTCAGATTTGGTGCTGTATTAGACAATTATTGTCGCTCGCGAAATGCCTTAATATTTATTTCGTATTCATTAAACTTTTCTCAGTAAAGTAATGAATTCATTACAACTTTTCTGGACTAGTTCTATTTCAAATTTTAGACTAGGTTGCTGATGGCAATAGAGGAGTAATTCCAAAAAACTTTCTTGAGTCCACACATGAAAGTGAATGCTATAGTCCATAGCAAGTAATTGCTGAATACGTTTTTCTACTTCATTTGTATGAGTTTTTTCTGCCAATCTCACCCATTCTTCAAAGTGTGCTCGTCGCGACCATTGAGGCCCTTCTTTGTAGTCGCGAATCAGATGTTCTAGAGACGTTACAGGTCTCTTCTTGTCAAAGGTATACCGCTTATCTGGTACAGCCATATAGATAATTCCACCCAGCTTGAGAACTCTTAAGTAGTTTTCGATCGTTACTATAGGATTCTCGCAATGCTCGATCATATGATTAGCAATGACAAAATCCACAGAAGCATCCGGTATAGTTGATAGAAACTCTCCATCATCAACAATGTCAACTTTTACCAATTCATTTTCGTCAAAGTTGGAGTAATGCTTTTTGAGCTCGGAAACAGACATTCGGTCTACATAAGAAACCTTAGCATTAGCTGGAACTTTCAAAGGTGAATGTAAACCTCCAATTTCTATGCCCTTACCAAATAAATACTGTGAAGCAATTTGCCAGCGCTGCTGTTGCCTGCGATCCCAGTGATGAACCTCCTGCTTTAATCGCACTACTCCGAGGGTAATACGAGTGTTATCTTGGAGAACAGCATTTAGAAGAAAATCGGATTCAGCAGGCAACATCCCAATTTCAACTTCTTTAGAAAACCCGCATTTTTCAGCTAATGGTACTCCTGGATAAAGCTTGGCAACATCCGGTCGCGATTGACAGACAGAAATGTTTTGGATCGCAGCATTGTCTTTGACCAATTCAACTTCAATAACCGGAGAGCTTTTACCCAACACCCATCCTCTAATATCAATAGCGTAGGGATTTGTCTGCGTTCCCACACGGGGGAAATCTATCGCATACCCCCATAGCAATTTAGAGTCCAATTCTGATAAGCGGACATTGAGATTTTCCAGAAAGGTGATTTTTTCCATTGTGATTATTCTTTGGATAATAGTTTACGATAAAGTCTTAACCATTGATGAATCGAAAAAATCAACCGGATTTTTGCCAAGTATTCGATTCACCACTTGTTGCCATTCTGCTGTGTTGCTGAGAGAGTGACTATCTAGTTTTTCCCCTTTCTCTAAGGAAAATTCGCCAAAACTCTTTAACCAATTCGAGATGGTTTTTGTTTTTGAGAAAGGAGTATATTTTAAGGACTGCTGGAGGTACTCAGCCATTTTAATCAGTTCGCCTTTTTGATAGGCCAGCCATCCATCCCATACTAGAAGTTTGTATTGCACCTGGCTCGGTTCATTGGTTTGGCTGGCGCTGGCGATCGCTAGCTGAAATTGCGATCGCTCCAGTTCCCACTGCATCAGATGTAGCCGAGACTGGTACTGGTCGCGCTCTTTTTGAGCCTGTTGCAGTTGAGCTTTCGTCTGTGCCAATTCATCTTGTACTTGGTGCTGTTGCGCCTGGGATGTTTGCAATAAAGCTAGTGTTCGGTGCTGTTGCGCCTGGGATGTTTGCAATAAGGTGAAAGCCTGGTGCGCCTGAGCCTGGTACTGCTGAAAGTAACAATGATTTCGATGCAGTTGAAAATTAGCCTGCGCCAGTTCCTCCTGAGTTTCCTGCAACAGATTTTCAAAGTTTTCTGATTTTTGGTGCATCTCTCTTTTAGGAATATTTATTTATATCTACTGGTTAACTGTCCTGTATCCGGAGTAAATGTTAGGAAAATTTGTGCGTTGGCAAATATAGCAGTTGACAGTTACACCGTTTATGGTGGCAGTCCAAGCGGATATATTCATAAGATTATCTATGTTCTAACCAATGTTGCGGTTGCTATAGCTTAATCTCAAAATTTGAGTAGACAATTCATCACCTGTTGCCACTCGCGCGAATTGCTCAAAGAAAAAACATCTAGTTCGCCGCCACATTCTGAAGTGTATATCATAAAACTTTTGAGCCAATCCGATACAGTTTTTGTGAGTGAATATGGCGTATAGCTGAGAGATTTCTCTAGGTAGGGAACCATTTCCGAAATATAGCCAGTGTGATACAGTCGCCACGCACTCCAAACAAGAGTGTAATAACGATAATGACTATCTAGTTGGCGTATTGGTTCCGGTATTTGTGGAAGAGCCAAAAATTTATCCAATACAGTCCACGATTCCTGAGCTTGTAGAGGGGTTTTCCGCGATTCATTGCGATCGTGTTCCCGATAGCATACGGTTATTTGATGCAACCAGGTACTTTGACAACCCATGAGCGTTAAACGCAGGGCGAGGTCGAGATCGCACACCTGTTGAAATTGAGTGTCTAAACCGCCTGCTCGCTCCAACCATTCTCGACGAAACATCATCGCACTAAGCAGAATTGGCTTCCATCGCACCCAGTCTTCTAAATCTAAATTCGGTGCTTTTTGCCAAGGTTCTACATCGCCTAAAGGTTCACCCCGCCAATCGACTCGACGCCAGCCGCTATGCACGATTCCGAGTTGTGGTTGAGCTTCAAAGCAAGCTACTTGTGCTGCTAACTTATCAGGCAGAAAAAAATCATCGTGATCGAGAAACGCAATCAACTCGCCCCTAGCTTCCTGAATGCCGCGATTGCGAGCTGCGGCTACTCCCTGATTTTCCTGATAAATATAGCGAATGCGATCGCAGTAAGGCTGTAAAACACTGCGGGTGTCATCTGTCGAGCCATCATCTACCACAATTATTTCGCAATCAGGATAAGTTTGATTCAGAATACTTTCCACTGCTTGCCCGATGTAGCAGGCACTGTTGTAGGCGGGAACGATCGCGCTCACCTTTGATTTCCCAGTGGCAGTTGACATGAAATCGCTGTTTGTTGACCTTAATTATCGTCAGCTAATACAGCAACTTGGGCAGTTGCTCCGGAAACAGCCAGACAAAGGATATATATTTTCAGATTAAGAAGCGCGATCGCCAGCCTATCTAATTTGTTCGTTAACTTTGAAAATAGCGATCGCCCCTCTCTCCCCCTCTCCAACAACTCCAAACCCAGAGCATTGCCAAATTTCACCCGGATCGGACAGCCAACCCCCGAAAGAATAACTATAAAGAGCCGATCGCCAGTTCCACAACTGTGAATACACGATTTTACCGACAATTAACTGGCACAGAACACGTTACATTTTAAGGAAGGAATTACATATGCAACAGGATGGCGTTACCGTGTGGTTTACGGGTTTAAGCGGAGCAGGCAAAACCACGATCGCTACTGAACTAGCCAAAATTTTACGGCGGCAGGGATACAAAGTAGAAGTTTTAGATGGCGATATCGTCCGCAAAAGTCTCACCAGAGATTTAGGTTACAGCAGAGCCGAGCGCGATGAAAATATCCGCCGCATTGGCTTCGTCGCTAATCTTTTATCTAGAAACGGTGTAATTGTTTTAGTTTCAGTCATCTCTCCCTACCGCGATGTCAGAGAGGAAGTGCGGCGAGAAATCGGTAACTTTATTGAAGTTTACGTGAAAGCTCCCCTCGAAGTTTGCGAACAGCGAGATGTGAAGGGACTTTACAAGAGAGCTCGTGCAGGCGATATTCGAGGTTTTACTGGCATTGACGATCCTTACGAACCACCCTTGCACCCGCCAGTAGAATGCCTGACTGATCGCGAAACGGTAGCGGAGAGTGTAGGTAAAGTGATGCATAAATTAGAAGTGTTTCGGGCGAGCACTGCTCTATCTTCTGCTCAACTTTAAACGTTGATCAGTTGATTTTTTAGCTGTTGGGTTTAAGTTAGATTATCTATCTGTTGGGGTGAGCGATCGCTTGCCCCAACATCCGCAGGTTTGACAGCAATTTAAATAAAATAATTAGTCAGCCACCGTCCAGAAAAAAGTATGCCTCCTCCCAAACCCATAGTACCGCCTGTACAACCTTTAGGCCCATCTAAAGACCACTACAAACTTACTGGTCAACCATACAAAACCACGACACTCAAG
>JFJP01002989.1_pt1 | contig 10276 bp, 6 predicted proteins | sample 431651 | NCBI WGS metagenome assembly JFJP01 (sample SAMN02602958, study PRJNA72255) | Microbial mat metagenome, whole genome shotgun sequencing project. | biome: fresh water; feature: sink hole; material: water; isolation source: purple microbial (photo- and chemosynthetic) mats found in... | reverse complement strand
AGGGTGTATTGTTTTCCGGCGATGGTGGGCCAGCTGACGGTTTGGGCTTCTGGGGTGATAATATCAGGAATCCCATTTTCATCGGGATCACCGTAAACAGCGGGTATGCAGACGACGGCAGGCCGAACCATGCCTGCGGGTGTGTTGGCATCAACGGGGTTGGTGCCAGCGCTGGCTTCCAAGGCGTTGCTCCAGCCGTCATGATCTTCATCGGCATGAGCAAGGAAGGTTGCGGGAAAAAGTTGGTTGCCGTTGTGTTGCTTTTCCCAGATATCGCTGAGGCCGTTGTCGTTGGTATCTAGAATGGCGAATGCCAATGGAGTAGTAATCAGCGTATAAATAACCGAGTGGGTGAGCCGTTTCACTTGGCATCTCCTTCGGCCTGCGTGGTTTTTTCCTTACGCCAGAAGTTGAGAACCATGTTTTTCGGTCGTGGCGGATGGAGTCGAAGCTCTTCTTCACCTGCAATGCGGGCGCGTTCACGGCCGTGGTAGGCATTTAGCAAGCGCATGTGCTCGGTGTTGTAGAGATCGTGGAGGGATTGAATGGGGGTGAGGGAGTCCGCAGGTGGTTGAATACCTACGATCTGACAAGTGGCTTTGCCTTCCGGCAAATCGGGTATTTCCGGTGCGGCGTATGCACGGCCAGCATCGGTATTGAGATCTTGCATGCTGTCGAGTTCCACGCTTCCCCATCCCATGACCAAGTGATGAGTGTGCCCGGAGGAATCGACGAAGGAATGAATGCCGCCTGCGATGTATTTAAAATCAGCGGAGGACCAGAGGGTGATTGTCTCGCCCTTGCCCTCGGGCCAGTAACTTACAAGAGTGCGCGGTGGAGCATCCTTGAAACGAAAGACGGTTGCACTGAGAAAGAGGATCCCGGATTTTGGGTCCGTGTCCTGATATTCAGCGATCTGCGCACGATAGGCGTCTTCTTGTTTCGGCGTTAGCGGAGGTGAAGGTGGAGGCGGCGGAGGCAACGTGATAGGTTGGATTTTGCGAGTCGTGATCGTGCGACCGCCTTGAGTGTGGGTTTTGCATAATAGAACGTCAGAAGATGCAATGTCGAAAGGTGGTTTGGGTGGCGGGGGGGGCGTTGGTGAGCCGTCCAGCACTTCGCCAATTATACGGGTAGAGGTAATGGCGGCCGGCGACTCTAGCATTTTGACGTCGGATTCGCCCTGTGCGCATGCAATGAATGTTGAGCCAAGCGCCGCGAGAACCGCAAAAGACAAAGATTTCATGGGTGTATGGGTAGGATATGGTCTCAAGCAGAATGAACAAAGGCGTGGCAATATTTAAAAAATAAATTTGTTTTGTCCAACAGACTTTTCCGGTGGAATAATTCGCTCGATTATCTGGAACGCTCCGGTCTCTACCCCTGCGGCGAAGGCGCGGGCTATGCCGGCGGCATCGTCAGCGCCGCCATCGATGGCATGCGCGTGGCCGACGCCGCCTGCGGATCAACGCAACAAAAAACCGGCACCCCGCGAACGGTGTGCCGGTTTGAGAAGGCTTCCTGCTAGCAGAAGTTAGAATTGCGATTGCAACGAGAAGTTGAACTGGCCGCCCTTGTCCGCCTCTTCGTCGGGTGACGAAACCGGGAAGGCATAGTCAAGAGCCAGTGGCAACGGACTGATTGGCAATTTCAGGCGGATGCCGATACCCACGTTGGTGTAGAGATCGCCTGGGCTAGGATCCCAGCTGCCTTCGTTCACGAATCCAGAATCCAGAAACACCGCAGCGCGGACGGTTTCAATGATCGGCACCGTGTATTCCGCAGTGACGTAAGCGAGCGAATTGCCGCCATAAACCTCACCAGTGTAATCGGTGTCGCGCGGCCCAATGTCGCGGAATTCGAAACCACGCAGCGTGCGACCACCGCCGAGGAACATCCGCTCAAAAATCGGAACTTCCTCGTCAAGACTGTCCACAAACGCGAGCTCACCGGAGAGCGAGAAAATCGAATCCCACTTCAGGTTCCAGTGTTTCTGGCCTTGGGCCGAGAAGGTGATGGTGTTGACGTCGCCGCCGACACCGGCGTAGGTCAGACCCAGATCAATCTTGTGACCGCTGCGTGGCAGCATGTTGCTGTCGCGATTGTCAAAAACGTAGTTCACACCGAGCGCGCTGCGCAGGAAGTCACCGCCGATTTTTTCATCGGACAACTCGGAGTCATCGCCATTGTTACCGTAATCGCTGGATTCCACCTCGGAGTCGATCTCCACGTTTTCAAGGCGATACTCACCCTTGATCCAGCTTTTGGCGGTCAGCGGCTTGCGAATGTAGACGGACGCGCCGGCATTCGTCTGCTCGTAGTAATCGCTGAAATACGTCGATTGCTTGTAGAACAACTCGGTGCCGAGTGAGAGTTGGCGATCGAGGAACCAAGGCTCGACCAGTGAGACGCTAAATTCCGAGCGCTCGGAACCGAGGCGCAGGTTCATGGCGAAACGTTGGCCGCCACCGGTGAAATTCCAAGGATTGAACAAATCGAAATTCGATTGTTCGAGCGTGAGGAATCCGACGATGCTGTCAATCGAGCTGAAACCAAGGCCCACACCTACGGTGCCGGTCGATCTTTCATCGACGAGCACGTTCACATCACGATAGCCCTGGCCGCCGGGAGTTCCGCTGGCTTGGACTTCGTTGAAGTATTGCAATCCTTCAAGGCGCGCCTTGGTGGCTTCGAGTTCCACCGTGTTGAACATGTCGCCCGGTTGCAGTGGGATTTCACGGCGGATCACCTTGTCTTTCGTCTTGGTGTTACCGGCGATGTTCACGCGGCCCACTTTGTAGCGCGATCCCTCGCTGACGCGGTAAATGATCGTCACCCGGTTCGGGCCGGCGTCCCGGATGTCGGGGCTCACTGAGGCGTCGGCATACCCGCGGGATGGTGTTGAGGGTCAGGCCCGGATAGAGCTCCTCGGATTTGAAGACCGTCATCTGGCTGAAACCGATACCGGCCACCGTGTATTTTTCACCCTCGTTGATGGGGATGATCAGGTCCACCCGACCGTCCTTCACGGGCTCGCGGCGGAATCCCGGGCTGCTGACGCGGAGGTAGCCTTTGCTGCGGTAGTAGTCGAGAATGGCATCCAGATCGGAGTCCAATTGTTCGGACTCGAAGCGGCCGGATTTGGTGAGCCACGACAGCCAACCTTTTTCCTTGGTCTTCATCTCCTTGAGCAATTCGGGCTTGGTGAAGGCATTGACGCCTTCGAAACGGATCTTGCGGATCTCGTTTTTGGTGCCTTCGTCGATGACGAAAATCAGATCCGAAAGGCCTTCGCGGCTGGTCGATTGAATGCGGTGGCTGATGGAGACATCCGGGTAGCCATGGCCCTGATAATATTTCTCAAGGTTACGGCGGGCTTCGAGGATCTCCGCATCACTCATCACTCCGCTGGCTTTGAGCTTGGTTTCCTTGGCTAGTTTCTGATCGGTGAAGATCGTGTTGCCGACGAATCCCACACCGCCTCGCAGCGGGCGGGTTGTCACTTCAGTGATGAGTTTCACGCTTTTGTCGCCCACCGGCTCCGCCAGAAACCGCACATCGTCCACAAGGCCGGACTCATAAAGAGCCGTGATGTCCTTGTCCAAATCCTCGGAGCGGTAAGGAGTGCCAGCCTTGGTGGTCATCTGATTGCGCAAGACCTCTTCATTGACGGTCTTGGCGCCGCGGTAGCGGATTTCCACGCTGGTGATGGTTTTTCCCTCGAAATCCTGCGCGTGCAGGCTGCCGGCGAGTGAAAGCACAGCGATGAAAATAAGGGCGGCGATTTGACTCATGCCGCGCGGCACGAGGGGTTGTAGGGCGGTGAGGATGCGCATGCGGGTGGCGAAGTTGGGCCTATAAACCTGCGAGAGCCCTGCTTCGTCAAGGTCAATAGCGGCCAATCCCATCAGGAATCCTTTTTTCGTCCGGATGCGACCAGCGCATGAACGAGAAATCCCCGCAAGGCAATGTGCCGGAAACCTATCTCGTTCAGAAAAACGGCCTGCCCGCCAGACCGTTCCGCGCGGACGGCCAGAGGGGGCGGTGATGCGCAAAGGGATGGGGATTCATTCACGGGCGGTAGCCGGAGCCGCTGAATTTCTTGCCCCCCGCCGCTTCCTCCTCTACATCCCCGGCGTGCTCACGATTAAAAAGCTTACTAAAACCCTCGGCGGTCGCACCTTGCTGCGCGAGGCGGAAATGTCCATCAACTGGGGCGAACGCGTCGCTCTTGTCGGCCCGAACGGTTCCGGCAAGTCCACGCTCTTCCGCATGATCCTCGATGAGGACAGCCCCGACGAAGGTACCATCGAGCGCGACGAATACGCCATCACCGGCTATCTCCCACAGGAAGCCGGCGAGCCCACCGATGAAACGATCATCGAAATCGCCATGGGCATCACCCCGGAAATGATCGGCATTCTCCGCACCATGCGCGAACATGAAAAAACCGGCGATCTCTCGCATCCGGATTTCGCCAAGGCCCAAGACCAATTCACCCACCTCAACGGCTACCAACTCGAACCCAAGGCCAAAAAAATCCTCGCTGGCCTCGGTTTCAAACAAGGCGATTTCCACAAACCCGCCCGCGAATATTCCGGCGGCTGGGTCATGCGCGCCCACCTCGCCCAACTCCTCGTCATGGAGCCGGACTTGCTCATGCTCGATGAGCCCACCAACCACCTCGACCTGCTCTCGCTGCTCTGGCTCCAGCGCTACCTGCTCAATTACTCAGGTGCCGTGCTCATGATTTCCCACGATCGCGATTTCATGGACGCCATCATCGAAACCGTCGTCGAGATCGACCCCGACGCCGCGAAGCTCATTTCCTACACCGGAAACTATTCGTCTTACCTCGATCAGCGCGAAAAAACCTACGAGCAACGCGTCCAAGCCTATCGCAACCAAAACAAGGAAATCGAAGGCCACCAGGAATTCATCGACCGCTTCCGGCAGATCGGCTCCAAGGCCGCGCAAGTCCAATCTCGCATCAAGTTTCTCGATAAACTCGAACGCATCGAAAAACCCCGCGCCCCGCGCAAGCCGTTCAAATTCACCTTTCCCCAACCGCCACGCTCTAACCAAAAAGTCATGGAGCTCAGCAAGGTCGGCCAAGCCTATGGCGAAAAATGCATCTACAAAGACCTCGATCTCACCATCGAACGCGGCGATCGCATTGTGCTCGTCGGCCCGAACGGCGCGGGTAAATCCACCTTGCTCAAAATCCTTGCCGGCATCATTCCGATCAACTCCGGAAAACGCGAGCCCGGCTACGCCACCAAGCTCGGCTACTACTCGCAGCACCGCCTCGAAACCCTCAACGAAAACAACACCGTGCTCGAAGAAGTCATGGGTGCTTGTCCGACTCTCCGCGATGAGGAAGCCCGCTCGATCCTCGGCACCTTCCTCTTCCGCCGCACCGATGTCGAGAAACGCTGCGGTATTCTATCAGGTGGCGAAAAATCCCGACTCAACCTCGTCAAGTTCCTCGTCGATCCACCGAACCTCCTGCTCATGGATGAGCCCACCACTCACTTGGACATCCTCTCCATCGACTCGCTGGTCAACGCACTCAAAGGCTACCAAGGCACACTTGTCTTCATTTCCCATGATGTGCACTTCATCCGCACCCTAGCGGAAACCACCCTGCACATCACCCGCAACGCCGAGGACACCGCTGCCGTCGTCACCCGCTACACCGGCGGCTACGATTACTTCATCGAGAAATCCGGCCTCAACGACGATCGCGGCGCAGTCACCGCGTAAGCGTGCTCATCATTCAGCCGATGGCATTGTTGGTAAAGTGCCGCTAATCCACTCGCGGACAACCGCCGGGAAGGCCGTTTTTGGTGAGTGTCCATTGCCAGACCTGCACCTCACGGGCGCGGAAAGCTCCAGCGCAGGAAAGTAGATAGTATCTCCACTGGCGGTGGAATCGTTCACCTAACTCGTCTGCGAAATCCGGCCAGGCGGCTTCGAAGTTCTTGTGCCATTCGAGGAGTGTCTTGTCATAGTCCGCTCCGAAGTTATGCAAATCTTCGGTCACAAACAGTCCGTCTGTGGCGTCGCCGATATGACCGATGGCCGGGAGCTCGGCGTTGGGGAATATATATTTATCGATCCAAGGATCGGTGATACCTCCACGTTCGTTTTTGCCGATGGTGTGGAGCAGGAAAGCCCCATCATCCGCGAGACAGCGGTGCGCGACTTTCATGAAGGTGCGGTGATTCTTGATCCCGACATGTTCGAACATGCCGATGCTGGCGATGCGGTCAAAACGCCCGCGCAGATCGCGGTAATCTTCGAGTCGGAATTCGAGTGGCAGATCACGGTATTTTTCGCGGGCGAAGGCGGCTTGCTCTTTTGAAACCGTCACGCCCACGCATTCCACCCCGTAATGCGTGGCGGCATAGGCCATGAAGTCTCCCCAACCACAGCCAATATCGAGCACCCGCATCCCGGGCTTGAGCCCGAGTTTCCGGCAGACAAGATCCAGTTTCGCCTCCTGCGCCGCCGCGAGTGTGGTGGCGTTTTTCCAATACCCGCAACTATAAGCCATGACTGGACCTAACATCTCCTGATAGAAAGCATTTCCCAAATCATAGTGGGCCTTCCCGACTTGCCATACGCGGTGGTTGTTTTGGCGGTTGAAGAGCCGGTTGCGAAGGGTGAGGAGTCGTAGGCCTAGCGGGGGCACCCCGTGGTCCAGCTTTGCCCGCAGCAAACGCGCGAAGAATTCATCGAGTTGTTCCACATCCCATTCGCCGTTCATGTAGGATTCGCCGAGGGCGATGCTGCCGCGCATGGCGATCCGTTCCAGCACGCCCGCTGTGTGGAGTTGCATATCCCACGGCCGTGGGCCGTTGATTCGGATGTCCGCCTTGGCGAGTAATTCTTCGATGACTCCTCGAATCACAAGGACTCGGCGTGGGGGTACAAGTTCCGACGATGCGGCGGCGAGGGTAGTCATCTATTCCGGGGGGGTGAGCGTCAAATATTGATCCGATTCGATAGCTTTGTCAAGTAGCTGTGCCGACATCAAATATTTTGGAAGTTTTGAGGATTGCCGGATAATCAAGATTTGTTTAAGTCATGCCTTAGGGACACGGGATTCTTGTTTTCCAGTGTTCCTGTCTGCTTACCCACTCTCCTGACGTGTCGAAATCCCTGAAAATCATCATCGCCTGTGGCGGCACCGGCGGCCACTTGTTTCCTGGCATTGCCGTGGCTGAGGCGCTGCGTGAGCGGGGCCACGAGGTCATGCTCCTCATTTCTGAAAAAAAGGTGGATGCCGAGGCCTCCGCGAAATATTCGCACCTGCGCTTCGAGACCGTGCCCGCCGTGGCCAAACCACCGACATTTTCGCCGCGCATGCTGCCATTTTTATGGAAAACCTGGGGCGTCACAACCCGTTGCAAATCGATCCTGCGGGAATTCGGCGCGGATGCGGTGCTCGGCATGGGCGGATTCACCTCGCTGCCGCCGGTTTACGCTGGCCACAAGCTCGGCTTGAAAACCTTCATCCATGATTCAAACGCCCGCCCTGGCCGTGCGAACGTGCTCACCAGCCGGTTTTGCACGCGGGTTTTCCTCGGACTGGACGCCGCCAAAGCGTTTTTTCCCAATCGGGAAACCACCACCACCGGCACTCCGGTCCGCCCGGAAATCATCCATCTTCCATCCCGCGAAGACGCAGCCGCCCAGTTCGGCCTGGACCCCGGAAAAACCACCATCCTCGTCACCGGCGGCAGCCAAGGAGCCCAGCGCCTGAACGAACTCTGCGCCTCCGCCGTCGCCTATTTGCCACTGGAAACCCAAATCCTACACATCGCCGGAGCACTCGATTTCGCACGCGTTTCTGAAATCTGCAAACGCCGCCCCGGCCACCGGGTGCTCGGGTTTTGCGATCAAATGCCCTCCGCCTACGCCCTCGCCGATCTCGTGATCGCCCGCTCCGGCGCCTCCAGCCTCACGGAAATCGCCATCGCCGGCCATCCATCGATCCTCGTGCCTTATCCATTCGCCGCCGACGATCACCAGACGCGCAATGCCGAGGTGTTCGCCGATGCCGGGGCTGCCACGCTTGTCCAGGAATGCGATCTCAATGCGGAAAAGCTCGCCGAACTGACCACTTCCATCCTGCAAGACTTGCCAACTTACAAACGCATGGCAAAAGCCGCCCGCGCACTCGCCATCCCCGACGCCGCCCAGCGCGTTTGCACCGCCATCGAAGACTCCTTCCCTCCATCATGATCGAACTCAGCCAGCTCCTTACCGATCGCAGCCAGCCGCTCCACATTCACCTCATCGGCGTGGCCGGCTCTGGCATGAGCGGGCTCGCATTATTATTGTTAGGCATGGGCCACAAAGTCAGCGGCTCGGACCGCGTGACCACTGCGGAAACCGTGCGCATGCAAGGTGTCGGCCTGATTTTCTCATCGCCGCACACCGGTGAGGCCGTGAAAGGCGCGGATCTTGTGGTTTTTTCCTCCGCCATCAAACCGGAAAATCCGGCCTACGCCACCGCCCTTGCCGCGAAAATCCCGCTTTACTGCCGCGCGGAATGCCTCGCCGCGATCCTCCACACGCGCAAGGGCATCATCATTTCCGGCACCCACGGGAAAACCACCACCTCCTCGATGACCGCACACCTCCTCCGCGAGGCCGGCCACAAACCCAGCCACTACGTCGGCGCGGAAATCCCGATTCTCGGGGCCAACGCCAAGTGGTCCGAAGACGGCGATTTCATGGTCGCGGAAGGCGATGAAAGCGATGGCACGCTCGCGCTCTATCGCCCAGAACACGCCGTGATCCTCAACATCGAGGCCGAGCACCTCGATTACTATCGCGATCTCGATCACATCCGCGAAGTGTTCACCACGCTCGCGGACCAGACCCGCGGCACGCTGGTATATTGTGCGGAAGATCCCGTCTCCCACGAGATTTGCAGCACCCGTGCAAACGCCGTTTCTTACGGCTGGGAAGACGCCGACTACACCGCGACTGACATCCGTGATTTGAAAGGATCGTCCGCATTCACCGTGAAGAAAAACGGTGAAGTGCTCGGCGACATCGAACTCGGCATCCCCGGAAACCACAACATCCTCAACGCGCTCGCCGCCATCGCCCTCGCCGACCGCTGCGGCGCGGAATTCCCGCACATCGCCCGCGCGCTTTCCACCTTCGCCGGTGCCAAACGCCGCTTCGAAACCAAATATCTATCTTCTAACTATCGCATCGTCGACGATTACGGCCACCACCCGACCGAACTCGCCGCCACCCTCCAGACCGCCCGTTCGCTCAAGCCGCAACGGCTCGTCGTGCTCTTCCAACCGCACCGCTACACCCGCACCCAAGCGCTTGCCGAGGATTTCGGGAAAGTCCTGCAATCCGCCGATCTCGTCTTCATTTCCGATGTCTATCCAGCCTCCGAAAAACCCATCGACGGAATTTCCGGCCAGACCTTGGTCGATGCGATGAAGCGCCACGGCGACATCCCGGCCACCTATCTCCCCAATCTCGCCCTCGCCCATCACGCCGTCGGCAATGCCCTCCAACCCGGCGATCTGCTCATCACCCTCGGTGCAGGAAACGTCCATGAAGCCGGCACCCGTATCGCCGCCGATCTCAAGGTCCTTGAAGAAATGCGCGGCCTCATGCCACCCGGCGAAATCGATGGAAAACTCTACGAGCCGATGGCCAAGCACACGACTCTGCTCGTCGGTGGCCCCGCCCAATTTTGGATAGAGCCACACAGTTTCTATGGCTTCGCGTTTCTCGTCGATTACTGCCGCGAGCGCGGCATCCCGGTGCGCGTTGTCGGCCGCGGGTCCAATTTGTTAGTGCGCGATGGCGGCATCCGCGGCGCAGTCATCCGGCCGACCGGTGGTGCATTTTCAGAAGTCACGCTCGGCACGCGCGGCGAGATCACGGCGGGAGCCGGTGCGCGTTTGAAGAAGCTCGCCAGTTTCGCCGGAGCCAGCGGCATCGGCGGTTTTGAATGGATGGAAGGCATCCCCGGCAACGTCGGCGGCGCGCTCCGCATGAATGCCGGAGCCATGGGCATCGAAACCTTCGATCAAGTGGTGCGCGTGACCTTCCTCGATGAAGACGGCGTCATCCGCACCCGCGAGCGCGAGGAAATCGTCGCCAACTATCGGGACGTCCGCGAACTCCGACGCAACTTCGCCCTGCAAGCCGTCTTCAAAGGCAAACCCGATAAAACCGAAAACATCAAACAACGTTGGGACGAATCCCGCGAGAAACGCAAAACCAG
>JFJP01042391.1_pt1 | contig 10277 bp, 5 predicted proteins | sample 431651 | NCBI WGS metagenome assembly JFJP01 (sample SAMN02602958, study PRJNA72255) | Microbial mat metagenome, whole genome shotgun sequencing project. | biome: fresh water; feature: sink hole; material: water; isolation source: purple microbial (photo- and chemosynthetic) mats found in... | reverse complement strand
TTTATGAAGATTCGCTGGCAAATCCGCAGCAATATTCTTACTTCATCACGGCCGTTTATCCCGAATGTGAAGCCTCCTCCGACACCATTTCACTGGTTATTACCAACCTTCCCGAAAAGGAAAACCGTGGGATAAACATTTTCCCAAACCCGGCCACCAACCTTGTAAATATCAAATCTCAAAATACAATAAGTCAAATTTCGATTATCAACAACTTTGGCCAGGTGGTTTTTGAGGCTGAAAATCCCGGAGAAACAATATGGGTGAACACTTCAAATTTCCCGAAAGGGGTTTATGTTGTCCGAATACACACAACTAAAGGTATTTGCTTTAAAAAGTTAATCATAAACTAAAATAAAAAATGAAAAAGCTTTTTTACATCCTGTTCGTGCTTACTATATTGACTCCATCACAGGTTTTGGGGCAGATGAATGGTACAATGGAAGCAAAGAAAAAGTCTGATATGACTTTGAATAAAATTGACAATGAAAATGTCGCTTACGGGGCTGATAGCGTGGCATTCCGAAAGTTTGCCACTGGCAATCCAAAAATCAACATCATTCCTTACGAGTTACAAATTTCAGATAGTTTATTAACAGTCAATCCCGGATCATGGTTTGAATACCATTTAAACCCGCCAAAAATCACCTTAAAGTATCTGAACGTTAAAAATACCACTGATTCGACGGTTAATTTTAATGTAACTGTAAATTCGGGCAATTTATGCGAATGTAAAACAAATGAGCCTTTTGCAGGTTCTGATATTTCGATTAATGGACTTTTATATGATGAATCAGCAGAGTTTATTAGTGAAATTGATTCTTCCAAAAAGGGTTCACCTCAGAGCGATAATAGCGTAATCAGGTATGACGATGGGGTCAATTATGGAATTTTTGGCTTTTCTTTTGGTGGTGTAAATGAAATTGCCGCATACTTTCCTGCCGAATATTTATCACAGTTTGCGGGTATGTTTTTATCGGGCATCGAAATTTATACCGGAGATGCTCCACAATTAAGTAAAATCAAAATTTATGGAGAAGGGACACCTTCGGAACCCGGTTTGCTCCTGTATGATGAAATGGTCTTTCCGATAGATTCTGCATGGAACATTTTCGTCCTGGCTGACGAAATAGAAATTACCGATTCAGATATTTGGATAGGATTTGAAGCCACACATAATGCAGGCAAAAAGCCTTTTGGTTTTGATAGCGGTCCAGCTATAGCTGACTTTGGAGATTTTATTTATTGGCTTGATGGCTGGCTGGAATTTTCCAACTTTGGATACGATAATAACTGGAACCTTGCCGGACATTTAACCGAAGGAAGTTATGGAGCGTCAAATGATGTTGGTGTAGCTGCTATTTTATCACCCGAATCCGGGTTTAACCTGAGCGAAGAAATGGTCACGATTAGGTTGAAGAATTACGGAACCGAAATTCAAACCCAAATTCCGGTTGTTTTCATGCTTGACAGTGTTCTGGTTTTTTCGGGTAATATTGAAGAATCCCTGGCAAGTGGAGAAACTTTGGAATTCACCTTCCCGGAAACCATTGATTTGAGTAGTGTCGGTCAAACCTACAGGATTGATGTTTGCACCGGACTGACTGGTGATGAATTTACCGGGAATGATTGCAAAACTGCCAGTATTAAAAATGCTCCGCTTGTTTATTGTTTTGCTTCGTCGCATCATAACAACGAATACATTAAAAATGTTCTTTTTGGCTCAATCAACAATTTAAGTGACTGGCAAATTAATGTAGCCGACTATACTTCAATTTTCAATCCCCTCGTCGCTGGCACCAGCGAACCAATAACAGTTTTCAATGGGAATCCATGGCCTGAAGATCGTGTCTTCGCCTGGATTGACTGGAATAATGATGTGTCGTTTGATATCATTAATGAAGATTATCTGCTGACAGACACCAGTGGCACCGGGCAAATTTTTACCGGTGAAATTTCCATTCCTGCTGGTGTGGAACCTGGTGAATACAGAATGAGAATCAGAATGGTTTACACCTATACCAACAATCCTTGTGATGCAGCTTATTGGGGTGAAGTTGAAGATTACGCCATTCATGTTATCGAACAACCAGCAATTGACGTAGGGGTTCAATACATTCTTGCACCCGTTTCCGGAGTAAATTTAGGGGACGAATTTCTTACTGTTAGAGTTAAAAATTACGGTTTGAATGCTCTGACAAACATACCGGTATCATATTCCGTGGATGGTGGACCGTTGATAACTGAATTCGTTGCAGGGCCTTTAAACAGTGGAGAGGTAGCAGATTATACTTTTAATGAAATGATAAATCTTGGTAACCCCGGACAATCATATTTTATCAATGCTTTTACAGTATTCGTGGGTGATGAAATTGAATCAAATGACAGTAAAGCAACAACTATTACTCATACATTCCCTGCTTATTGCATGCCCTTTACAAAAATTGACCCTGACTATATTTACAAAGTAACCTGTGGTTCGATTAATAATACCAGCGAATGGCAGTATGGTGTTGCCGATTATACCTCAATTTCTACCATTATCGAAGAGGGAGCATCCCAGAATATTCATGTATCTGCTTATTACTATCAACAAGGAAAAGTCACAGTGTGGGTTGATTGGAATAAGGATTTTACTTTTAATTCAAATAATGAGATTTTCGTTTTAACGGGTTCATTTAACGGTGTAATAACTGTGCCGCAGGGAACGCCGGCCGGGGAATACAGAATGAGGGTCCGTTTAAATCGTACCAATCCACCAACTCCATGCGAAAACAGTTATTATGGTGAAACTGAGGATTACACCATTATTGTTGTACCCCAACCAACCAATGATGTAGGTATCCAAACCATTTTATCACCCTATTCTTTTTTTTATCTTGGTGATGAAATTGTAAAAATCAGGATTAAAAACTTTGGGTCGGCGACGCAGTCAAACATTCCGGTATTTTATACGATAGATGGTGGTCCTCAGTTTTTTGGAACAGTTGAAGGCCCCATTCAAAGCAGACAAACTTACGATTATACCTTTCCGGGAACGGTAAATTTAGGAACTCTTGGCCAAACCTATCTTATCAATATCTGCACAACACTGGATGGAGATGAAGTTGCCGTTAACGATTGCAAAACCATCTCAGTAAAAAACCAGTACCCTGGCTATTGTGATTGCTGCACCAGTGTTCAGGATGAATACATTGCCAATGTGCAATTTGGAGAAATAAACAACAGCAGCGGATGGCAGAATTGTGTTGCCGACTACACGATGTTAAGTAATGCATTGGATATTAATACCTCCGAAAACATAATAGTTACAAATGGGAATGCGTGGACAAGTGATTATGTTTATGTTTGGGTTGATTGGAATGTTGATTATGAATTCGATTGGGGCGCCACAACCGAAAGGTACATCCTTGAGAATGTTGGTGGAACCGGGGAAATGTTTACAGGCGACATTTCGGTTCCGGCTGGTACACCCAATGGTAGTTATCGAATGAGAATACGCATGACTTATAGCACACCGCCATGTCCTTGTGGCGATGCAACTTATGGAGAAACTGAGGATTACACCATTATTGTCACTGGTAGCCAGGCTCCATGCTGGATTTCAGCTTCACCTTTGTCGGCTACATTAGAGCCTGATGAAACCATGGAAATATTGCTCTTTTTTAATTCATACGGACGTTTGGCTGGTTTTTACAATGGATCTGTTGATTTTAACATCACCGATCCTTTTATCTCAAATATTAATGTACCTGTAACATTGCACATTGGCCAGTGTCCTTTACCTCCGCCTTTGAATATCGTAGGCCACGAAATCCTTCCCAACATTGCTTATCTTTCGTGGCAGGTTCCCGAGCCATCAGGCAATTTGTTGGGCTACAACATTTACCGGAACAATCAAAAAATCAATCCTGACATTGTCTCCAACCTTTTTTACGAGGATAGCCTGACCAATCCATCTCAATATTTTTATCACGTCACGGCAGTTTATCCCGAATGTGAAGCCTCCTCCGACACCATTTCGCTGGTCATTACCAACCTTAACGAAAAGGAAAATAGCGGGATTACCATTTTCCCAAACCCGGCAACAAACTTTGTAAATATCAAATCTCAACATTCAATAAATCAAATTTCGATTTTGAATAATCTTGGCCAGATGGTTTTTGAAGGTGATTTTGAAAGCAACTCTGTTCAGGTAAATACCTCGGGTTTTAATAAAGGCATTTACATTATTCAGGTTAAAACTTTGGAGGGAATTGTTGTTAGAAAGCTGGTTATCAAATAAATTTTTGAAAATGAAATGAAAAAATCTTTACCCATGAAAAAATTTACAAGCCTTTTGCTGCTGATGTCTTTGCTTGTATCGGCAAGTGCTTTTGCACAAAATACAAATTCAGCAAGAGCAAAAAGTCCAATTCAGGAATCGGTAAAATTTGCCAAAGTATCTGAAAAGAATATTACTGAAACCAGAAACGGTTTAATATCTGTTTCACACAATAAGCCGGGCGTAATTAATTCCAACCAGACGGATGATGCTATAATCAGATATGACAATGGCGTGAATTTTACAGCTCTTGGTATAAATTATAATGGCACGCTAAAGGCTGCTGCTTATTTCCCTGCTTCAACCATGGCGCAATATGTTGGTTTGGAACTGAAAAAGGTTGAAATGTACGTTAATTCAGTTCCATTGTCATGTAAAATTAAAATTTACGGACCAGGCTCGGCAACTACTCCCGGTATAGTTCTCTATCAACAGGATGTTGTTCCGGTGGGCTTGTCATGGAATATTTTCGAACTTACCACTCCTGTTACAATTACCGGCGGGGATATTTGGATAAGTTATGAAGTTACCCAATTAGGTGGTGAAAGCCCTTGCGGTTGTGATGTGGGTCCGGCAATAACAGGTAGGGGAGATATGATAGGTTTCGACAATGGAACATGGTTTGCCCTTACATACTATGGTTTGAATTATAACTGGAATATTGCAGGACACCTTTTTGTTGCCGGTGGAATTGGTGCAGCCAATGATGTTGGCGTACAAACCATTTTATCACCGGTTACAGGCACTAACCTTGAAATAGAAGTTGTGAAAATCCGTGTTAAAAACTTTGGAACCGGGGCACAAAGCAATATTCCTGTTTTTTATACTCTTGATGGTGGCACAGCTATAAGCGGAACCATTGCCGGGCCATTGGAATGTGGCGCTACTTTTGACTATACTTTTCAAGGCACAGTAAATTTGGGCACTGTTGGTCAAACCTATTTATTTAACGCTTGCACAGCACTTGAGGGTGATGAAGTTACCCGAAACGATTGCAAAATATCAAATGTAATCCACCTTAGTCCGGCATATTGCGATGCTTCAACCACATCCCAGATTGAATACATTGCCAATGTTTCGTGCGGCGCAATCAGCAACAGCAGCGGCTGGCAGGGTGGAGTTGCCGATTTTACCGCATTAAATACAACCATCGCGGCAGGTGGCGAAGAAATCATTACCATTACCAACGAAAATTTTAGGGTAAATGATAAGGCACACGCCTGGGTGGACTGGAACAATGATTTTACTTTTGGGCCAGGTAATGAATTGATATTAATGACCGACGAAACCGGTACAGGACAATTTCTGTCCGGCATCGTTGCAGTTCCTCAGGGAACAGCTCCCGGCGAATATCGGATGAGAATCCGCCTGACGTACATCGTTCCGCCGGTGGCTTGCGGAAACGCTGTTTACGGTGAAATTGAAGATTACACCATTATTGTAATTCCTCAGTCGGCCAATGATGTTGGGTTGCAAAGTTTATTATCACCGGTTTCGGGAACAAATCTTGGTAATGAAATTGTTAAAATCAGGATTAAAAATTATGGGACTGTTTCCCAAAGTAATATTCCTGTTTTTTATACTGTGGATGGTGGCCCGGCGGTAACCGGTATTATTGCTGGTCCATTGGAAAGTGGCGAAAGTTATGATTACACTTTTGAAGGAACTGTTGATTTGGGTGTTGTTGGTCAGACTTACAATTTTAATAGTTGCACCACCCTTGCAGGAGACGAATTTACAGGAAACGACTGCAAAACGGCAATCATTGCCAACCTACCACCAATACCACCCGACTATTGTGAGGCATCAACTTCTCATGATGTCGAATTTATTGACAATGTTTTGTGTGGTTCAATCAATAATTCCAGTTACTGGCAAAGTGGAGTCGCTGATTACACAGATATTTCGACAACTATCGAAGCCGGGGCTTCACAAACGATTACCATAACGAACGGAGACCCTTTTCCAACCGACAAAGTAACCGTTTGGATTGACTGGAATCAGGATTTAATATTTGGAGTAGCAACCGTTGAAGAATATGTTTTAACAAATGTTGGAGGCACAGGAGCCACATTTTCAGGTAATATTGCAGTTCCATTTTTAACCGGCGGTGGTGATTACCGGATGAGAATCCGTTTGACCTACAACAATACTCCCAACCCCTGCGGTCCTGCCAACTATGGCGAAATTGAAGATTATACAATCCATGTTATTCCTTTACCTACCCATGACGCCGGTGTGCAAATCATTTTGTCACCGGTCTCAGGCCCAAATCTTGGTAACGAAATTGTAAAAATCAGGATAAAGAATTTTGGAACAGCAAGGCAAAATAATATTCCGGTGTTTTTTTCAATTGATGGCGGTACAGCAGTTTCAGGAGTTATTGAAGGCCCATTGGATTATGGGGAAACTTATGATTATACCTTTGCAGGTTCCGCCAATTTGGGATTGGTTGGCCATACTTACCTTATTAACGCTTGCACAGCGCTCGAAGGTGATGAAGTTACCGGAAATAATTGCAAAACTGCCAGTATAACCAATGAGGTTTCAGACTATTGCGATGCTTTTACGCTTGTTCAATACGAATTTATTTCCAAAGTACAATGCGGAACAATCAACAAAACAAGCGGATGGCAGAGTGGTGTTGCTGATTATACAGCTATTTCTACAACTATTGAGGTCGGAACTTCTAAACCTATCACTATTACAAATGGTAATGCCAGAGCAGGAGAAAGCGTTACGGCATGGATTGATTGGGATAAAAACCTTACATTCGATTCAGGCTTTGAAGAAATTGTGCTTACCAATGTTGGGGGAACAGGACAAACCTTTACCGGAACAGTTGCAGTTCCTTTAGGTACATCTGCAGACGAGTACAGAATGAGAATCCGGATGACTTACAATGAAAACCCCACACCATGCGGCTATGCCAATTATGGTGAAATTGAAGATTATACGATTGATGTATTTGTCCAACCCACTAATGATGTTGGTGTATTATCCGTTTTATCCCCAATTTCCGGATACAATCTACTGGATCAAATTGTAACAATCAGGGTTAAGAATTTCGGAACTTCTCCACAAACTAATATTCCGGTTTCCTATTCCTTAGATGGAAGTAATTTAGTTACGGGAATCATTAAAGGTCCTGTCGGCAGGGATGAAACTATTGACTACACCTTTAATGGTTTTGTAAATCTGGGAAATCCAGGTCAAACCTATTCATTTATTACTTGCACAAATCTTGATGGTGATGAATCTGCGGGGAACGACTGTAAAACTTCTTCTGTATGGAATTACCCTAATCCTCCGTATAGCGATTGTAGCACCACAACCGAGGATGAGTATATTGCCAATGTTTTATTTGGCACCATTAATAATAGTAGCGGATGGCAGGGTGGAGTTGCTGATTACACTGCCCTTTATAATACCCTGGAGACCGGCACATCTGATAGTATTACTATTACCAATGGTAATGCATGGGCAAGCGATTATGTTACAGTATGGGTGGATTGGAATTATGATTATGAATTTGGATGGGTTTTTGATAATGAGGTGTTTCCATTGACTAATGTTGGAGGAACCGGCGAAATCTTTACAGGGAATATTCAGGTTCCTGATGGTCAAGCCTCCGGAGCATACCGTATGAGAATCCGGATGACATAAAGTGTTCCTCCACAACCATGCGGATCTGCAACGTATGGCGAGACCGAGGATTATACGCTTATCGTGAAAGGAACTGTACCTCCTGAAATTCAGTCTGGAATTGAAACAATCAGCCAAAACCTTTTGCCTGGACAAACCATCACACAATCGGTTAAAGTATTCAATCTGGGTGATTTTCCGCTGATTTTTGATATTTCCTTAAATTGTAACAACAAACACCCTAAAAAAGATTCCCGCTTTAATCCTTTGTTCAACAACGATGTAGGTGTACTCAACATTTTATCCCCTATAAATGGAATTAATGCCGGTGGTGAAGTTGTTACAATCAGGGTTAAAAACTTCGGAAACATTCAGCAAAGCAACATTCCGGTACTTTGTACAACTTCCGATGGGGATACTTTGTCAGGACTGATATCTGATCCGTTGGAAAGTGGCGTAACAGTGGACTATACTTTTTCAGGCATGGTAAATTTTAAATCCACCGGCGAAACCCTCGGCATTAAGGCAAGTACGTTTTTACAAGGCGATCAGAATATGCACAACGACTATAAATCAGTTTTTATAACCAATGCTGTCCACCACCGAAGACGAATACATTTCCAATGTCTTATTCGGAGATATTAACAACAGTAGTGGTTGGCAATCTTTGCTCGCCGATTTTACAAACCTCAGCACAACCATCGAAGCGGGAACTTCCGAAAACATCACAGTTACCAACGGCCTGCCATACACCAACGACCTGGCTACAGCCTGGGTGGACTGGAACAAGGACTTCGATTTTAATGCGGCAGATGAACAGTATGTTTTAACAAACCAAAACGGGACAGGCAAAACCTTTAACGGAGAAATTTCAGTTCCTCAAAACCAGCCAACGGGTAATTACAGGATGAGAATCAGGATGTGCTATTTTACCGAACCTGTTATATTCGATTCATGTTGTGAACAATCAAACCATACCCTGGCTCACTGTGGAACCGATGACGGGAGTGGTAAATCCAAACGATTCGACCACTTTGAATGTAACTTTCGATGCAACTGGAATGCAGAACGGTTGGTACGAAGGTTCCATCATCATCAGCAGCAACGACCCCTGTGATCCTTTTACAACAATTCCCGTTACGCTCATCGTCGGCCAATGTCCCTTGCCACCGCCTTTGAATCTTGAAGGGTACGAAATCCAGCCAAATATTGCTTATCTTTCCTGGCAAGTTCCCGAGCCATCAGTTGATTTGTTAGGCTACAACATTTACCGGAACAATCAAAAAATAAACCCGGAAATAGTTCCCAACCTGTTTTACCAGGATAGTCTGACCAACCCAATGCAATATTTTTATCACATCACGGCAGTTTACACCGAATGTGAGGCATCATCCGATACCATTTCGCTGGTCATCACCAACCTTCCCGAAAAGGAAAACCGTGGGATAAGCATTTTCCCAAACCCGGCAACAAACTTTGTAAATATCAAATCTCAAAGTTCAATAAGTCAAATTTTGATTATGAATAATCTTGGACTTATGGTTTTTAGTGGTGATTTTGAAAGCCGTTCTGTCCAGTTAAATGCTTCCGGTTTTAATAAAGGAATTTATGTAATTCAGGTTAAAACTGTTGAGGGAAGTATTGTTAGAAAGTTGGTTATCGAATAAAAGGTAAAACCTACCCCCGCATTGGGCAGGGTGAGGTTTTGGGATGATTTGAAACCTCACAAGTTTTACAAACCTGGTAGGTTATTGGAAAATAGGTGAAACCTACCCCTGCTTTGGGCGGGGTGAGGTTTTCACTTAAAAGTTGGTCATCACGTAATTGAAACAATAGGTAAAAGGATTATGGGAATAAGACCAATTACATGTATTGGCTTCACTGTAACCCAAAGCCACTAAATAATTCTTATCGTTGATAGCACTGTTCCTGGAAAGGTCAAAAAAGCCAGTCAATGAAAACTTTTTTTTGATCCGATGCATCGAATTATTCCTATTTTTACGCCTCAAATGTTTTTAACAAAAAAATTCTGCTTTTTTACTAATCAAATTTATTTAATTATGCGAAAAACACTTTTACTTGCAGCAATGCTCATTGTTACTGTAATTGCATTTTCTCAAACACCACTCACCGTTGCTGTTAACTTTTCGGGAACAACCACCGAAGGCGAAGCGTTCGATTTGTTTGAGACACTTGCAGGAGGTCAATACGTTTGTATTGACTTTTTTTATACCACATGAAGTTCGTGCATAAGCACCGCTCCTATGCTAAGCGAGGCTTACGAATACTTTGGATGCAACACAGCGGA
>JFJP01041049.1_pt1 | contig 10277 bp, 12 predicted proteins | sample 431651 | NCBI WGS metagenome assembly JFJP01 (sample SAMN02602958, study PRJNA72255) | Microbial mat metagenome, whole genome shotgun sequencing project. | biome: fresh water; feature: sink hole; material: water; isolation source: purple microbial (photo- and chemosynthetic) mats found in... | reverse complement strand
CGGGAATGAGAGCTGTTTAAGATTCTATTGGCATAATAGCGATTTTAAGAATGCCACCATCAACCACTACCTCATAGTGGCGGAGGGGTGGTGAATCATTGCTGAGACACTCCCCTGTGAGCAGATCATATCGCCATTTGTGCCGCGGACAGGTTACAACACCGCCTTCAATTGAGCCCTTCAAAAGGTCGGCCCCCTGGTGCTTGCAATTTGTTTCAAGGCCATAATAACTACCATCCTCTCTGCGGAAGATCCCAACTTTCCGGCCAAAGACCGAATATGATTTCAGCGGCTGAGATTCATGGGACTCTAGAGTTGCCACGCTGATGTATTCCATATCTCTTCATACCTTACTTGAAATGTCTATGTACCTGTGACCTGACGAGTCATGCCTCCGACCCGCTTTTCATTTGCTTTTCTACTACTCAGCAGAGAAAATGTCCTTTCCTTTTTCCTTTACAATCTCTATCCTTGCATGGTAGCTATTGCTCTCACATATGAGAATTACTCTTATTTAACTACTCCATTTTCATGAAAACTACCACTCAGATCTGGGATTTTTTCGCCTCCGTCAAACTCGCTATTTTCACCCTTTGCGCTCTGTCGCTGACCTCGATTATTGGAACTGTAATCCCGCAAGGAGAACACTTTTCACGGTATGTCAACGAATACGGTTCAGTACTTGCCCAGATCTTTCAGGTTCTCGATATACCTACCATGTACAGCTCGTGGTGGTTTCGGGGCTTACTCGGCATACTCTGCACCAACCTGATTGTCTGCAGTATCGACCGATTCCCGACAGCCTGGCGACTGATCACTGCCGATCAGCTGTCCGTAAACCCCGAGAGGCTCAAACGGATGGATCACCATGCGACATGGACTGTTAGTTCATCTCTGCGAGAAGCCTCAGAGATCCTGACCGCAAAACTTCATGCTGCCGGCTGGCCGACATCTTCCCGTGAAGAACATGACGGCATCATTCTGGCCAGTCAGAAAGGAGCTTGGTCACGCTTAGGGGTCTATATTGTCCATCTCTCAATTTTGGCGATTTTTGCTGGAGGGATTCTCGGCAGTTTTCTGGGTTTCAAAGGCACTGTGCAGATTCCCGAAACCGAAAGCACTGACAAGGTGTTTGCCTCGGGTAGCGCAGAACCCATTGATCTTGGGTTTGCAATCCGCTGCAACTCGTTTGACATCGAGTTTTACGATAACGGCATGCCCAAAGAATACCGCTCTCATCTGACCGTACTTGACAAAGGCAAGGAGGTCCGCGATGAAGCTATCGAGGTGAATAAGCCTCTATCCTATAAAGGAATCACCTTCTATCAATCAAGCTATGAAGGGTATAAGGATTTTCTGCTGCGCTTTACCGACACCGCAGACAACAAGACAACGACCTTCAAGGCCACCTTCCAGAATGAACTCGATTGGTCGGAAAAAGATCTGCGGTTTGGCGTCATCAACGTTGAAGCCCAGGGGAACCAAGTTATCCGGACCAAAATCTGGCTGCGCGACGGTGACCAGCAACCCTTGACCTTCTGGCTGAAACCGGGCGAAAAAAAGGAAATACAATTACAAGGAAAGGCCTACTCCCTCTCGGCCAAACAGATGTACGCAACCGGCCTGCAGGTGGCCAAGGATCCTGGCGTCTGGCTGGTTTATATTGGCTGCGGCCTGATGCTTGCAGGCCTCTATATGGCATTTTTTCTCTCACACAGAAGAATTTGGTTGTCTCTCAGTCATGATGGAGATAATTCGACCGTTGTCCAGCTGGCTGCTTCAACCAACAAAAACAAAACTGGATTCTCCGACATTTTTTCCCAGATATCCCGCCTTCTGACCGACAATGGAGGAAGACCATGAGGCCTTTTATTTCGCTCTTCTTACAAGAAAGGAGCCCAGGCAGGAGAGCACGTTTGCAGCAACCCGCCATATTTCGTCTTCAGAATACACGGAGTTTTTCATGACAAGCTCGCAACTTTTCGGCATTACAACATTAACCTACCTTTTTGCGACCCTGTTCTATGTCTTTATCTTTGTCTTCAAGGCGTATCGCCTGTATTTTATTGCTGTCACATCCACGGCGATTGCCTTTCTGATCCAAACAACCGGCATTGCTTTGCGCTGGTATGAGTCCTACGATATGGGCATCGGTCATGCGCCCTTGACCAATATGTACGAGTCCGTCGTTTTCTTTGCCTGGACTATTGCCCTTCTCTATCTCGGTATGGAATGGAAATTCAGAACTCGAATTCTCGGTCTCTTCATCATACCCCTTGCCTTTCTGGCAATGGCCTATGCATCATTTTCCACCGAAATCACCAAAGAGATCACACCGCTCGTGCCCGCACTGCAATCAAACTGGCTTATCGCCCATGTCATTACCTGCTTTGTCGGTTACGCCGCATTCGCCATCGCAGCCGGCATGGGTATCATGTTTCTCTTTAAGGCCGCAACAGATACCGCCAAATCATCTGACATCTCTATCTCAGCCGGCACCCTGCCCGCTCTGAGAACCATTGAAGACCTCATTCACAAGACAATGCTCTTCGGTTTTATCTGGCTGAGCGCAGGTATTATTACCGGAGCAGTTTGGGCCAATTCAGCATGGGGGACATACTGGAGTTGGGATCCCAAAGAGACCTGGTCTCTTATCACCTGGTTTGTCTATGCGATCACCCTGCACGCCAGATACACCCGGGGGTGGGCCGGAAAGCGCCTTGCATGGATGGCAATCCTCGGTTTTTTCTCCGTGATATTTACATATTATGGGGTAAATTTCCTTCTTTCCGGTTTACATAGTTACGGATCAAGTTAAAACTGGAACAAGCTTCTCTCTAACAGAATCAAACCGTATTTCGGTATTTGACAAGACGGACAAAAAAAAGTAAAAAAGAGGCATGTGGCAATAATCAAATTGCCGAAACTCATCATCATTAACCGAAGGGGTGAATCTTATGATCAGGAAGGCTTTGATGTGTGGTGCAGCTGCAGCGTTTCTTCTGTGTGGACTCATGAGTACCGGTTTTGCTGAAGAAAACAAGGGGCCGGAAACAATCACAATGACTGCAACCGGCAGTGCCAAACCCAAACCTGCTGTATTTCCTCATAAGAAACACCAGGAACTGCTGAAATGCGGAGATTGTCATCACGGCGAAAAAGATGGCAAACAGGTTCCATATGCGGAAGGTGATCCGGTTGGCAAATGTGAATCCTGCCACAATGCCGAAAAGATGGCCGGCAAGACCAAAGGCGCAAACAAGCTCGACACCTTGAAAGGTGCTGGCCATGGCAACTGTGTAGATTGCCACAAGGAAATGGTCAAAAAAGACCCTGCGTTGAAAGAGAAGAACATCGACAAGTGTGCTACCTGTCACGGTAAATAAGTATTTAAGTTTTTCCAAGCATTCCATTCATTGAATGCAAAAAGGGCATTTCCTTAAAAGGAAATGCCCTTTTTACTTCAAGACAAGCTGCTAAACAGATCAGTTTTCCTGCATCCTCGAAATATCACCAATCTGCAGGACGAGTTGGCCAATGGCTGTCAAAAGGTTCAGGCGATTGCGACGTTGCACCGGATCATCTGCCATGACCATGACTTCATCGAAGAATGTATCGACCGGCTGTTTGAGATCCAGCAGTGCTTTCAGGGCAGCGTGATATTCTCGACGCGCGAGAAGCGCCTGAACCTGCTCATGTACCTGCAGGAAAACAGCATACAGTTTTTCCTCGGCTGCCGCTGCGAAACAACTCGCATCTACAGCTGTATCATCATTATCCTTGATAATATTGCCAATGCGCTTATAAGCGGCAGCCAGCAGAGCAAAAGCCTCCTCTGCGCGAATGGCGGTAAAGGCATCGATACGCGCCAAAATATCAATCACATCATCGAAAGAGACGGAGACAACCGCATCAACCGCCTGGGGATCCATCCCTTTGGTAACACAGTCATTAACGAAGCGGGCTTGGATGAAGGTCATGACCGCCTCGACCGTTGCAGAACTACCATTGACTTTTCCGCCATAAAGGGCCAGGGCCTTGCGGATGATTTCCTGTAATGACAATCGATAACCTCGACCGGCGATGATGCTCAACACAGCCAGAGAGAGACGTCTCAGACCGAAGGGATCGGCAGTACCTGTGGGAATTTGACCGATACCAAAGCAACCGGCTATGGTATCAAGACGATCAGCCAGCCCCACGAGGGCACCCACTGCTGACCCCGGCAATTCTGCCCCTGCCCGTTTGGGCATATAGTGTTCCTGAATAGCCTGAGCCACCTCGGGCGCTTCGCCGTCATGAAGAGCATAGGCAGCCCCCATGACTCCCTGTAGCGAAGGGAATTCACCTACCATATTGCTCAGGAGGTCAGCCTTACAGAGCAAGGCGGCCCGGCAGGCTGTTTCTGTCAGTCCAGGCTCGAGGATTTCAGAGAGCATGCGTGTCAGCTTGACTATTCTCTCGGTTTTCTCAGACATTGTCCCCAGCTTCGCCTGGAAAACAATTCCTCCAAGCATCTCTCTTCTCTTGGCAAGAGATGTTTCCCGGTCGGTATTGAAGAAAAACAGGGCATCTTCAAGACGAGCCCGGAGAACACGCTGATGACCTTTTCTGCTGATGGTGGGATCGTTGACACGTGTGTTATTGACTGCTACAAAACTCGGTTGCAGGTTTCCCTGAGAATCAACCACGGGGAAGTACTTCTGGTGCTCACGCATCGAAGTTATGAGCACTTCAGCCGGTAACTGCAGATATTTCCGATCAAAACTGCCGCAGATGCCAAAGGGGTATTCAACCAGATTGGTTACTGTATCAACCAGTTCTTCGTCGATCGCCACTCGGCATCCGTCATTTTCCGGTGAAAGAGCTACCGCCTGTTCTATCTCACTCAGGACGGCCTGCCGCCTGGCTGCCGGGTCTACCATGACATGATTTTCAGTCAGCTGATTTTCATAGGTTGCGGCACTGACAATGCTGATATCGTGATTGGCCATGAAGCGGTGCCCTCTGCTCAGAGAAGATGAGACAATTCCTTCATGCGCCAAAGGAACAACCTCGCTTCCAAAAAGAGACGTAAGCCACTGAATTGGCCTGGCAAAAGGATGTAAATTGCTCCCCCACCGCATGGATTTGGCAAAAGTCATCTCAAGAATGAGTTGCTGGAGAAGTTCGGGGAGCATTTCGATTGCCGGCCTACCCGCGACTTCCCGAATCAACATCAGATATTGACCCTTAGCGGTCTCGACGACCTGGAGATCCGCGACTTCTACGCCTTTTGACCGGGCAAAGCCCTCGACTGCCCTGGTGGCTTTACCATCAGCACCGAATGCTGCCATTTTAGAAGGTCCCAGCAATTCTTCCCGGCAGTCCCTCTGATTTTCTTCAAGGCCGAAAACAAGCAGAGCGAGTCGTCTCGGTGTTCCTTTGCAGACCACTTCGCGATGATCGAGATTGAGGGCTGCCGCCTTCTTAATAAAGTTTTCCCGCAATTGGGCAAGAGCCGGCTGAATAAAACCTGCTGGCAATTCCTCGGTACCGATTTCAAAAAGTAGATCGCGCATAAATATTTTTCAGGTATAAGGAAGGAGGAGTGGATAAGAATCGGCCCGTGAAATCATACAGAACATTCGAGGGTTGCAAAGGTTGAATACTCATTTCCCAGATTTTCAACCCTCAGCGAGAACCAGCTGACTCCTGAAAGCCTTGCTAGACTTTCAGCAATCCCGCGGGTCAGACTTTCAACTGAAAGAGCATCATGGCCAGTGGTTGCGAGTGAGGACTGCTCTGTTTCGATGGCTCCTTCAATGAGCAGGATGAGGTCTTCAATCCAGACAAAACTTTTCAATCGCAGGAGAACCTCAGCTTTACCCCAATGCCCTCTCGAACGAGGCAATCCCTTGAATTCGGTTTGAATCAGAGGCAAAATCACCGGAATTTCAACTTTGAGCTGCAGATCCTGTTCATCTTCGAGAGAGCCGATAAAAGAACATCTGTAATGACAGACTTTCAATGATTCCGACATCTTTTCCTTTGAGAGGAAATAGAGAAAGCTCATCTCGAGATGTGATGCCTCCGCTTCAAGACGTTCTTTCATCCGGACAAGAATCTTCTGAAAGCTTTTCAGGTCGATTTCTCCGTGGAACTGATTGAGAATCTCAACGAACCGGCTCATGTGGGTACCTTTGAACCTGTGCGGCAGGTTCACGTACATATTGACCGAAGCGATCGTATTCTGACGTTTTTTTTCCTTATCAAGAACCGTCACTGGGTAGGAGATCGTCTTGACACCTACCTTCTTGATATTGATCCGCCGATGATCGAGTTGGTTCTGAATATCTTTCATCAATGGACCCGCAACAAAAAGTTGCCAATGAAACCTTCAGTAAAGTGGCTTTGGTGGAAGTCGAAAGTGAAATGACCGGACATGGGTCCAGGACCTCTCAGGCGCCGAGATGTTTGCGCACGGCCTTGAGCAGATCTTCAATGTCGGCCGATTTTACCACATATTCATCCGATGCCCAGGCTCCAAGATCCTGTTTGTATTCATGGTAGGCGCTGCTAAGGATTATGGGCACGGCAGGATTCTGCATCTTCATCTGACGCAGCACCTCGATTCCGTTCATTCCCGGCATCTGAATATCGAGTATGACTAGATCCGGGGCCTCCTCGCTGAATTTTCTCAGCCCTTCTTCCCCATTCAAGGCCGACAGAACCTGATAACCATTTTCCTCAAGTTCCTCATGATAGAGAAACTGGATACTCTCGTCGTCATCAACCAGCAGTATTTTTTTCACACAGTTCTCCTTTGAGTCGGGTATCAAGAGATTCACGCAGATAGGCGGCTGCTTCTTCCGGCGGCATAGGGTTTATATAGAATCCTGAACCCCATTCGAAACCAGCAATTGAGGTGAGTTTGGGGACAATTTCAAAATGCCAGTGATAATGCTCAACGCCTCCGGAACGCAATGGTTCGGTGTGCAGGACAAAATTGTAGGGCACATCCGTGATGCAGGCGTCAAGCCTTCTTAATGTCTCGGAAAAAAGCGTGGAGAGTGAATGCAGCTGATAATCATCCTGTTTACAAAAGGCCGATGAATGATGTTTCGGCAAGACCCACATCTCGAAAGGCGTCCGTGGGGCAAAAGGGGTAATGGTGATAAACTGATCATTCTGACAGACAACCCTGACGTTCTGCTGCATTTCCTGGCGGATGATGTCACAAAAAACACATCGCTCTTTATATTGGAAGTACGACAGCGCCCCGGCAAGTTCGGAGACGATCATCCGGGGGAGTATGGGCAGGGCAATAAGTTGTGAGTGGGAATGTTCAAGAGATGCACCAGCGGCCCTGCCATAATTCTTGAACACCATCACATATCGAAATCTGAGATCCTTCTCAAGGTCGGCTATGCGTTCCTTGAAGGCCTTGAACACAAAAAACATGTTTTCCGGCGACATCCTGGTAAGAGTTTCTTCGTGATTCGGGCTCTCGATGATAACCTCATGGGCACCTATGCCGTTCATCCGGTCATAGAGTCCTTCCCCTTCTTTACCCAGATCGCCCTCGATGACAAGGGCAGGATATTTGTTGGGCACGACCCGCACCTGCCAGCCTGGAGCGTCACGAAGTTGTTCATGTCCCAGCCTGAAGGCAAGAACCTCCGGGGGCGTAGTCTTTTCATTGCCAGGACATAAAGGGCAGAAACCGCCAATTGATTTTGCTGTTTCAACCGCAAAATCGGTCGGTCTTTTTCTCCGTTCCTTGGAGATAATGATCCACCGGCCCAGAACCGGATCTTTACGAAGTTCAGGCATAACTCATCCTTGACCCTGAGCCTTTTCCTTCGTCTCCTGGAGGGTTTTGCAATCGATACACAAGGTGGTTACCGGACGCGCTTCGAGGCGTTTTATACCGATTTCTTCGCCGCAGCCATCGCAGATACCGAATTTTTCATCGTCTATTCTGCCTATTGCCTCTTCGATTTTGGTCAGGAGTCTTCTTTCCCGGTCACGGATACGCAATTCGAAGCTTCTTCCGGACTCAACGGTTGCTCTATCATTCGGATCAGGGATGTTCGTCGTCTGATCAGTCATCTCAGACAACGTTTTCCCTGCTTCATTGAGAATCTCGTCCCGCTTCTGCAAGAGTTGGATCCTGAATTTCTCCAGTTGCTCCTTATCCATCAATTATCTCCTTAATTACACAATATAATAAAGTTGAAATTTACTCGAGACAGCTTCTTCTCTAACGAATAAATGTTCCACTTTTTCCGCCAGTCTTCTTCAACAGGCATATGTCGCTGATGACCATGGTTTTATCAACAGCCTTGCACATATCGTAAATAGTCAGGGCCGCTATCGATACAGCCGTGAGAGCCTCCATTTCGACTCCGGTCTTGCCGCAAATACCAACTGTTGCCTTGATATTTATCAGATTCTGCTCATTTTGGAAAGCAAAGTCAACATTGACACTGGTGATAAGCAGAGGATGAGTAAGGGGTATCAGTTCATGAACCTTCTTGGCCGCCAGTATACCTGCCACCCGTGCTATTCCAAGAACATCGCCTTTGGCGACCTGGCCGGACCTGACAAGTTCAAATGCCTCCGAACTCATCCGGATATTACCTGATGCCTCAGCGACCCTGGTTGTTTCAGCTTTCGCGCTGACATCGACCATTCGAGCATTGCCTTCGGCATCGAAGTGGCTGAAGCCGGAATTTTCTTGATTCGTCATACGTATATTTATGTCTGTTATTTACCAAGGACTTCATTGAAGAGCCGGGTGAAGAAACCTTCCTGTTCCACGTGCTGGCCATGTTTCTCGCACAGATTGTCGAAATTTCGCAGGACCTGTTTCTGTTCTTCGCAGAGGTTCGTCGGCGTCTGGACCTGCAACTCAACAATCATATCGCCTTTGCCATGCCCGCGCAAACTAGGCACACCCTCTTTGCGCAGGGTGAAGACATCGCCAGACTGGCTGCCGGCGGGGATATCCAGATTCTTTTTGCCATGCACAGTCGGCACTTCGACAGTGGCCCCCAGGGCCGCTTTCACCATGGACACAGGCAGACGGCAATAGATTGTATCGCCTTCGCGCTTGAAGAATTCATGCTCCTGCACGTGTATAATAACATAGAGGTCACCTGGCTGTCCGCCTTTCCTGCCACCCTCACCCTCGCCGCGCAGGCGCATTCTCGCCCCGGTGTCAACCCCTGCCGGGATTTTTATGATGACCTTCTTGGTCTGTTCAACAAGACCTGCCCCACTACAATCGCCGCAAGGGTCGGTAACGATTTGACCTTCACCGCGACATTTGGGACAGGTCGTGCTGACCTGGAAAAATCCCTGCGAGCGGATCACCTGGCCACGACCGTTACAGGTCGGGCAGGTTTCCTTCTGATGTCCAGGTCGACAGCCGGAGCCTTCGCAGGTCCAGCAGGTATCACGACGAGTCAGTTCAACTTCTCTCGATGCCCCATGGATGGCCTCCATAAAGGTAACGGAAAGATCATACCGCAGATCGTTGCCTTGAATGGGACCATCACGGCGAGTCTGGCCACGTCCACCGCTGAAACCGAAGAGATCCCCGAAAATATCACCAAAATTAGAAAAAACGTCCTCGAAATTCCCTGGTCCGCGATAGCCGCTGTTTTTCAGCCCATCATGACCGTAGGTGTCGTAGATCTGACGTTTTTTTTCGTCACTGAGGACTTCGTAGGCCTCGGTGCATTCCTTGAACTTGGCCTCGGCCTTTTTATCATCGGGATTGCGATCCGGATGATACTTCATCGCCATTTTGCGGTAAGCCTTTTTAATCTCGCTGGCGCTGGCATTGCGGCCAACAGAGAGGATATCGTAGTAATCGGTGCTCATATAATTCTCATGAACCTGATTCTAATCAACCTGCGCACTGGAGTCCTGCTCCTGCGCCTCGACAGGTGGGCGTTTTTCTTTCGGCGATGCATCCGGCAGAGAATCGATATTGGCGAATGTCACCTTTTCTGCCGCGATTTCCCTGAGGGTCATGACAATCTCTTTATTTTTCCCCTCAACCAGGAAAGGCTCTCCCTGGCGGTGCTGTTTAATCCGTTTGACCGCCAGATGAATCAGGTTAAACCTGTTGTCATCACCAATTTTGTCTAAGCAGTCTTCTACTGTAATTCTCGCCATAGTGTACCCTCGATGTTTTTATGAGTGAACAGTCTTCAATCCCGATCTGAATTTCAAATAATTCCTGGAATCATTCACTCTTTTATAAAAGGATTGCGCAGAAGGAG
>JFJP01041047.1_pt1 | contig 10277 bp, 18 predicted proteins | sample 431651 | NCBI WGS metagenome assembly JFJP01 (sample SAMN02602958, study PRJNA72255) | Microbial mat metagenome, whole genome shotgun sequencing project. | biome: fresh water; feature: sink hole; material: water; isolation source: purple microbial (photo- and chemosynthetic) mats found in... | reverse complement strand
ATTCATTCAAGAAGCTAAGGTTTTTGCATCTAACCGCATTCGTATTGAAGGTAATACAGATAACACTGGTTCAAGAGCTACGAATGTTAAACTCTCCGAAGTTCGCGCACAAGCTGTAGTTGATTATTTGATTAATGCACATGGATTTTCCAAAAATCGCTTTATCATTAAAGGTAATGGCCCGGATAAATCTGTATGTAAAGAATCAACACCAGAATGTTTTGCACAAAATCGTAGAACAGACTTCCAATTGCTTGCCGAGTAATCATGAAAACATTTTTTGAACTCCGCGGTAAGTTGAGTGATAAAGCGAGGTTGGTCACGCAAGTGACTGGCCTCCTGCTTTTACTTGGATTGTGGTCTATGGTAACGGCATTGGAATTAGTTCCAAAAAGCCTATTCCCAAGTCCTTTAAGTGTATTGAAATCATTTTCAGAATTGCATTTCAATGATGGTCTTATTCGTAATTTGTTGTATTCATTGCAACTTAATATGGTGGGATATGTTGAAGCGGTTCTGATATGTATTCCAATTGGAATGTTGATTGGGTTATTTCCTATTGCTAATGGGTTGTTTAGTCGCCCTGTAGATGCGCTTAGATTTGTCCCCTTGACAGCTGTTACTGGTCTTTTTATTGCCTGGTTTGGAATTGATGATTTTATGAAAGTTCAATTTCTTGCATTTGGTATCATTGTATATTTATTACCAATCGTCGCGTTGCGTGTTTCTGAAGTTGAGGATGTCTATCAACAAACAGCATACACACTGGGCGCCACCAAGTGGCAAACAATTCGAAAAGTATTTATACCATCGGTATTAGCAAAATTATCAGATGATATTCGTGTTATTGTTGCAATTAGCTGGACATATATCATTGTTGCTGAGATGATGAATAAAAGTGGTGGTATTGGTGCATTAGCCCATACAGCCGCGCGCCAGAGTAGAATTGATAAAGTATTTGCATTGCTGTTCATTATTGTATTGATAGGTTTTTTACAGGATTTAGCGTTTAGATGGTTAGATAAATTGATTTTTAAATTTAAACATGTGAAAGCTAAGTAGGAATAATATGAGCGCAGAACAAGCAGTTAAGTTCGTTAATACTGAACTACCAGATGTAATTGAGTTGAAAGATATAACTCAAAAATATGGCGATGTAACGGTGATAGATGGTTTTAATCTTCTTATTGAGGATAAGCCTAACCAAGGTCAGTTTGTGGTTCTTTTGGGCCCTTCTGGATGCGGTAAATCCACTATACTTCGATATATTGCTGGATTACAAACCCCTACGTCGGGTGAGATTTTATTAAACGCACATCCACGTCAAAATGTTGACCGTGTTGGTATGGTGTTTCAACAATATTCATCATTCCCGTGGCTTAGCGTTTTAGATAACGTAGCAATGGGCCTTGAGTTTCAAGGTGTTTCTAAAAAAGAACGCCATGAACGTGCAATGGAAATGATAGTTAAAGTTGGACTTGAAGGGCATGAACATAAATTTGCTCAATACCCTACATTATCTGGCGGGCAACTCCAACGAGTAGCTATTGCAAGAAGTTTGGTGAGTAGTCCAAAAATCTTGTTAATGGATGAGCCATTTGGTGCATTAGATATTCATACCAGACTTCAAATGCAAGAGTTATTGGCAAAAATTTGGGAAGAAATGCGGATTACAATTGTATTCGTTACGCATGATGTTCCAGAGGCTGTATATCTAGGGGATGATATTTTTATTATGGGTCGTAACCCCGGTAATATTAAAGGATATCATCACGTTCCATTACCAATACATCGCACAAGAGATTTGAAACGAACTCCTGAATTTATGTCATTGGTTCAAAAAATTGAAGATGAAATGCAGTCGCTAGGCGTCATTTAATCTAAGGTATTTTTCGTTTTTCAGCTGAAAAAGTGTATATTATATGTATAGCATTGAATATGCATAACAATTAATATAGGCTTTAGGCTGAATAGCGAGGATATATGGCGAATGTAGTTCGGGAAGCAAAATACATCAAATCTGATGTGAAAAATAATAATAATAAGTATTGGTATATTCGTCAATTTGATGATAATTCGGTAGTTGTCGAATATGGTAGAGTTGGCTCAAGCCCACAAGTTGATACCAAGAATTTTACCGCAGAGTCAGTGGCGACTCAATTTGTCGATAAAAAATGTCGCGAAAAAGAAGGGGCCTCTAAAGGATATACTAAATTGAAAGTTATATCAGGCAATCCACAAACTACCACAAGCAATTCAACTAATTTATTAGATATAGCTTTAAAACAAATTGAAAATTCTTCAATTGAAGCGGCTGATTTAATTCGCTATTTAACAAAAGCAAACGTACATAATATTATCAGCGCAACCACAATGACTTATGATGAGTCTAAAGGCTGTTTCTCAACGCCATGTGGAATTGTTACTCAAGAAGGTATCGATGAAGCTCGCGCATTATTAGATGATTTATTACCATATATTGAGAAAAAAGATTATGAGAATCCTGATTTTATAACCAAATTACAGAGTTATATTCAGTTGATTCCACGTAAAGTGGGCCGGAAACTAATTGCACAAGATATATTTCCGGACGTAGATGCATTTGGTAAAGAGAATCAAATTCTTGACTCTTTAGATGCATCATTACAACAAGTTCTAACTGCGTCAGATGAAGAATCAAATGACAAAGAAGTTGAAGTTCCACAGTTATTCAAAACTAAATTAGAATTGGTTACAGACCAAAGTGTAATTGACCGTATTATTAAATTCTACAATAGCACTAAACAAAGCATTCACACATCTAGCATACTTAAAGTTAAGCGCGTATTTAGCGTAGAAATTGCTGACATGTCAGAAGGATACGCTAAAGATGGTGCTAATGTTGGTGGTGTAATGGAATTGTGGCACGGCACACGCGTATCAAATGTTTTGTCAATACTTAAATCTGGATTAGTTATTCCTAAATCAAATGCACCACATGTATGTGGCCGGATGTTTGGGGATGGGGCCTATTTCAGTGACCAATCTACAAAATCTTTGAATTATGCGCAAGGATATTGGAATGGAACTCGCGATAACAATTGTTTTATGTTTGTCGCAGATGTTGCTATGGGAAAATATTTTGTACCATCTAGCCCATCTAGTAATTTTCCTAAACCTGGATATGACTCAACATTTGCAAAAGGTGGTCAATCAGGTGTAATGAATAATGAAATGATTGTTTATAGATTAGGTCAATGTAATCTTAAATATTTAGTAGAATTTAGTGATAAATAGAGTATAGCTCAAGGATAAAAAATCATGAAAACACCCGACACAAATAAAATCCTCGCCACAATTGATAGCTTCACAGCTAATGATTTGCCATTCACCGCGTATGACATAACAAAAACTTTGCGAATTGATGGTTTTATGGTTCGTCACCAGGATGTCAAAAATGTATTCGATACTACATTTACTATGATGTGGGATTACAATCGTACACAACATCCAACATTAGGCGCATGGGTTTATCACCCAGACACAATGTCAGTAACTGATTACAACCCATATGAAGTTGTTGATGTAAAGCCACATTCGGTAAAAATCAAAACCAGTAAATTAACAAAAAAAGTAGCTCCCACAAATAATGGTGTAGTTAATAAAGGTGGTAGATATTGTTTGCCATCAACATACGTAAGAAGTGCGTCATTAAATCCACATGATACTGTATATGTTGTTATTGATAGTGGTAAAATTACTATCCATAAACATAATGTTGGACTTGGGCGCCCTTTAATGGTTGATTGTTATTCCAATATTCGAATTCCTAAAAAAGATTTTGAAGCTGCGTTTGACACAATCCCGTCAAAAGTCAACATTACGTTGACACATACAACAATTGAAATTACCTAAATAAAAAAAGACCTCAAAATAAGAGGTCTTTTTTTTATTCATTGCTATATTAAATACAGGTTAATTTTTAAAGTGAGTGTATTATGCAAGAGAATGGATTTGAAATTAGTTGGCGAATGTTTTTGTCGCCAAAAATTTTATTGGCCTATTTTGTGTGTGGTCTGGTTTGGTTAAGTATTACACTACCAAATCTTTTGGAATCTGCCGAATATAAAACTGGAAAGGCGCTGATGATTTCTGCGTGGCGAGTAATTGCCTGGCCATATTTATTTGGTATGGAAGTTAAATCATTTCTAACACAGCCTAAAGAGATTCCCGATGATGAGGTAGAACATGGGTGATAATATTAAAATATCATTGGATGATAATGCCAAAAAAGTTGCTATTATTTTTGCCGGTGTAATTATTTGGGTTTCAGGTGTTATATTGTTTATGAGGTTGTTTAAAAAATGAATACAGCTTTAGTTGATAGCAATATTACATTAAATTGTGATGTTACTGATTCGGTTATACAATCAATACGCGTTAAATATCCAACGCAGAGATTGGTGTTTAGTAGTGATATATCGTTTGGATTCGTTGTCGATGTTATCAATCCAGATTACAACGGGGATTATGAAAAATCTGAACCTATTTTAACCCGGATATATTTAACAGAATCACCATTACATTCTTTGAATGCGACGTTGACGTTTTAAGATAAAATTTCTATATTATAAAAACACACATAAAAAGGATGTATATGACTCTTATTAAAACTATGGCACTTAGTGTGATGACTTTAGTTGCTTTGGCTAACGCTGATATTGGTGTTGGTTATGATGGAAGTCTTGGTGGTGTATCTGGATTGTCAGCAATCTACACAGTAACACCAAAAGTTGCCGTACAAGTTATTGGCAATTATCATGCAACTGATAGTACAAGTGGATGGGGTGGTTCTACTCGCGCCTGGTACACATTTGCAACTAATGGCACTGTTAATGGTAATCTTGGATTAGGTTATACGTTTGGCCAAGAAGCTCATCAATGGAGACAGCAAAACATTGAATTACCTTTCGGTGCCGATATGTTTTTCAATCCTAAATTTTCAATGAGTATGCAGGTTGGTCCGCAACTAACGCTTGGCAAACATTGGAACTTTGATGTTGGTGGTCCATCAAGTTTCTCCGGAAGTTTATCGGTTCACTACTGGCTTAATTAAAATTTGAAATAACACTCACATGAGTGTTATTTTTTTTTATATCATAACTCGTTTAAATAATGAGGTTATGAGAGGTGTGTAATTTATTTTAATAAAAATGAAAAAAATATATTGACATGTACTAAAAAAAGAGTTATATTAGTAGTATAAAGAAATAACCCTATACAGGATTTAATAAATGAACACAATGACAATCATAGCAATTACAGCACCAGCGACCACGGGTCGTGATGGCATTGCTATGGGTGTGATTGGGGCAGATATTATCCTTTGTGGGGAACTTTTATAATTTGAGTAAAGGCTTATTATAAAAACAAGACCCCACCTAAACAGTGGGGTCTTTTTTGTTTTGTATAAAAAATATTTTTCATCTTTGAGTGAAAAAGTGTGTTGATAAGAATTAAGAAAGTAATGGGCCATTGGTGTAATGGTAACACGGTTGGTTTGCATCCAATTGATGAAGATTCGATTTCTTCATGGTCCACTAAAATTCGCACTAATAGTATAGTGGTTATCATACAACATTGCCGATGTTGTGACGAGAGTTCGATTCTCTCTTAGTGCTTAATAAATTGGGACTGTGGATTAGTGGTTAAATCGCTTCTCTGTCTAAGAAGATATCGCGGGTTCGAATCCCGCCAGTCCCGTAATGCGCATGTAGCTCAATTGGTAGAGTGCTTGATTTCCAATCAGGTGGTTGCAGGTTCAAGGCCTGTCATGCGCTTAAACATTTAGTCGGGTCGCCTAGCGGTTTGGCACCAGTTTTACATACTGACCTACGCGAGTTCGAATCTCGCCCCGACTACTTTATTATCACTATAGCTCAATTGGTAGAGCGGATGCTTCATACGCATCAGGTTGTTGGTTCAAGCCCAGCTAGTGGTATTTTTTACATGATGAGCCACAGGTTGTGCTGACCTCTCTGATAAGGAGGTTGCGATAGGTTCGATACCTATATCATGTACTTTCGCCTCTTTCATATAATGGTAATATGCGCCTTTTGTACGGGTGACATGATGGTTCAAATCCTTCAGGAGGCTTATTTTTCTGAGAATAGTTCAACCCGGTAGAATAAATGTTTTGGGAACATTAGATTCAGGTTCAAATCCTGATTTTCAGATATTATTTAGTTTTGGTGATTGACATTTTGTTAATCAATTACTATATTGTGATTATAAAAATAAGGAACTTTAAAATGTCAAATGAAGTAAATGAAACAGAAAAGCCTAAAAAAAAGAAAAAATCAAAAGTAGGTCGATTGCTCAGAGCGCATGAAAATATTGTTGATTTTAAAATTTTATCATGTGATAACAGAAGAAATGCTGTAATTGAATTTTATTACAATGATTGTAAATATACCAAAACTCTTAAATATGAAAATATTGTACGCACAGTAAATCGTTTCGCTGTGAGCAATGATGGTGAATTTATTGAAATTGAAGATACATCCAGAAAAACAATGAAAACACCTGACGCGGCTCATTTAAATAAAAGAAAATCTGATTTATTGTTATACACGGATGAGGTTAAATCTAAGCTAGTTGATTATGTGAAAGCAAATCAATCAGATAAATATGCGGCGTTTTTGTATTATGCAATTAACACCGAAGAATTATCTGTTGCTGCAAAATCTAATAAGGAATTGTATGCGGATAAAACAGAGTCATTGAGTGAGTTGATTAACATTTCAACTGAACTTAATTATAAATTACATGTTGTGAAAGATGATGATTTAACATGGAAATTTAAACTGTTGATTATTGTGTTAGATGATGGCACAGACTTGGCATATCATTTTAAAGATATTAAAATGGATTTTACAGATGATTTCGAATGGGATGGCGCTCCAATTAATTTTACCGAATATTTAATCGAAAAAATTAAAGAAATGCTTGAAATTGTTTAAATGATGGTGTAAATTTGCTATAGCGTTTTAGATGATTCGCTATCTTTGCCTTTGTATCATAAATGGATAATGAAACAATCTTCTAAGTTGTCATATGTGTGTTCAAGTCACACCAAAGGTATTTTTCAATCAAATAATGCTATATTATTTAATATAAGTAAATTGGAGTTTAATATGCTTAAAGAGCGTCGCGCGATACGGATTAATTATCTAGATGGTACATTTAAAGATTTAGAATTGACAAAAGCTGCTTCAGTTAAAACGAAGCAATCAATGATTAACATTGACAGAATGAACGATGGTAATTGGCGCTTAATCTATGATGAAGAGCTTATACCAGATTTTACACAAGTAGCAACACTTGAAATAATTAGAGGAGATAAGGAATAATATGTTTAATAACAAAACGCCAATTCTTGGCCTGGAATACGATATGATGATGCAGCGATATTTTAAACAGCTGGAAGAAGAAGCAAAGAAAAAAGCACAAAGCGCTCGAATATGATAGATGTAAGGCTTAATTAAGCCCCATCTACTTGCGGCGTATCTTATAAGTATGTGTCTTTAAATTGCGAGAGGTTAGACAGTGGTTCAATTCCACGATGGGGTACTAAAAAAAGAATCCTAATTCAAGTTTTATTTTAGGGTTATCAATCCCAAATATATAATCTTTGTTAATCTGAGATTGTATATAAAATTGGTTGTACATTGTAATTCTAAATGAGTTAGTAATGTCATCGTTACGGCCTACAAATGCCATGTAGGTCATTTTTACATTTTCATTTTGGAATAGATTTGTAACGTGCGGTTTTGCGGTAATTGCGGTAGCTAGTGCTAATAGGTATATTATATTTTTCATATTAATAATATATAGCAATTACATGCAAGGTTGTCACCTATATTTTGATTTTTTCGCCAGGTTAGTTTAGTGGTAGAACGGGGCCCTAGTAACGCTCAAACAAAAGTTCGATTCTTTTACTTGGCTTATCTATTCATAAAGCTTTCAAGCAATGCATCTATATCTGATTGGTTTAATATTTCAGAATAGACTTCCACAGGCTTTGGTTCTTTTGGAGTTTCTTGTACTTGAGTAACATCTCTTATTTTACCGTTTTTATATTCGTTGTATATGCGCATAAATTCAAAAAATGGCGTATTATAATTTACACGAACATCAGCAACGGTATCTTCCCATGCGGATTTTGAGTCGAATAGATATGGTTTAAATCCTATAATCATTAGCTTTCTTAATTTTTTTATGCGAAATACGATATATGTATTCCATCAATACACACACTAATTCCATTCTCATATTTAATGACAGTTGCATTTTTATTATACGTATCGTATAAAGCAGTTTGCATTTTATTTACAGTTTTATTGTCTATTGGATACCCTTCAAATTTAGTCATAGTGTGTTTTAAATTTGATTCAGTCAATTCAATTGGTTTGGGTGTTAAACTTTGATATTTTGGTGAAATCTGCATTATCGATTGCCTAATTAATTTATATTCAATATAAATCATATGAGGTGTTGAATATGCAATTAAGTGAGGATTTTAACCCAATCAAGGGTTTGTTGGTTTATTACGTAAATACTGGGATGATGCCAAAGGCAAAGGCAGAGTCGTATCTCAAAGAGCAAGCTTTAATAAATTTGGGATTAACTAAGAGGCTACAAGAACAGGGTGTTGAATCTATGTTTATTGGCGTTAGTCATCAGACCGATAGCAATAGTGATTCAAGAGTTGAGTATATTGATTTCGAAAACCCATCTACAATGCCTAGTGAAATTGGTGATTTAATCAAAGGGATGGGAACTGATTATTTGAATCTGAATAAGAAATACACTCAATTATTCGAAGCTAGTATTCGAGTTGGCTAATAAAAAGGCTTCTGATTATTCAGAAGCCTTTTTTTATAGTTTAGCAATGAGTGCCGATTTTGGGAGAGCTCCCGAAAATTTATCTACTTGAATACCATCTTTATAGATGAGCAATGTTGGTAGACTTGTGATTTCATTTGCTTCTGATAGTTCGGGTGATTTATCAGTATTAACTTTGATGATTGTTACATCCATTTCAGCATCGATTTCAACAAGTGATTTATCAATCATTTTGCATGGGCCACACCAGTCTGCGTAGAAATCTACGATTGTAGTTCCGGTGGTGGTGATGAGTGATTCAAGTGTTTCGGTGCTTAGTTTTATAATTGACATGTTATTCCTTATGTATTATGTGTATAAAAATATAAACTTTATGAATCAATAGGTGATGTAAAAATTTAATAAAACATATTTTTTATGATAGCACCATTAATTTTAGGCAATTATGAATAAAATACCCGCATATTTTGGAACTCCAAAACAAGTTAAAAATGAAATTTTAACAACGCATCCGCTTCTCATTTCCTTTGGAAATAAAAGTAATAAATTGAATGTAACGATTCAACCGAATAATGTAAAGTGTTATTATGACTACACATCTGCTATATCGTCATTTGATACTGTAGATGATTAGATGTATTGATATTTACAATATATAGATATTAGAATGAGTCGAGGCACTAAATGTAGTGGTTCGATTTTTTATTTAAATACAATTATTTGTATTTTTATTTAGTTTTCATTTTAAAAAACGCTATCTTATTAAGACGTAGTATCAACAAAATAAAGTAGATTGTATGAAAAATAATTACCATATAGATATAAAATATGAGAGAGATTCTCTATTTGACACATTAGGATTAGATAGGTTGCGGGATTCGTATATGCGAGACGATGAGCAATCTCCACAGGATAGATATGCATATGTATCAAAAATGTTCTCAAGCAATCAGGCGCATGCACAGCGAATGTATGACTATTCAAGCAAGCATTGGATTAGCTATGCTACTCCCATATTATCGTTTGGGCGTTCTGCACACGGATTGCCAATTAGTTGTTTTTTAAATTGGATTCCTGATACAGCGGCTGGTTTAGTTGATAATCTATCTGAAACTAATTGGTTGTCAATGATGGGTGGTGGAGTTGGTGTTGGATTTGGTGTACGTAGCTCTGGAGATAAATCAACTGGTGTATTGTCACATTTAAAAACGTATGACGCATCATCACTTGCGTATAGACAGGGTTCGACTCGTAGGGGAAGTTATGCTGCATATTTAGATATAACACATCCGGATATAAAAATGTTTATGGATATACGCAAGCCTACCGGAGACCAAAATCTACGTGCATACAATTTAAATCATGGTATAAATATATCAGATGAATTCATG
>JFJP01030625.1_pt1 | contig 10277 bp, 14 predicted proteins | sample 431651 | NCBI WGS metagenome assembly JFJP01 (sample SAMN02602958, study PRJNA72255) | Microbial mat metagenome, whole genome shotgun sequencing project. | biome: fresh water; feature: sink hole; material: water; isolation source: purple microbial (photo- and chemosynthetic) mats found in... | reverse complement strand
GCCGCCGCACCAAAGCTGCCGGACAGGCCCGGGTGTTGACCCTGGGCGCATTGACCCATCGGTTGCGCGGCGAACGCCTGGCGGAAATGGCCGCGTTGAAGGAAGCCGGTTGCATCGGGGTCAGTGATGGTGGCCGACCGATTGCCAATAGTCGGGTGTTGCGGCGGGCGCTGGAATACGCCGCCACGTTCGATCTGACCGTGTTTCTAACTCCGCTGGATGCCGAACTGAGCCATGGACTCGCTCACGAAGGCGCTGTTGCGACCCGGATGGGATTGCCGGGCATCCCGGCGGCGGCGGAAACCGGCGTGATGTGCGGGTCCACTTTGGGCGACTGTCCAGCGGCCGGTCGGTCGAACTGATCGCCCGCGCCCGAGCGGATGGTTTGCCGGTCAGCGCAGATGTGGCGGTGCACCACCTGCATTTAACCGAGATGGATCTGGTCGGCTTTGACAGCCGCTGCCATGTCCAACCGCCGCTGCGCGGATTGCGCGACAAGGAGGCGTTGCGGGCCGGCTTGGCCAATGGCGCATTGAGTGCGATTTGCTCGGATCATCAGCCGCATGAATCCGATGCTCAGCAGGCCCCATTTGGCGATACCGAACCGGGCATTTCCGGGCTGGATACGCTGCTGGCGCTCAGTCTGCGGCTGGTGCGGGATGGATTACTGCCGCTCACCACGGTCATCGAACGGCTGACCTGCGGCCCGGCGCACATTCTGGGGCGAGATCTCGGTCATCTTGGCGTCGGCGCGACGGCAGATGTCTGCGTGTTCAATCCCGAAGCGGAGGAACTGCTGGAACCGGGCAATATGCGCAGTCGTGGCCAGAACAGCCCGTTTATCGGCTGGGCGTTGCCGGGACGGGTCACGCACACTCTGTTGGAAGGGCAGATTGTGTATCAGCGCGAGGGGTGAGACGGACGCCTTTCCCGGCCCTGACCCGCTCCCCGAAGGGAGAGGAAGCGGGTCAGGGCAGCAAATCGATGACAGCGATCACACTATCGGGCTGAGCCAGCGGTGCTATGGTTTCTCCAGGCCTCAGCGTCATTTGCGAACGATACTGGTCACCCTGAGGGTTCCGGTAGACTTCCAGAGCCGGGGTCTTGAGATTGATAATCCAGTATTCAGCGATGCCGTTACGGGCATACACGGCCTGCTTGGTTTTGCGATCCAGCCGCAGTGTGGTGTCGGCGACTTCGACCACCAGCACCGCAGTGGTCGGATGAGCCTGGGTATAATCCCGCGTCCGACCACGAACGACGGCCACGTCCGGCTCAGGTTCGGATTGTGCATCCAGCGCCAGCGGCATCTGGTTGCGGACTACATAGCCGCTCTGAAAAACGCCCCGCAGCGCGTCCTCCACCAGACAGACTGCAGTGGCGTGAAAACTTCGTTGCGGCGACATATCAATGATCACTCCATCCAGCAACTCGACCCGCGCTTCCGGTTGGAAGAAGTCCAGCAGCGCCATATTTTCATATTGTTGCCGGGTCCAGCGATGCACCGGCGCCGGAATTACGGTCATCACGAGTCTCCTGGCGAAAATGGAAATAGCGAGATAGCGAAATGGTGTATAGACCCTCGTCGCCACTCGCCCCCTGCTCACAGCTGCTGTTTGAAGGACGCCTTGTTCTGGGCGTAGGTGATCGCTTCTTCGCGGGTGATCGAGCCTTTCTTGACCACCTCCAGCAGCGCCTGATCGAGCGTCTGCATCCCATAAGACGCCCCGGTTTGAATCGATGAATACATCTGCGCCACCTTGTCTTCACGGATCAGGTTGCGGATCGCGGGAACGCCGACCATGATTTCATGGACCGCCATGCGCCCACCGCCCTTCTTTTTGAGCAGCGCCTGGGAGATGACCGCCCGCAACGATTCCGACAGCATCGAACGCACCATCGGTTTTTCGCCCGCCGGGAAGACGTCAATGATGCGGTCGATGGTCTTGGGCGCGGAACTGGTGTGCAACGTGCCGAATACCAGATGACCGGTTTCCGAGGCGGTCAGCGCCAGGCTGATCGTCTCCCGGTCGCGCATTTCGCCCACCAGAATAATGTCCGGGTCTTCGCGCAACGCCGAACGCAACGCCTCGGTAAAGCCCAGCGTATCCCGATGCACTTCGCGCTGATTGACCAGGCAGCGCTGGCTCTGGTGAACGAATTCAATCGGGTCTTCGATGGTCAGAATATGGCCATATTCGTTCTTGTTGATATGGTCGATCATGGCCGCCAGGGTCGTAGATTTGCCGGAACCGGTCGGGCCGGTCACCAGAATCAAGCCCCGCGGTACGTCGATCAAATCCCGGAAGATCGGCGGACAGCCCAGTTCATCCAGGCTTTTAATCACGGTCGGAATGGTGCGAAACACGCCAGCCGCGCCCCGATCCTGATTGAAGGCGTTGACGCGAAACCGAGCCAGTTTGGGAATTTCAAACGAGAAGTCGCATTCCAGGAATTCATCATAATCCTTGCGTTGCTTGTCGTTCATAATGTCATAGATCAGCCCATGTACCTGCTTATGATCGAGCGGCGGGACATTAATCTTGCGCACGTCGCCGTCGACGCGAATCATCGGCGGCAACCCGGCCGACAAGTGCAGATCCGAAGCATTGTTCTGTACCGAAAAGTTCAACAGTTCATCAAGATTCATAGCAGCCGTTACTCCCGTGAAGGGATGGAGAAAACGCCCGATAGCGGGCCGTTTGGTTCAATGGAATTTCCTGCCCATAAGTATATCCTGCAAAATCGAGACTGTTGTGTGATGGCCTGAATGGAGAATGCCTGATGAACATCGATGTCGCTACCCGCTGGCAAACCGTGCTGGAACGCATCCGTACCGCCGAACGCCAATTCCAGCGCCCACCCCACTCGGTGCGCCTGCTGGCGGTCAGCAAAACCCATCCGGCAGCGGCCGTTGCGGCGCTGGCGGCGGTAGGTCAGCGCGGCTTCGGCGAAAATTATCTTCAGGAAGCCCTGGATAAAATGACCGAACTCGCCGCGCTGGATCTGGAATGGCACTTTATCGGACCGATTCAGACCAATAAAACCCGCAGCATCGCGGAACGGTTCGCCTGGGTTCATAGCGTCGACCGGCTGAGAATCGCCGAACGCCTGAGCGCCCAGCGACCCGATGATCTACCGCCGCTCAATATTTGTCTGGAAGTGAACATTGATCGCGAACCCAGCAAGCACGGTTTTGACGAGAACGAGTTGGCTGATGTCGTCCAAGCCATCGCCGCCTTGCCCCGACTCCGTTTACGCGGCTTGATGGCCATTCCCACACCGGCGACCGACTTTGCCACCCAGTGCCAGCCCTTTGCCCGGTTGCGACAACTGGCGGAGCGGTTAAACATCGCGGGACTGGATACCCTGTCGATGGGCATGTCTGACGATCTGGAAGCCGCTATCGCCGAAGGTGCCACTTTGGTGCGAATCGGCACCGCGCTGTTTGGACATCGCGCCTGAATCGCAGCTTTGCAGTATGCTATAGCCCATTAACAACTTGCCGTTCTACGGTTCCGGGACACTGCTGATGCTGTCTACCACTCCCCTGTCTGAAACCGCTTTACGCGGTGGGCTGACCGGTCTGCTGTTGTTAGCCACACCGTTCCTGCTGGGCGCGGATGATGCCTATTTGCGCGAGATCGAGGAAGACGCCAAGCGTCAGGCTGCTGCACTCACGGTCAATCTGACGCCGCCCAGTTCTGGATCGCCGGATGATACTGCGACCGACCGCCTGGCTGCTGGATTGAATCAGGCGGCTTTTGAACAGGCGCTACGCGAAAACCTGCCCGGCACCTTCGCGCTGTATCAGCAGTTCAACCCATCCCGCAAACAGCAGATCTACGAAGCTTATCGTAATGACAACCGACTGGCCGGCATCAGCGAAAAAGTCATCCAGATGCTGAGCGCCAAACCCAAGACCTTCCCATTGCCTTTATCGGCGGCGGCAACATGGCCCGCAGCCTGATCGGCGGCCTGCTGGCCAGCGGCGCTGATGCCGACCATCTTTGGGTCGCCGAACCCGACGCCGGTCAACGTGAACTCCTGCGCGGGCGTTTCGGCGTCCATACCAGCTTTGATAACCGGGAGATCGCGGCCAAAGCGCAGGTCATCGTCCTGGCGGTGAAACCGCAAATTCTGCGTCCGGTCACGGAGGAACTGGCTGAAATCGCCCAGGTTCTCCAGCCGCTGGTGATTTCTATCGCTGCCGGAGTGCGTGAACCTGATCTGCGGCGCTGGCTGGGCTATGACGCCGCCATCGTCCGCACCATGCCCAATACGCCGGCGCTGGTGGGCAGCGGCGCTACCGCCCTGTTCGCCAATGCCCAAGTCACCGACGACCAGCGACAGATCGCCGAGTCCATCATGCGCTCGGTGGGCTTGACCGTCTGGGTAGACAGTGAGCGGATGCTGGATGCCGTGACCGCCTTGTCGGGCAGCGGCCCGGCCTACTTTTTCCTGCTCATGGAAGCCCTGGAAAAAACCGGCGTCCAACTGGGTCTGGCCCCGGAGACGGCGCGACTGCTGACGCTGCAAACCGCCTTTGGCGCGGCCAAAATGGCGCTGGAAAGTCCAGAGAATCCGGCGGCTTTGCGCGAGCGGGTCACCTCGCCGGGCGGCACCACGGAACGGGCCATCAGCGTATTCCAGGATGAGCAACTGGATCGGCTGATTGCCCGGTCACTGGCCGCTTCACTGGCGATTATGGAAACGCCGTCGCTGTTGACCGAGCAATTGGATGAATTGGTCAACAAGGCGCTGGAGGCAGCGCGCCACCGTTCCGAAGAACTGGGCAATCTGCTGGGGGGGCAACCGTGACCGCCATTGTCTTCCTCGTTCAAACGCTGTTCGGCTTCTTTATCCTGGCGGTGATGCTGCGCTTCCTGCTGCAATGCGTCCGTGCCGATTTTTATAACCCGCTAGTGCAATTTCTGGTGCGTATCACCAACCCGCCGTTACTACCCATGCGCCGGTTCATCCCCGGTTATAAGGGACTCGATCTGGCGTCCGTGGTTCTGGCGTTTGCGCTGCAACTGATTGAGATGCTGCTGATCACCCTGCTGCTGAGCCAACCGGTGGGCGTCGGCGGACTGCTGTTGTTGACGATGCTGGAATTGCTGAAGTTGCTGATCAATATCTATCTATGGGGCGTGATCATTCAGGCGCTGCTGAGCTGGTTCAATCCGGATCCCCGCCACCCAGCGGCACGGGTGCTGGCACAGTTGACCGAGCCGGTATTGGGACCGGCCCGGCGTCTCCTGCCCCCGATTTCCGGGGTGGATCTGTCGCCCATGCTGGTGATCGTGGCGCTGATCTTCATCAGCCTGCTGTTGCAAGACTTTCTGGGTCTATGGACCGGGCTGGGCTGAATGGCGGCCGGTTATGAGTGGGACGGCACCGATCTGATTCTGCGGGTGCGGGCGCAGCCACGCGCCAGTCGCGATGAGTGGCTGGGTGTGCAGGAGGATCGGTTTCGCGTCCGCATTACCGCCCCGCCGGTGGAGGGTCAGGCTAATGCCCATTTGCAGGCATTCCTGGCCGAACTGTTTGGGGTGGCGAAACGTCAGGTGACGTTGCTGACTGGCCAGACCGGACGCGATAAGCGTTGGCGCATCGTCGCGCCGAAACGCTGGCCGCCCGGGATTGAGTCTTCAGGGGCTTGATGGCTTCGCTTTTCGCGATGATCGTCGGACTTCCGGATTCCCCTCCTTGGCTAAGGAGGGGTGGCGCGTAGCGACGGGGTGGTTCGGGTGGTCCGCTGATCAGCCGGAAAGACGACAAGAGCAAGAGCGTTGTCGCTGACGGCTATTTGCGGCCCGCGTTGTAGCGATCCACGCTCCGCACAACTTCTTCCTTGGCTTCTTGTACGCTACCCCAACCATCGATCTGCACCCATTTTCCAGAGTCAAGGTCTTTGTAATGCTGGAAGAAATGGGCAATCCGGGCCAGCAACGTCTTGGACATCTGCTCGTAGGATTCAATGTCGTCGAACTGGGTGCATTCCTTCTTGATGGGCACCGCCAGAATCTTGGCGTCGCCGCCGCTTTCATCGGTCATCTTCAAAACACCCATCGGGCGCGCTCGCACGACACAACCGCTAATGACCGGCAGCGGCGCGACGACCAGCACGTCCAGCGGATCGCCATCTTCGCCCATGGTATGGGGAATGTAGCCGTAATTGCAGGGATAATGCATGGCGGCGTTCATGAAGCGATCCACAAACAGTGCGCCGCTCTCCTTGTCAACTTCATACTTAACAGGGTCCGAATGTGCCGGAATTTCGATGATCACGTTAAATTCGTCGGGGAGGTTACGACCGGCGTCCACTCTGTCCAGAATCATGGCGTTGCCCTTCGATGCTATGGTGAGTAAAGGAGTGCTTATACTACATCAAGGCAATGGTCTTGACAGCAGTCAACCGCCCAGATACGCCTTGCGCACTTCATCATTGGCCAGCAGATTGGCACCGCTATCGGCCAGTACGATCCGCCCGTTTTCCAGCACATAACCCCGATCCGCCAGTTGCAGGGCGCGATGCGCATTCTGCTCCACCAGGAAGATGGTTACGCCTTCCTCACGGATTTCTTTCAGAATCTGGAAAATCTGGGCAATGATGATCGGGGCCAGTCCCAGCGACGGTTCATCCAGCAGCAACAGGCTGGGCCGACCCATCAGACCCCGGCCAATCGCCAGCATCTGCTGTTCGCCACCGGACAGGGTGCCGCCACGCTGAGTGCGTCGTTCCTTGAGGCGCGGGAACAGGGTAAAGATGCGCTCCAGATCGGTTTCCAATCGCGCCTTGTCGGCGAAGAACCCGCCCATTTGCAGATTCTCCTGCACGGTCAGGCCGGGGAAGATGCGCCGCCCTTCCGGCACCAGCGCCAGGCCGCATTGCATGATGACGTGAGTGGGCTTGCGGGTGATGTCCTGCCCCTCGAACAGCACCTGGCCCTGAGCCGCCTGTGGCGAGCCACAGATCGTTAGCAGCAGGGTGCTTTTACCCGCGCCATTGGCCCCGATCAGGGTCACAATCTCGCCGGGATGCACCTCCAGCGACACGCCCTTGAGCGCCTCGATCTGGCCGTAAAAAGTGTGGACGTTATCCAGTTTCAGCATCATTCAGAGGGTTCCTTGCGGGCAAAGAGCGAGGGCGAGGGTTTTAAAGCAACAGGTTCTGCTTATCCGGTGTTTCGGGTTTCGCCTGCTTGAAGGTTTCGCCGCCCCAGCTCAGGTCGGGATAGACCGCCCGCTCAGTCTGATTGAGCAGTCCTTCAACCGTCAAAATTTGCAGTCGGAGATAGGTGCCTAGGCAATCCCCGAAATACAGCGTATTCCTCTTGTATTCCCATTCTGCCATCATCGGTATTACCACAATCGAGTTACACCGTAGTCATCAAATGCTGAATCCACACTGGCGATGGGTATCCCTTCTGCAAGTGCCTGCGCTGCCAGCAGGCGATCAAAAGGATCTTTATGGTGAAATGGCATTTCAACCAACCGTGCCGTATGACCGGGAAGAATGGGCAGAATCAGGAATCCATATTGCTTTAAGCCAATGTCGATGAAGTCTGCATACGGACGGTTCAACTGCCATTTTCCCAAGCTGATCTTGATGGCAATTTCCCAATAGGACGCCGGGCTGATCAAGACCTCATTGGATGCATCCCGGATCAGCGTGCAAGCGGCCGTGCTCAATCGGGAATCACCCTCGATGTACCAGTACAGGGCATGGGTATCCAGCAACACCCTCACGGCATGTACTCCGCAAAATCCTTCAGGTGTTCCTCATCATCCGAGAGGATCGTGATCATCCCTTTGCCCAAACCGGGAGGCGGTCGAAGCGACGACCGGGGGCTACCTCTTTCGCTCACCAATCTGGCCACCGGTTGCCGGTCTTGAATGATGATGATTTCCTGACCGGATGCGACTTGATGGATCAGGTCTTGCAGATTAATTTGGGCTTCTTCGACGGTGACGGTCGCTAACATGGGGTTTCCTCCGTTTCAGGCTGACCCGGCATTTATTGCAATATTCACTCTTCCCCCAGATACGCCTTGATCACCTTGGGGTTGCTGCGAATCTCGGCGGGCGTACCGGTCGCGATGGGGCGGCCATATTCCATCACGAGAATCTCATCAGAAATACCCATCACCAGGCTCATGTCATGTTCGATGAGCAACACTGCCACACCATGTTCGGCGCGCAATTCGTTGATCAGCCGATCCAGATCACGGGTCTCCTGGGGATTCAGCCCTGCTGCCGGTTCGTCCAGCATCAGTACCTTGGGCTGAGTAATCATGCAGCGGGCGATTTCCAAGCGCCGCTGCTGACCGTAGGCCAGATTGCCGGCTTCGCGATTCGCCACCGCCAACAACCCCACTTTTTCCAGCCAGAACACTGCCCGATCCAGTGCCTCGGCCTCCGCACGGCGGTATTTCGGCGTTTTGAACAGGCCAGGGAACAGCCGCGTTTCCAACTGCGTGTGTTGGGAAATCAGGAGATTTTCGACCACCGTCATGGTCTTGAACAGCCGCACGTTCTGAAAGGTGCGCACCAGACCGCGCTGAGCGATGTGGTGGCTGGCCAGTCCATGGAGCGGTTGACCGTTCAACGCCACAGTACCCGTCGTCGGGCGATAGAAGCCGCCGACGCAGTTGAATACTGTGGTCTTGCCCGCACCGTTTGGGCCGATGATGGCGAAAATCTGGCCGGGACGGACTTCGAAATGCACTGTGTCCACCGCCAGCAATCCACCGAACCGCATACTCAAATGCTGGACTTCCAGTAATGGCTGGACTGGAGCAACGGGCGTTTTAGCCAATTCAGCGCTCATTGCCGCGCCTCCGCATGTTCCGGTAATTCCATTCGGGGCCGAACCGCGGGAATCAAGCCCTGGGGTCGCCAGATCATCATCAATACCATGACCAGACCAAACGCCAGCATCCGGTATTGATCAAATTCGCGGGCCAGTTCCGGCAACGCAGTGATGGCAATCGCCGCCAGCATGATGCCCAACTGGGAACCCATACCGCCCAGCACGACAATCGCCAGCACCATCGCCGATTCAATAAACGTGAACGATTCGGGGTTGATATAGCCCTGGCGGGCAGCGAAAAACGCTCCGGCCAGACCCGCGAAGGCCGCGCTCAGGGTCAGCGCTGACAGTTTAATCATCGTCGGATTCAGACCCAGCGAGCGGCAGGCAATTTCATCCTCGCGCAACGCCTCCCAGGCCCGACCCAGCGGCATCCGCAACAGGCGGTTAATGACGAACAGGATCAGTAGCACCAGCGCGACGCCCAGCAAATACATGAAAATCACCCCGTACTCGCCGTTGTAGTCCAGGCCGAAAAATTCGTGGAACGTCGTACCGCCTTCACTCGCCCGGCGACTGAACTCCAGCCCGAACAAGGTGGGGCGTGGAATATTGCCGACACCATCGGGACCGCCCGTTAGAAAGTTCAGATTATTCAGCAGCAACCGGGTAATTTCGCCGAACCCGAGGGTGACAATGGCCAGATAATCGCCGCGCAGGCGCAAGACCGGCAGACCGAGCAGGAAGCCGATTAACGCCGCCAATGCGCCAGCGACCGGCAGCGACAGCCAGAATGACAGGTCGTAGTGCTGCGCGAGCAGGGCGTAGGTATAAGCCCCGACCGCGTAGAAGGCGGCGTAACCCAGTACCAGCAAGCCGGCGAAACCGACGGCAATATTCAGACCCAGGCCCAGCATCACATAGATCAGCGCCAGGGTCATCACATCGACTGCGCCGCGTGAGGCGGTGAACGGCCAGATGACAGCGGCGAGCAACAGCAATATCCAGAAGAGCCGCTGATAGCGGGGTTTCTGCCGCATCCGACCCAGGGCGGCAGTCGCGGTATTCTCCCGCCAGGCGGTCGGTATTTTCCATTGAGTCCAGAACTGGTGCGCCGAATCTTGGAACAGCCGCCAGAAAAACACGATAGCGACGGCGATGAGCACCGGCGTGGGATTGTGATTCAGTGCGACGTTGATCCCGTCAATCTGGATACGCAGGCCAAAAATCGGGGTCAATAACAGGGCGGTCAGCACCGCCGCGATCAGAGCTTCCGGCAGGGCGCGGCTCATGACTTAGACCTTCTCCACGTCGGGGCGACCCATCAGCCCGGTCGGCCGCACCAGCAGCACTAGAATCAGCAAGCCGAAGGCCACCACATCCTTATATTCGGTTTGCAGGTACGCCGAAGCGAAGCTTTCCGCCAGACCCAGCACCACTCCGCCCAACATCGCGCCGG
>JFJP01015406.1_pt1 | contig 10277 bp, 4 predicted proteins | sample 431651 | NCBI WGS metagenome assembly JFJP01 (sample SAMN02602958, study PRJNA72255) | Microbial mat metagenome, whole genome shotgun sequencing project. | biome: fresh water; feature: sink hole; material: water; isolation source: purple microbial (photo- and chemosynthetic) mats found in... | reverse complement strand
AATCAATGCCAATGCTGCTGCTTGGACAAATACCATACCTGCGGGAGGATTGGGTGCAGTAAAAAGGGTTGGTTTTATTAACGATCCTTTGGCGCTTACTTCAGTTGCACCTGGAGCAACTGTGACTGGTTTTAACATTCAAGTTAAAACCACTGGTGCAACAACAAGCCCTACAACTATTTACAACATTGCTCAGGTAGCTGGTACAACTTCTGGTGATCCCGCCACTAAGGTCTTTGATAACTCAGGGGATCAGAGCCCAAGCAACTTTGCTGGCGGCGTTTTCCCGACAGTACAAGACAATGGCTTTACTGCGGTCGCACCTACTAACCTTGATAGCAACAACAACAACACTAGTCCCAAGAGAGTAGATGGTAATTTCAACCCATTTGAAATTTCTGTGCCTGCTACGCTGTCTCTTCTAAATGGACCAAATGGAGCGCCTGCGGCTGTCGGTCCAACTGACAACAACAATGATTTTACTAATAAATCAGCTTTGATCGGTCCCAATATTGCTCCTGGTACACCCGTTAATCCTGAGGCTATATCTTTTACGAATACGGTTGTAAATACTGGTATAACTCCTGGCAATATTATCCTAATACCTACCGCACCAGCAGTTACAGCCGATCTGCCCGATAAATCTGTAGTGACTATATCCTATAAATCTCAATCGGCAGCCTATGAATATAACAGCGCCACAGGCGTTTTCACCTTGACGGCAGGCACTCAAGTTAGTATTCCTGAGGTGGATGCGCCACTTAATACTAATGCTAACTATGGGGTTAGTATTGACCTACCTGCTGGTACGCCACTTTCAACGGATAGCTTTGCTCAAGGTGCGGGAATTACGACGATCGAACGTGGTTTCCCAGTACCAATTACCGCTGTTCTTGATGTAAACAAGGATGGTGTAATTGGCTTACCTGTGGACGAGCCTCGCAATATCACCATTGACCGTGTATATACTGGATTCCTGCAACTCCTGAAAAAGTCAAGGATTTTACCAGGAACTGGCCCCGCAGTACAAGGTACAGATGGAACCTTTAGTATTGCTGCTAAGAGTCCTGCTCCTGGCAATTAGTATTGCTGCTAAGAGTCCTGCTCCTGGCAACATCATCGAATATCAGATTACCTATAAGAATATTTCTGAGGCTATATCGGGAACTGGTAACGTGATTTTAAATGCGGACAAGGTTGTGATTACAGAAGATGGTATTACATCGCCTAACAACTGGGCGTTAGATAGCATTCCTACTAATGGAGTAATTGACACCAGCAATGTGGTTGGTTCTGCCAAGGATTCTGGAGCTTCTACGATCACCTTCTTTAATGGCATTCCATCCGTTTTGGGTGGTGACATCACTGGTACTACCGCCGCCACCGATGTAACTAAGTATGTAAATACTGTTACTGGCTTTGTCGCACCTCAAACGTCTAGAACCTTTACCTTCCAACGTAAGTTGAACTAGGACTTAATTAGACCGATTACAGAGTAATCGGTCTAATTGTTATCGAATTAGAGAATTCAAGTTAGAGAATTCAAGTTAGAGGACTTCAATGAAATATATCAATATGATCGGCTTGGGCGCGATCGCCCTGATTTCTACGGTTTCCTTGGCTAATATGCCAATGTTAGCGAGTTTGCAGCGCAATGAACCCGCGATCGCGCAAACAGCCAAGCAGCAAGCCGCAATCCAACTTCAGCTTGCGGCTCAGAGACAATCGATTATTGCCGTTGCTTCAGGTCGAGGAGATTGGGAAGTAATTCCTAATGACGCTTCACTGCGTCCTGGTGAAACTATCCGCTATGTCGTGACCGCTAGTAATACCAGCGATCGCAACATCAAAAAATTAGTTGTCACTCAACCAATTCCCGCAAATTCTGTTTATGTATTAAATTCAGCAACCTTACCAACTGTCGAGGGCGCGAAATTAGACTACAGCATTGATGGCGGTAAAACCTACAGCGAAAAACCTACGATTCGGGTCAAGCTGGAAAATGGCGAAATTGTCAATCGTCCTGCTCCTGCAAGTATGTACACCAATGTGCGCTGGAAATTTGGCGATACTTTCCCTGCCCAAACAGTCGTAAATGCCAGCTATCAAGTTCGCATTCGTTAAAACAGATAAATAATCTAGGATTTAGGATAGGCGGCGCATTGCGCCGCCTATCCTAAATCTAAAATCACTACAGAACTATGCTTTTTAAGGCAGTAATGAATTGACTTCAGATGAAAAAGCAAAACTGGGCAACGAGGCAGTAATGAATTGACTTCAGATGAAAAAGCAAAACTGGGCAACGAAACAATCAATTAGCAAATATTTCTTGCACAGCAGTTTAAAACTGACTGCAATACTGCTTTTGGGATCATCTCAATCGGTAGGATCTGTCTTAGCGCAGTCAGCAACTCAAAATCCACCAATTCAAAACACTGCAACCTATACCTATACTGAGCCAGTTACGGGACAGGTATTTGCGGGATTCTCTCCGCAGCTTCAAACTCAATCACTGATTGACCCATTTGGTCGGGTAACATCCTGTGACGGTGGATTACTTCCAGATTACACAGGTTTTAGTGTGGGTCTGTTTGAACCGCTCAATGCGATCGGGGATATTGGCGCACCTATTAGATCGGGGATATTGGCGCACCTATTACATTGACCGCCACAGTCCCCCCTGATCAAGTTGGTGCGAATAAGACAGTTGGCTTAGCACCGAACTTTTTTAATGCTAATCCTTTCTTTTTAACTAATAGCGAGCAAGGAAGATATAACTTTCTATTTGACCCTAGTCGCGGTCAAGTTGCGGTAGGTCGGCAATATATTTTGGTTGTAAGACCTCCAGCCAACTCATCCCTAGGTGGACGCAGGATCAGGCTGACAATCACAGCCCAAAATGGAGATGTCGTCAGCTATACAGCGACCTCGCTGGATGGTAATCCGATATCTTCAGATGGTGGACAGACTTCAGTTAATGGAACCATCAATATTAGTGATGCAGCGACAGTTGGTCTGGCTCTGATTGTAGTTAATTTAAAGTTTAGTGTGTGTGATGCTCAATCTCTGCAAATTTTGAAAACAGGCGATCGCGCTGCGGCTCAACCTGGAGATGTGGTGGTTTATCGTCTGTCTTTAAGAAATCTGGCAAGTACTCAAATTAGGCTGCCCGAAATTCGCGATGATTTGCCTCTGGGCTTCCAATATGTCAGCAATTCATTACGCGCTGAATTGAATGGAGTTGCTGTACCTGTGACTTTGACCCAAAATGGTAGAAGCCTAACCTTTCAAATAAAAGATACGGCTCTTCCTGCCGCAACCACTAGTAGTGCGGTTCTCAATGTGGTCTATGCTGCCGAAGTGACCAATGATGCATTGCGAGGGGATGGCATTAACCGAGCCAGTTCTTCGGGCATCCGTTTCGATAATCAACAGGTTGTAAGAGATGGCCCAACCTCCTATCGGATTAGAGTTCAACCAGGAATTTTATCGGATTGCGGAACTTTAATTGGACGGGTTTTTGTTGATAAAAACTTTGATGGGGAGCAACAACCTGGGGAAGCAGGTGTACCAAACGCAGTGATTTATATGGATGATGGTACTCGCATTGTTACGGATGCGAATGGGCTTTATTCTCTCACTAGTGTGCTATCGGGTAGCCGTACCTTAGCGCTCGATTTAACTTCTACCCCTGGGTATACCCTTGCCCCAAATCTATATTTTATTGAGCGCAATAGTCAATCTCGGTTAGTCAGACTAGCTCCAGGTTCCTTAGGAAGGGTGAACTTTGCGGTGACTCCTGCGGCGCGAGGCGTTAATAGTAATCAGCAAGGAGGTACAAAGTAATGAATAAGACCTCGATCCTATTGGCGAAATCAGGGTTGTTCTTAATTCCTCAAGTTTTGCTTCTGTTCAGCAATTCTGCGGTTAATGCCAATCTCGATCAAAATGTAACCAATGTTAATCCATCAGTAAATACGACAAATACCGTACCTCAAGTTAATCTAACTCAAGTTAAGCCAACTCAAGCTGCTCCTAATCCTGCAACATCGCCAAAGATCATCATTCTCTCTCCGACCACTGGCGCGGTGGTAGATGTTCCTGCGGCAACAGTAGTTATTCAAGTGCCGATCAAAACCAAAATCGAGCTTTTGGTAAATGGAAAACTAATAGATTCTAATTTGATTGGGCGATCGGAATTAGATGAGGCAAATCAGACAGTTACCCAAACATGGTACGGCGTACCTTTACAGTCGGGTGATAATACGATCGCCGCAAGGGCGATCGGTGCTGATACATCGCTTAGCAGTTCTGTAAATCTTAAGGTCAGGGGTATACCGACAAAGCTCTCGATTAAAACGCTAGAAACCCGCATTCCTGCCGATGGGCGCTCCTTTGCGACCGTTGATGGACAGCTAATCGATGAAAATGGCAATCGCTCCAATTGGGATGCTCTAGTCACACTAGAAGCTAGTGATGGTGAATTTATTGGTACGGATGCTGCACCTGAGCAACCAGGCTTTCAGGTGCAAGCTAAGCAAGGAAAATTTACAGCCCAACTACGCGCTAGTTTAAAAACTGGACAGGTGACTGTGCGATCGCGCAATGGTCAAATGGAAGCCTTTACGCAGCTTCAGTTTGAAACGGATTTGCGCCCTTCCATCGTAACTGGGGTGATCGATTTGCGCTTTGGGGCAAGAGGTACGGATTTTTATCGCAGTTTGCGAGAATTTTTGCCAATCGATCGCGACAATCGCAGCCAATTAGATTTTAATAGCGCGGTATTTGGCACAGGTCGAGTCGGCGAATGGTTGATTACAGGCGCATTTAACACTAGCCGCCCCCTTAACCAAGACTGCGCTGGCAACACTAGTTTATCTACAACAACTAGGTATTGCGATCCTATATATCCCACTACTGGCGATAGTTCTACTTCTACCCTGACTACTCCCTCCTATGACAGTCTATACCTACGCCTAGAGCGTAACTCACCTGTGCAGGGTGCGGGTACGGACTATTTCATGTGGGGAAACTTTAATACTGAGGAATTTACCTCGCGATCGCAACAGTTTAGTGCGCTCACCCGCCAACTCCAAGGTTTTAAGGGTAACTTCAATCTTGGCGATCTGCAAATCACAGGCTTTTATAGCAATGTGGGCAAAAGCTTTCAGCGCGATACGATCGCTCCTAATGGTACAAGCGGCACTTATTTCCTCTCCAATCGCTTTGTGGTGAATGGCAGTGAAAATATTTTTATTGAACTGATCGATTTCTTTAGTTCAGGACAAGTGATTGAACGCAAAGAACTGATCAGAGGAAAAGACTACGATATTAATTATGACAATGGTTCCATTTTATTACGAAGACCATTGTTACAAACAGAATTGGGTGATGCGGGTCAACTCCTGCGCCGCCAGATTGTGGTCACCTATGAAAATGAAAAAGCTGGTGATAATAGTAATCTCTATGCGGGTCAACTGCGTTATTATCTCAACCGTAGCCAAAATCAGCCTAGTTGGATTGGCGCAAATTATTTTAAAGAGAGTTTAGGACTTCGCAGTTTTTCGCTATATGGAGCCAATGCCCTCATCTCCTTAGCTGAAAAAACGCAGTTAGTCGCGGAATATGCCCAATCACAAAATGATTCAGAAATTTTAGGGTTTGTGAGTGGTTCCGCACTCCGCTTTGATCTCAATAGTGAGCTTAGTGCAGGTATCCTCGGTAGGCTCTATTATTCCAAAGCCGAAACAGGGTTTACGAACAACGCCACCATTAGCTTTGTCCCTGGACAAACTAAGTACGGCGGACAATTAACCGCAAAACTTAGTCCCACTACTAGTTTTCAGTTTCAGTACGATCAAGAAGATAATAAAGGTGTGGCTCCGCGTCCCCTAACTTCCCTCACGGATCTGCTTACTCCGCGCCAAGAAGCATTACCAGGTTCATCCATTGATAATTCTCTCCGCACAATTAGCTTGGGGTTACAACAAAATATTGGTGCGGTGGTTCTCAATCTCGATCTATTGTCTCGCGATCGCCAAGATCGTCAGCCTCCCAATGTTTTTACCAGTAACTCCACCCAATTGCGATCGCGCTTAACTGTGCCGATTGCCGACAATCTCAAACTCACGGCTCAAAATGAAATTAGCCTGTCATCCACTGCCGATGCCGTGATTCCCGATCGCAGTGTTTTAGCCCTAGACTGGACAATTGTGCAAGGCTTAACGGCTCGCATCGGTCAGCAATGGTTTCAGTCGGGACCTTTAGCAGGTACTTCCATCACCAGCGCTGATTTGCTTGGTGAATATAAACTAGGCAGCGATACGAGTCTGACAGGTCGTTACTCTCTATTGAGTGGTCTTAATAATACTTCTACTCAAGGATCGGTGGGACTCAACCAACGCTGGCAAATTCTATCGGGACTACGTTTGAATTTTGGATACGAACGTATATTTGGTAATTTTGCCACCACCACCACGACGGGTACGCCCTTTCTGCAACCCGTTGCCGTTGGGCAGTCCTCTAGCGCCCTAGCCCTCCAAAGTGGCGATAGTTACAACATTGCCCTTGAATATACCGATAATCCTGATTTTAAAGCTAGTGCAAGATTTGAGAACCGTAGCGATCGCAATAGCAGCAATACGGTATTTACGGCGGCGGCGTTAGGCAAACTCTCTCCTGCCTTTACGTTGCTATTTAACTACCAGCAATCGAGTGCCGCCAATCAACTAATTACTGGATTAGGAACGATCGCTAATCTCAAGGTGGGCTTGGCTTACCGCGATCCGCAGGACGACAAATTTAATGCGCTCTTGCGTTACGAATATCGTCAAAATCCGAATATCATCCCCGATTCTATTTTGCTGGGTAGTGGTAGCGGCTTCAGCGATAATACTCTGGCTTTGGAAGGAATCTATGCCCCCAATTGGCAATGGGAATTTTATGGCAAATTTGCCCTCCGCAATAGCACCACCACGATCGCCAGAGATTTTATTGCCACATCCCTTACCACCCTGTCGCAATTTCGACTCACCTACCGCCTAGGCTATAACGTTGAACTGGTGGGCGAAACTCGGATTCTCAATCAACCAACGGCTAACTATAGTGAAGTTGGCTTGGTGGGAGAATTGGGCTATTACCTCACGCCCAACCTGAGAATAGCCGCAGGTTATAGCAGTGGTTCGATTAATTCCGATCGCGATTTTAGTGGTACACGCAGCGCGGGTGGATTGTATGCAGGGATTACCGTTAAGCTCAATGAATTGTTTGATGGCTTTGGTTTACAAAAAACGCCACCCCGTCAACAGGTCGAGCCAGTGGAACCACAAGCCCCTGTTGCCCAACCTGCTAAACCATCGCCGAAAGTTGCTGCTGTTATTCCTAGTACGCCGCAAATCATCAGTCTTAACGTAGCGCGATCGCTTACCTTTAGAGATAGCAAACAGGGTAGTAATGTTGAACTAGCGATCGCCGATGTCGCCATTCTCGAAAATCTCATTTCTGTCCTCAAGGAATATGGCAATCTCTCCCTCGATATTCAAGGATATATCGGCTCCCTCGCGGACATGAATTCGGGTGATAATCTTGCCGCCAGTAGAATGATGGCAGCCAGAAAGTATTTAATGGATCGTGGTGTGACCAGTCAGCAAATGACCTTGCGCTCTTTGGGTAGCCTCGCGACTATTCCCAATAGCTCCGATCAAGCTAATTCCGCCCCGATTAAATTTGCCCTTAGCGGTCAAGCCGATGTCTTTAATGCGATCGCTACCCGATTGCAAACAATTTCCTCTAATTCCCCTGCCACACCTGCGACGGAATTCTTACAAAGCCTATTGCCAAAACTGGATGCAACGCTCCAGGCTAATGCTGCCTCAGTTCCTGTAACTCCGCCTCCTAACCAGACGAATATTGCTCTGGGTGTGAATGTCGGCAACGATGGCAGAATCGCTGACTTGAGCTATGCCAGTCTCGATCGCATTATTGAGCGCCTCAATAGCAGCCCCACCGCGACGCTGGAACTCCAAACCAATGATCCAAATCTGGCGGCATCTCAAGATCTAGAGATGTTTAAACTATTGGCGGTGAGAACCTATTTATTGGATAAGGGCATTAGTTCCGATCGCATTTTACTCAGTGTGAATAGCAATAAAAACCCAATGGGAACTTCCCAAGTATTAATTTCGCTCAATGTCGATGATCGCAATCCTAATATTGCGGCGAAGCCGACACCGCCAACGGCTCAGGCAAATGCTAATACGGCGATTCCCACTTTGGCGCTCTTGTTAGGCAGCGATCGCCCTCAGTTTGTCCAGCCCAATTGGCTAGAAAGTTCGCTACTCAATCCATCAAATTTGAAATTTAGTAATTCTTTCTTGAATACTTCAATTCAACTGCCTAACCTTGGTGAATTAACCCAACTGCTCACCCAGTTGCCTCTAGCTAACGATTCCATCTTGTTAGCGACTAATCCCACCAATCGCGAGCCTAATGAGCGCGATCGCCTCACCCTTGCGGATGGCTCAACCCGCCGCCTTGTCACCGCCTTTAATTTCTTGCTGAGCAATGAGGGTGACACCTTAACTGCACTGCTGCAAGCGATGGGAATTAGCACCTCTCAGAACACTGCTCAGAATAATGCTCAGAATAATGCCCAAAATAATACTGAGGGAAGTGGGTTTGCGATCGCGCCTGACCAACTTTTAAATTTAAGGAAGTAGGGATTATAAATTACGAATTATAAATTACGAATTACGAATTATAAATTACGAATTATAAATTAGGGATTATGTGAAGGGTAATATGCGAAAAGTAAGCGGCAACAAAAAAGTAATGGTGATTTTAATGGGATTGGTTGGTGTTGCCAATGCTGCTAGTTTTGTTAGTCTGGTTAATAGATCATTTGAGATGCAGGCGATCGCGCAGTCCCAACCTAAGTCACAAATTTATCAAATTATCGTTAATAGTAATGCTGATGGTGAAATAAAACCCGATCGCGAATTAACTTTGCGTGAAGCGATCGCGATCGCGAATGGCACAATTACCCTCGATCGCCTCAGTGAGTCGGAACGCAATCAGGTTAAACCTAGCAATAGCCAAGGTTCACAAATTAGCTTTAATTTGCCTAGCGATCGCACCACGATTTTATTAAAGAAATCCTTACCTGATCTCAGTAGTCAAAACTTGCTAATTGATGGTACGAGCCAAGCTGGTTATGATGGCGAAACCTCCTTTGCTCAAGAATTAAAAATTCCCCAACCGATCGTGGCGATCGCCCCTGTGGATGGTGTAGAAATCTTTCGCGGTTTGACCATCGTTGCCGATGGCATCACGATTAAGGGCTTAAGTATCTATGGCTTTAATGCGATCGAATCTGTCCCCACCTCCACCCCATCGGGCGATATTTTTATCTCGCACCAAGCCCCACCCCCTGACACTACCCAACAACAGCAACCCGCCAAATTTGCTCCCTTCTACGACAGCAATCGTCCACCGCAAAACGTCACCCTCGAAGCTAATTGGCTAGGGATTCCGCCCAATGGCAATATGCCGAAGCAAACCTCTAGTTTTGGCATCTATCTGTTTAATAGTACCGATACCCTGATTCGCCATAATCGTATTGCTTACCATGAGGGCAGTGGCATCATTACTTCGGTAAGGGCGACGGGAACCCAGATTATTGAGAATGCTATTACCAGTAATGGTTTTGATGGAATGCCCCACGGCATCCATTTGGAAGGAGAAATTGCCAATTTAAAAATCAAGGGCAATACTCTCTGCGCCAATGATGGCAGTGGCGTGTATCTCTTTAAGCCCAATGGAGCCATTCGCATCGAAGATAATCGGATTCTGTTTAACGATCGCAGCACCAACTATGCCGCCATTTATTTAATGGGTAACGATCATCAAGTCACCAATAACGAAATTAGTCATCAACGGGGCGCAGGGATTGCGATCGCCGCTTTCCCCAAAAGCGATCGCAATTTAATCCGCAAAAACACTTTTACGTCCCTCACTGGGCTTAGTATCGACCTCATCTCACAAAACCACGTCGGCGATCGCGATTTCATCACAGGCGATGGCATTAATATTTCGCGCAACTCCTATTTCCGAAGAGTAGATACTGCCAATGGCGCGATCAATGCCCCCACTTTTCTAACAACCGCTTTCCCGATGTTCACGCCCAATCAAGTGAATATCGATGGCACTGCCGATCCTGATACTGAAATCGATCTCTATCGGGTCACGGGCAAAATCGATGAAAGCTTGCCCTATGGCTC
>JFJP01041046.1_pt1 | contig 10278 bp, 8 predicted proteins | sample 431651 | NCBI WGS metagenome assembly JFJP01 (sample SAMN02602958, study PRJNA72255) | Microbial mat metagenome, whole genome shotgun sequencing project. | biome: fresh water; feature: sink hole; material: water; isolation source: purple microbial (photo- and chemosynthetic) mats found in... | reverse complement strand
TTTAGGTTTCACTCAGGGTATTTTCGGGTTCGTTCGTTTTAAGTGTATAAACACCAAAAAATGACGGACGAAATTTTATACAAGTACATCTCCCATCAGGCTACTCCCGAAGAATCGGAGCAGGTTTTGGAATGGGCCGATGAATCGGACGACCGCAAGAAAGAGCTTGCACGACTTCGGAACGTTTGGATAATGGCCGGACTGGAAAACGAGATTGATCCTGTTTTAAAAGAGCGGGAAATAAATCGTATCTGGAAGGTCATCCGGGAACTTAATCTGCTCGAAAAGAAGAAAGTTTTCAGGATGAAGTTTCTTCGTTATGCCGCTGCGGTGCTGGTATTGGTGGGCACTTCCGGAACAATTGGCTATTTGATTTCCAATATCGGATCGAAAACCAGCTCCGGATATACCGAAATCATTGTTCCGCGTGGCGAACGTTCGAGTGTGGTATTGCCCGACGGATCGACGGTTCAGTTAAACAGCGATTCGAAGCTTCGGTTTGTTCCTGAATTTGGTTCGGGAAAACGCAGGGTGATTCTTGAAGGCGAGGGTTTCTTTCAGGTTACGCACAATTCGTCGCACCCATTTGTGGTGGAAACGGCCAATCTTCAGGTTGAAGTTCTGGGAACCAGCTTTGATGTATGCAGCTATCCCGACGATTCGTTAACCACCACTTACCTCGAAACCGGTAAAGTGAAGATCAGCAATAAACAGTTGGGCGAAGTTTTTTTAAGTCCAAACGAAGCGCTGAGCTACAACAAATCGACCAACCAATCAACGAAGTTTAAGCTTGATGATCGCCGTCTTTCGGATTGGACCAAAGGAATATTGGCAATCGACGGGGAAACAATCGGTGAGTTTGCTAAAAAGCTGGAACGACGCTTTAACATCCGCATCACCTTTGGCGACCAGGAGGTTAAGAACCATATTTATTCCGGATCGATTAAAGATGAAGACCTGAATACCGTACTTGAAGCCTTACGATTTGCTTCGTCGATAAATTATGAACGCAACGGAGACACTATCAATTTGTATTCGCAGCAATAAAAAAATAAATGACTGCCCGTTTGTATACCTAATTGGTTATATGCGTCAGTCAGTTGTCGTCATTAATTGTCATTCTGTTGTCATTTTCCGGCAACCTAATGACCACCAAATGACTATTGATTGACTTTTATGACATCGGGTAATGTTAGGGATATTAAAAAAATAACCGGAAAATGTTTGCTGCATTTCCCGGTTTCTGAAGATAATCAATTATCGTGCCTGTTGATTTGCCGTCGGGAGGCACAATGTTTAACTACCAAAATGTTCTCAAATTTATGGAAAAAAAACAAAAGAATGATCATCCTGATCGAAACAGGACGATCAGAAAGGGACTATTGATCATGAAATTATCTCTGTTTTTAATGATTTTTGGGGTATTGCAGAGTGCTGCATCCGTTTATTCGCAGACCAAACACTTCAACATGAACGAGAAAGAAATCTCGATTAAAGAAGTGCTTAAGCGAATTGAAAACAACAGTGAGTTTCGGTTTTTCTACGAAGAGAAAAAGCTGAATGTGGAAACCAAGGTTGGTGTGGCCATTAACAATGGCACGGTAGAGGAGGTTTTAAATCAGGTTTTCGGTAATAAAAACATCGAATACAAAGTGCTCGACAATAATTTTATTGTGCTGAAACCTAAAACTGATTTTCCCAGGCAGACAAGCGAATCGGCTCCCCAACAGAAATCGGTTTCGGGTAAAGTAACCGACAATTCGGGAACAGCCTTGCCCGGGGTTTCGATTGTGGTAAAAGGGACAACTTCCGGCACGATTACCGACTCCAGCGGAAATTATTCAATCACTTCGGTTGAGGGAAATGCTATCCTGGTTTTTTCTTTTATCGGAATGAAGACTCAGGAAATAATCGTTGAAAACAAGAATTCGATCAACGTGGTTTTGCTCGAAGAAACCTTTGGTATCGACGAGGTAGTTGCCATTGGATACGGAGTAGTTAAGAAAAAAGACATTACCGGTGCTGTGGCAACCTTGCGTACCGAGGATTTTAATGTGGGTGTAACCACTTCACCAACCGACTTAATTCAGGGACGTGTTGCCGGCGTTAACATTACCAACAATGGTGGTGAGCCGGGAGCCGGTGTTTCGGTTCGTATCCGCGGAACCAATACCATTCGTTCGGGTCAGGATCCCTTGTATGTCGTCGATGGAATTCCACTCGACATTACCGATGTTCAGCCAAGTGGCGCATCAACTGCCGGGGTGGGAGCTGCTGCCAATAAAAATCCGCTGAACTTTATCAATCCCGACGATATTGAGTCGATTGACATTTTGAAAGATGCTTCGGCCACGGCCATTTATGGATCGCGTGGAGCCAACGGGGTGGTGCTGGTAACTACCAAAAAAGGAAAAGAAGGTAAATCTACCGTGTCGTATTCCGGAAGTACCGGTTTTTCCGATCTTCCCAATAAATATCCGGTGTTAAATGCTTCGGAATACAATGCAGCCCGCGCTTCGCTGGGATTGCCTGCGGCCGACAAAGGTGCCGGTACCGATTGGCAAGATCAGATTTTTCGTTCGGCAACTACTCAAAATCACAGTCTTTCGTTAAGTGGAGGTTCAAAAAATTCGTCGTACCGCGCTTCGCTGGGTTATTTAAATCAGGAAGGTATTGTGAAAAAAACCGGCATGGAAAAATATACCGGACGACTGAACATGTCGACAAAAGCACTGAACGATCGGCTGACGCTTGATTTTGGTCTGACTGCTGCCCGCACACTCGATCAGCGTGCACCGCTTGGCGAATCGGGTGGAGTTGAAGGCGACTTGATTCTTTCGGCACTAAAACTGAATCCTACCTATCCGGTTTATAACGACAACGGAACGTATTACCAACTGTCCGATCAGGTTCGTAATCCACTGGCGATGATTGATCTTACCGACGACAATACACAAACCGATCGTGTAATGGCCAACTTGTCGGCCAGCTTAAATCTGATGAAAGGTTTGAATTACAAAATAAATCTATCGACCGATCAAACCAAGGCTACCCGCAAAGTGACGCAGGATGCACAGCTTTCGTACATGACCGACAAAGGTACTGCCAGCATCAGCAACGTGGAACTTGGAAGCAGCATGATTGAAAACTACCTGACCTACGATTTTGATCTGAATAAAGATCATCGTTTTAATTTATTGGCCGGACAATCGTATCACAAATTCCGGATTTTCAATTACAACATGGCCGAAGCGGGTTTTGCTTCCGGAGATGTTGAAAACCTGAACGATCTGGCTTTGGGAAAATACACTCAGGCGGTTGTCGGTTCCGATATTACCGTGAATGAATTACAATCGTTTTTCGGGCGTGTAAATTACAACCTGAAGGAAAAATACCTTTTGACCGTAAACTTCCGTGCCGATGGTTCTACCAAATTTGGTAAGAACAACAAATACGGTTATTTCCCATCAACGGCTCTGGCATGGCGCATGTCGGAAGAAGAATTCATCAAAAAAATGGATGTTTTCAGCAACCTTAAAATGCGTTTAGGTTGGGGGATTACCGGAAATCAGGAAATCACCTCCAAAATTTCGCAGGCAACTTTAGGTTCGGTTACCGGTGCGGTACTGAATGGTGGTACCGTAATGATTCCGGGTTATACACTCACCCGAACTCCCGATCCGGATTTGAAGTGGGAAAAAACAACGCAGTACAACTGGGGACTCGACTTCGGATTTTTCAAAGGCAGATTGAGTGGAGCACTCGACCTTTTCTATAAAAACACCACCGATGTGCAGATGAATGTGGCTACCAAAATGCCTTCGCCAACGGCAACTTTCTGGACCAACAAAGACCTGAACATCATCAATAAAGGTTTGGAGCTTTCGTTGACTGGAGTTATCATCGACAAAAAGGATTTGAACTGGACAGCCAACGTAAACTTCTCAAAAATCAACAATAAGGTTGAGAATATGGACGTTTCGAAGATTGCCACCGGCTATCCAAGTGGCCCCGGAATCACCGGAACTCCATCGCAATACATCATCAACAACGAAGCTCTGGGAACCTTCTGGGGAAAAACATTCGAGGGATTTGATGCCAATGGAAAAAGTGTTTTTGCCAAAGATGCCAACGGACTTGAAACGGAAGGTGTAATTGGTAATGCATTGCCCGATTTTACCTGCAATTTAAGTACTACTCTTACCTGGAAACGCTTCGACCTGACCCTGAATTTTAATGGCGTTTATGGCAACGATGTGTATAATAACCTGGCCAACATCATCGATCAGATGAGTTTATTTGGCAGCGGTTGGAATACCACACCTGCGGCACTTAAAACCGGAGAGTCGACTGCCAATGTGCTGAATTACTCCAGTCGTTTTATCGAAGATGGTTCCTACCTGAGGTTATCGAATTCTACATTTGGCTATACGTTCAAATTACCCAATCAGAAATACATCAGCCGCTTACGGGCGTATGTGTCGGGAAATAATTTGTTTGTGCTTACCAATTACTCCGGATATGATCCTGAAGTGAATACAACCCGCGTTTCCAATGGAGTACCTGCAATTGGGATCGGTTGGACAAGCTACCCAAAAGCCAGAACTATCACTTTTGGAGTTAACGTAGAGTTTTAAACCAATTAAAGAGTCAATATCATGAAGAAAATAATTTATATATCGCTGGCAATCCTGTTTTTAGGGTTCACAGCTTGTACCGACCTCAACGAAGAGGTTTTAGATGAGCAAAACGGATCGGCCATTGTTGAGGATCCGAACAATGTTGACATGCTGGTAACTCCTGCTTACGCTTTTCTACGCGATTTGCAAAGTCGTGGAGCGGGTTGGTTAAGTCAGGAAACCTGTACCGACGAAGTTGTTTTCCCAACACGCGGAGCAAACTGGAACAGTGCCGATTACCGCACCTTGTTTACCCACGATTATACTGCTGCCAACAGCTACATCAAAAATACCTGGAACAGCTACCTGATTGGGTTTGCACGTTGTAATGTAGCCTTGCAGTACATGGCCAAACTTCCGGAATCCGACAAAGTAACCGGATACGTTGCCGAGGTTCGTTTTATCCGCGTTTTATCGATGTTTTTAATGAACGACTGTTTTGGTCAGATGCCTTTCCGCGAAGCAACCGAATATGATTATGCTGCCAATCCGCATTATTACACCCGGGCTCAGATTGTTGAACGGATGATTGCCGAGTTGAACGAAATTATTCCGGTTTTGAAAGAAAAAGGTGGTGTTCCTTACGGCCGTATCACCAAAGCGGCAGCTCAGATGCTTTTGGCCAAAATTTACCTGAATTATCAGGTTTACACCGGAACCGCACCTGCATTTGCCGACGGTACAGCCAAATGGACCGAAACCATTTCGGCCTGCGACGCGATTATCAGCTCCGGAAAATACATTTTGGCCGACGATTACTGGAAGCTTTATTTAGCCGACAATGCTGCCTATTCCAATCAAACCGAAACGATTCTTCCGATTATCTATAATCCGTTAATTGGTATTGGCGGAATTCCATGGGTGAACATGACACTCGATTACAATCAGGCTTTTGGTACTTATTCTGCCTCGAACCTTTGGAACGGCTGCTGCACTACACCTACGTTTTATGCTACCTGGAACACCAAAGATCCACGTTTTAGCGACAACCGTCTGAAAAGTTTAACCGGTTTTAATCTTGGTTTTTTGGCTGGGCAGCAATACAGCAAAACCGGCGTGGCGCTGGTAACCAAAGATGGGGGTCGTCCGCTGATTTTTACTCCTGAATTCAGCAACAACAATTCGCTCGAAGAGCAGGGAATTCGTGTGGTAAAATATGCGCCAAATCCGGCAACTACTTATCCGGGAGCCAGCGAAAACCATTTTCAGTATTACCGCTTGGCCGATGCTTACCTTATGCGTGCTGAAGCTAAATTCCGTAAGGGCGATGCCGCCGGTGCATTAACCGACATCAACACCATTCGCGCCAAACGTGGCGTGGCAACCTACACTTCAGGTGAATTGAGCCTTGAAAAGATTTTGAATGAACGTGGTTTTGAGTTCTACTGGGAAAATTCGCGCCGGAACGACCTGATTCGTTTTAACAAATACTGCGAGGCTCGTTATGAAAAAGCTACGGTAACACCTGCTTACCGGATTCTTTTCCCGGTGCCGCTTACCGCTTACGATGCGGATAAAAATATGGTGCAAAATCCAGGTTATCCGGCATTTCAATGATTTGTAAATAACATAGGCTTGTCCAAAAACTCAAAATGTCTGTGAATCAGGTCGTCCCGAATTTATTTCGGGATCTGATATTCAATACATTGGGATCCATAAGCGATAACTTTTTTCTGTGAACCGCTGTGGTTCAATTGTTTATTTTTTTTACCACAGAGTTAAACGGAGTGAAATCACAGAGACCCACAGAGTTTTTGGACAGCCCCTTTTTTATGGAACCCGGTTTCCCGTGGAAACTTTCAGGCTAAACGGAACGTTCTTCTGGCTTGAAAGTCAGATTTTGGAATCCATTTTATTGCTTAGTTCCCGATAACCTGTATTTGTTTCCATTTGCCGCTGTGGAAGCGCCAGATCAGCACACAGCAAAACAGCAGGAAGTTGATTACCAGAAACAACCAGCTGGTTGAAACCGAGAAGTGGAATACATTCAGCGACAGGTACAGCAACGGAACAAACATCCAATGCGCGGCAACCGAAGCAAACATCGTAAAATGGGTGTCGCCTGCACCTCGTAAAGCCCCTACAATGGCCACCAGCACCGATTCGGCCAGTACATACAAGGCGGCAATCCGTATCATCGATACCGCTATGGGTATGGCTTCATTGAATTTTGCATCGGGTATTTCAGGATGAAAAACCATCACCAGCGTTTCGGGAATAAACAGAAACAAGGCCAGAATAACGATCGAATAAAAAATGCCTGTTTTGATGGCCGAAATGGCCGAATGGCTTACCAGCTGAGGTTTCCCGGCTCCCATATATCTCCCGGCCAGACTGGTTACCGCAATTTCGATTCCCAGCAGCGGAATGAACGAAACCAGATCCCAGTTAAACATGATGGTGGTAGCGGTTGCAACAGCGGTTCCCTGAGCGTGAAACAGCGAAATCATGGTCGAAAATGCCAAAAAATTCAGGAACATTTCAATTCCGGCCGGCGAGCCGTAATGGATCAGTTTTTTCATGATTGCTCCATGAAAGCGGAACGATTTCAGTACGGCAAATTGTTTTCGGTTCGAGTGGTTCAAATAGGCCACCAAAAGGATAATCATGGCCAGCAAACCTCCGGCAACCGTTGCAATGGCAGCACCGCTAACACCCATGGCCGGGAACCCAAATTTCCCAAAAATCAGGATGTAATCGAGTACAACATTTCCAACCATGGCGGCCAGTGTGGCCACCATCACAATTTTGGTTTTGCCAATGCCGGTAAAATAACAGCCAAGGGTATAGCGCATCATCCCAAAAATGGAACCCCAGGCCAGGATATTTAAATACCCGACCTGAAAAACAATTTGGCTCTCCGGAATTTTCATGAAATGGAAAAATGAATAGGCTAGTGGTTTCAGCAATAAGATGATAGGCCAGGCGGCAATGGTAATCAGAATGGCCTGAAATGCGGCAGTCGATGAATGAAGCCTTTTCCCGGCTCCAAAGTATTGGGCTACCAGTGCGGTTGAATAACCGCTGAGTCCCATAAAGAAAAACATCATTACCTGAAGGGTTACTCCTCCACCCATGGCAGCGTTCATTTGTTCCGATCCAACACGGGCCAGAAACAACCGGTCGGTGAAGGTCATTACACCGTCGCAGGCTGTTGAGATAATCATGGGTAAAGCTAAGGTAAGCAATTCACCTATTCCTCCCGGCTCGTGATAGCCCGAGAAATACTTTTTAATCAAATTCATAAACGTAAAATAAAAATTGTTTTTGTTTTCTGGTTTGGCACAGCTTAAGAATGCTGATGGTTTTGAACAATCAGGCTCGGGTTAACATGTAAGCTTCATGATAGGAATTTTTTGTTTCTGTTTGTTTTCTTTGCGAAGAATCCGAAGTCACAAATGTAGAAATACTCGTTTCGTTTAACAAAAATGAATCCCTGTTTTTTTATCGGTTTCTTTTATTTTTGCATTTATCCTGAATGGGAATCGTAACTTACGCCTCAAATAAGCGATTGAAAATCAAATGATCTATAACGAAAAAGAAATAACGGGAGAATTGTCTGACTTCATCAAATGTTGCTGGTTCTTCGATAGTCAGGACGAAGAAGTGGTGAATACGATTTTGCCTGATGGCTATTTCGACCTGATCTTTAAAATCAGGAATACGGAGCAGATCAATGCTTTTTTAACCGGAACCTGGACCAAACCCATCGATGTACAGATTGAAAAACAGACCCGCATGTTTGCCGTGCGATTTCGCCTGATTGCTGCCGAATACATTTTCCGCGAATCGATTGAATCGATTGTGGACACTTCAACCGAACTTCCGGTCGGTTATTTTGGGCCACTTCCTTTCGACAATCTGGAACGATTTGAAGAAACGATCTGCCAGACGTTTATTCGTTTTTTGCCCGAAAACACCGGAATCGATCGTCGTAAATTCCGTTTGTTTCGGATTTTGTACGAGCAGAAAGGCAACATTTCGGTGAACGAACTGGCTGCGCAGATTGGCTGGAGCAGCCGGCAGATTAACCGCTGGTTCAACAGTCAGTTTGGTCTTTCGCTGAAAACCTTTGCCAACATTCTGAAATGTCACGAGGCCTATCGTCAGATTGCCAAAGGTCAGTTGCATCCCGAAAAGTCGTATTACGATCAGGCGCACTTTATCAAAGAAGTGAAACGATACACCGGAGTAAGTCCAAAAGAATTGCATCGGAACAAAAACGACCGATTTTTACAATTATCTACCTTGCCCAAAAAGTAGTTTTGTGCGTAATCACTTAAAAAAATGTCGACATGAAGATGAATAAATTAACTCCCAATTTCGAGGTTCGGAACATTCGCGAAACGGTTCAGTTTTACGAATCGGTACTGGGTTTTTCGCTGATAATGGCCGTTCCGGCGACTCAGGACGGTGTGCACGAAGCATTTGCCGATGGTGTGGAGTATGTGTATGCGCTGATGAAAAACGGCGATGTGGAACTGATGTTTCAGCGTTCGGATAGTTTTAAACACGATGTGGAACTGGCATCGGGCGATTGGATAGGCGCTTCGGTTTCGTTTTACATCGAAGTTGATGCTTTGGCCGAACTTTACGACACAATCAAAGGACAGGTTCAGTCCATTACGGAACTGAAAACAACCTGGTACGGCATGAAAGAATTCTATATGAAAGACCTTAACGGATATATTCTTGGCTTTGCCCAGCAATCAAACTAAAAAATGATGGAAACTAAAGTAAAATTTGTAGCTCCCCTGCTGGTTGTTGCCGATATGCAACGCGCCAGAAGCTTTTATGAAACCGTGCTTGGTTTAAACGTAATCGTCGATTTTGGCGAGAATATCACTTTCGAAGGCAACTTTTCGCTCCACCTGCAGTCGCATTTTCAATCGCTGATCGACGGGAAAGAGATCCGAACCGGAGGAAATGATTTTGAGATTTATTTCGAATACAACAACATGGACGAAATGTCCAGCCGTTTGGCCAATGCCGGAGTCGAACTGGTTCACCCCCTGCGCGAACAACCCTGGCGACAACGTGTGGTACGTTTTTACGACCCCGACCGGCACATCATCGAAGTGGGAGAGTCGATGGAATACCTTTGTTTCCGTTTGCATCGCGAAGGGCTTTCGGAAACCGAAATCGCCAAGGTGACCCTGATGCCCGAATCGTTTGTAAAATCAGGTATTGCCAGCCATCTGGTATAGTCCTGTCCGAAAAATAAAACAAGCCATCAACTGATCCGATGAACATTGAGTCATCGGATCAGTTGACTTATTAAAACCAGATAAACCACCCCAATACAGATTCCCGTAGGGTTATTCGGGCTGTAAACCTGCAACACCGGGTTGGACCTAAAAAATCAGGGTCGTACCGTTGAGGCGGGGTATGCGTTGCAGAAACAGGGCGTTGCAGAAACAGGGCATTGTAGAAACAGGGCATTGTAGAGACAGGGCATGCCCTGTCTCTACGGCATGCCCTGTCTCTACGCGTACACCCACCACAGGAAGGATCAATTCATATTGTTGAGGGGGATTCTTCTTACGCATAAATTTTAGCTATTCTGAAAAGGAAGAAAGGGATGTCCGTTACTCCTCTC
>JFJP01014844.1_pt1 | contig 10278 bp, 7 predicted proteins | sample 431651 | NCBI WGS metagenome assembly JFJP01 (sample SAMN02602958, study PRJNA72255) | Microbial mat metagenome, whole genome shotgun sequencing project. | biome: fresh water; feature: sink hole; material: water; isolation source: purple microbial (photo- and chemosynthetic) mats found in... | reverse complement strand
CCCATCTTTGGCTTATTGCCTCGATCCTCTGGGGCAATGCCCTGATTAAAATAGCAACGTTTATCCGATTTCAAAGGCGAAATCACGATGAAGTTCAGAAAAATTGCGGGTTTAGGTTGCTGCTTTTGGCTGTTGACATTGGGCAAAGCCTATGGGCAATCGATCACCGTTGCCCCCGATGGCACGGGTACAATCCTGGATCAACATGGCCAAATCTGGCAAATTCAAGGCGGGAGTTTATCCCGTGATGGGCAGAATTTGTTCCATAGCTTTGAACGGTTTAACCTCAGCGCCGGAGAAGTGGCCCAGTTTTGGAGTAACCCCGCCATTGTCAATATTTTGGGGCGCGTGGTGGGGGGGGAAGTCTCCCAAATTAACGGCCTGATGCAGGTGGTGGGGAGTGGGGCCAATTTATATCTAATCAATCCAGCGGGGATTATTTTTGGCCCCAATGCTCGCCTCGATGTAGGGGGGAGTTTTTTCGCGACGACGGGCGATCGCCTCGGCTTCGGTACGGGGTTTTTCAATGCCACCGGCCCCAATGATTACGCCCAATTGGTAGGAACCCCCAACCACTTCAGTTTTCTCACCGATCAGCCCGCCGCCATCCTCAATCAGGGGACGCTCACCGCACCGGGTCAAGTCGGTTTAATTGCCGGGTCGGTAGGCAATACCGGCAGTATCACCGCCGGCCAAGGTTTAACCCTGGCTGCTGTGGGGGAAAATCATGTCCGCCTCTCCCAAGGGGGAATGTTACTCACGGTGGACTTGCCCGCCGAAGCAGTGGCGCGGGGGTTTACGCCCTTGGAGTTACCGGGGTTATTAACCGGCGGGATTGAATTAGCCGGCCAGATCACCGCGCCCCACATTGAGCTGATCACAACAGGTGAGCTTACCGTAGTCGATCCCCATCAGGTAATTACCGCCGATGGCTTATTTGCCCCCCGCGTCACCCGTTGGGGGAGCAGTCCCTTCGCCTATACCTTCATTGATAGCCGGGTTAAGGATTATCACAGCTTGCTTTACGGGGGAGCAGCGGGGACGATTAGCCAGGTGATTGGGCGGGATCAGGAAGGGTTAGAGGCGATCGCCCTTGCCTTGGGGACAGCGGAGCAGCCGGTGGCGGCGGTGAATGTGGTGGCGGAAGGAAATCAGGGCCATTTCCTGTTGGGGCGTACCTTGGTGACGGCGGAGACGGTGGCCCAACATCAGGACACCCTAGGAGATTGGGGGGCGAATTTGGCGGCGGGGGCGGATATTCTGATTTACAGTTGCTTTACGGCCTTGGGGGCAGTGGGGGAGGCGTTGTTAGGGGCGATCGCCCAAGCCACGGGCGCAGATGTGGCCGGCTCCACGAATATCACGGGTGATCACCCCACCCTAGGGGGGGATTGGGTTTTAGAAACGCAAACCGGGGCCATTGAAGCTCTAACGCCTTTTGATGCCAACGTTCTTGCCGAGTACCGAGGCACATTAGCCACCTATTTAGTGAATCCCGGCGATATTTCCGATACCGGCTCCGGGTTCAGCGGCGGCCTAACTTGGGCCGTTCAACAAGCCAATCTTAATCCCGATTTTGACACGATCATTTTAGCCGCCAATAGCCGTTACGAATTTACAACCTTCTTTGATACCGGTGGCTTCAGTGCCACGGGCAACTCTGCCCTCCCTGCATTAACCGGGAGCTTGGAAATTCAAGGCAATAATGCCACCTTGGCCCGGGCCGCCACCGCCACGAATCAGTTTCGCATCCTCCAAATTGATGGCACTGTCACCTTAACCAATCTCACCATTGAGGGCGGGAATAGTGGCAATCCGGGAGCGGGAATTCTCAATACCAATAGCGGCAACACAGTGCTGCGTAATCTTACCGTGCAAAATAACCGATCTTTAAATACCGCTGGGGGCATTAGCAACGATGGGATTTTAACGCTGCAAAATAGCACTGTTCGCAACAATACCGCTGACTCCAGAGCGGGCGGCATTGATAATCGACCGGGTGGAACGCTGACGGTAATCAACAGTGAGATTTCTGGTAATGAAAGCTTAGTCACCTTTGGCGGAGCGGGCGGTGGCTTAAGCAACTATGGGACGGCAACAGTGCAAAATAGCATCGTGAGTAATAATCGCAGTACGGGGGCTTCCGGTGGGGGGATTACCAACGATGGTACGATCAATATCATTAGCACAACGGTACAGGGTAACATCAGCGGCAATTATGGCGGGGGATTGTTCAACCGCACCAATGCCACATTGATCAACAGTACCGTTCAACAAAATGCTACCGGTAATGAGGGGGGCGGCATTGGCAATTTCCAAAATTTAACCCTGGTGAATAGTACTGTGAGTGGTAATGTTGCCCCTAATTATGATGGGATTGCCAGTCGGTTCGCCGTGGCCAACACCACGCTACAGGATAGTACAATCAGCGGTAGCACAGCATTTCGAGATTTACGGGTGTTTGGCGATGTGCAAATTTGGGGGAGTGAGTTTGATCTGGATGGTGTGGGGGTATCCGGTACGGGAAATCTTCAGATTGCCCCCCTCAACCCCAACCAAGGCATGATCCTCGGCGGGAGCCAAAATGATACCCCTGCCTTGGATATTACCAGCACAGAATTAAGCCTGTTTAACGATGGTTTGAACCGGATCATCTTCGGTCGCTCCGATAGTACCGCACCCTTGACGATTGCTGGCGTTACAACTGTGCGCGACCCCCTCACGCTCCTCAGTGGTCAAGCTGTGGCCATTAATAACACGATTCAAACCCAAGGCAATGCCTTGACCGTCCAAGCCGGAACGACGATCAACGCTACCGGAACCCTTAACACGTTCAGCAGTGGGGGCGGCGGGGCGGTGACATTGACCGCGCCGGGAGCGATCGCCTTCCGTAACATCATCGCCGCCGGGGCCAGTGGTAACGGCGGCGCGGTGACAATCACCAGTGCCGGGGGGTCAATTACCACCAATGGCCAAGGCCTGATTGATACCAGTTCCGGCACAGGCAACGGCGGAGCCGTCACCCTCACCGCCCCCCAAGGCATCGATACCGGCGCAATGTTCACCGAATCCCTGGCGGGACAGGGGGGATCTGTCCGCTTTGAAACCGCTGGCATGGTGCGCCTGACGGGAACGGTGAGCAATAGCGCGTTTCAAGGGGGCAACTGGAGCATTGCCACCGCTGGCGGGGCTGGGGGGGGGACGGTTTTTATTCGTCATGGGGGGAAAGGGATGATCCCTTTTATCGTTGGGGATAGCACGATCAACGGCAGCGCGGGCGGCATTACTACCGGCACAGGGCCGGAACAAACCATTTTGCCCCTCAATCGCTACCGCTTCACCCATCGCCAAGCTGGGATCGAAATCACCCCCGATATTTTCCCCCCCAATTTCGCCACGATCCTCGCCGGATCAACCCCCAACACCCAGGCGGGGGTTGATTTGTTTAATGATTTGGTGAACAACATTGGCGATCGCCTTGGTACGCGCACCACCTTCACCGAAAAAGGCTTCAATTGGGATGGCGAAGGCGGCGGCGATCTCGGTCGCTTAGAACTAGCCCTGCCCCGTTTAGATCAAGCCTTTGCCGCTCGGTTTGAAGAGCAGTTTGGCTCACAAATTGCCGCCCAACGGGGTAGTGAGGGGGAAGAAGACAGCGAATCTGAAGGCACTTCCATCGCCTCGATGCGGGCCACCCTCAGCCGCATTAACACCCAAACCGGCACGAACCCCGCCCTCTTGTATGTCTTCAGCTATCCCCATCAGTTAGAGGTGGTGGTGGTCACGCCGGAAAATTATCTGATTCGTCGCGTCGTTCCCGAAGCCAACCAAGTTGCACTCCAAACCGCCGTGGGCCGCTTTAGCCGTGCGGTCAGTAACCCCCGCCTCCTCCAGAGCTATCGCCAACCCGCCCAACAACTTTATGATTGGCTAATTCGCCCCATCTACAACGACCTCAAAGCCCTCAATATTGATACTTTGCTGTTTACTCTGGATGCGGGCCTGCGAACGATTCCCTTAGCGGCGCTTCACGATGGCGAAAAATTCCTGATCGAAGAATTCAGCCTGGGGCAAATCCCCAGCCTTAGCCTCACCAACAGCAGTTATCAACCCCTCCATCAAGCCCCCGTCGTGGCCATGGGGGCCTCCACCTTTGCCACCCACAACCCTTTACCCGCCGTACCTTTGGAGTTGGCGTTAATCACTCAAGATGGGGGGGTTACATTCCATAACGAAGCGTTTACCTTTGAAAACTTGCGGAATTACAGCCGCAACCAAGGCTATCAAATTGTTCACCTCGCCACCCATGCGGATTTCCGTGATCGCCCCGACCAAGCCTATATTCAACTGTGGGATCAGGCGATCGGCTTTGAGCAATTGCGCCAACTGCAATGGCACAATGATCCGCAAATTGAACTCCTTGTTCTCAGCGCTTGCCGTACTGCCTTGGGGAGTCCAGAAGCAGAACTCGGCTTTGCGGGGTTGGCGGTGGGGGCGGGGGTAAAATCTGCCCTAGCGAGCCTGTGGTATGTGAGCGATTTAGGTAGCCTCAGTCTGATGAATGAGTTCTATCGCCACCTGCGCGATCCTCAGGTGACGATCAAAGCCGAAGCCCTGCGCCGCGCTCAACTTTCCCTCCTGCAAGGGCAAAAAACCATTGAGGGCAATGCTTTAGTGTTACGCAGTGGGGGCGATCGCACCACCATCCCCCTCCCTCCTACCCTCACCCAAACCACCACCCCCGATTTAAGTCATCCCTTCTATTGGAGTGCTTTTATGATGGTGGGCAGTCCATGGTAAAGACAAAGGGGCGAAAGATTGGGGCGAAAGATTGGGGCGAAAGATTGGGGCGAGAGATTGGGGCGAAAGATTGGGGCGAAAGATTTTTCGCCCCTACAGACCCATTGATCCTTACTTACCTTTTTGCTGATTTTTCGCCTGCTCAATGGCAATCTCCTTCAACGCATCAAAGGAATTGCGGTTAGATGTTCCCTCGATCGCCTTCACCGCCAAATCTTGCACCTGTTTCAATGCAGATTCCAACTGTTGCCCCAGATTGTGTAAACGGGTTTCTTGGAGTTGAATCGTTTGCTCTAAACCCTGAATGCGTAAGGCATAATTGCGTTTTTCCCCTTCGATTTCCTTCTCCCGTAAATCATGCCGCACCTTGGCTTGATAAACCCCAATGCGATAACCTTCCTCTTGGCCCTCTTTCTTCCTTTGCTCTAAATCAGCATCAAAAACAGCCACCTTTTCTTTCGCTTCCCGGTGGGCTTGCTCCTGTTGGGCGATCGCCTTTTCTTGCTCCTCCCATTGCTTCTCCTGTACACTTTTCGTTTCAGCTAACTCTTGATAACGCTGTTTCTTCTCCTGCTCATACTCTTCTTGGGCTAACTGCCGCTCAAGCTGTAAAGTATACTCATGTTCCGTCCCATCACGCTCTTGAGTAACCTCATAGTTACTATCTCGTTCCGCAATGGCATCATCATGCAATTCCTGCTCTTTTTGCCAAGCATGACAGGCCGCCTGTAACTCCTGCTCAAGGGTTTCTTGTTGCCCAGTCAGTTCTTCTAGAAAAGCCTTACTACTGGTTTCATAATCAGCAATCAATGTTGCTAACGTGTTTTCACCAATCTCAGACAATTCGTGCAATTCTGTTAACTGTTCCTGTTCTTCAGTAACAGCATTCTGAATCTCAGCCAAGGTCGAAGCCTCTTTGATCAGATGCTCAGAAAGAGAACTCACGGCACTCCCGAAACCCACTTGTAAGGTTTCGAGATCTTTGAGAATTAAGTTAATGTCAGACTTGGCTTGTTGGGTGGATGTCATGGCCGGTTTTTGCGGTTGAGGGGGAGCGAGTGGGGCGAGTGGGGCAGGTGGGGCAACGAACGTAGGATTAAGGGGAGGGGTTTGGCTTTGTTTTTGGAGTTGTTGAACCTGAGCTTCTAGAGTAGATTTCTCTTGATTGAGTTCCTCAAAAGCCTCTAGAATTTCAGCTTTAGTACTTTTTGCCGTTACTTTTTTAACCATGGGAATTCCTCGCTAAGAAGTGGAATGAAAAATGATCAAAAACCCAAGCTATGGCAATCCTGAATGATCTGTAAAATTGACTAATCCTCTCTCCCGACTGGGATTGGGGGTGAGGGCTTATTTTTCGATTGATTTAGGATCGCACTAGATGATCAGGCTGGTTTTAGGTGCGTGATTAGTTTGGACTGTGGACTTTAGGCTAATCCCTCCCCAATGTGGCAGCACTGGGTTTTGCTGTTATCAATCAAAACTGTCACCCTTAACTTTTCGTAGCCTCTGCACTTTGAAAAGCTCGCATCGCCAAAGTTTGCGCTTGGGTTGTAGCCGTTTGCAATTGGGTGGTTAACTCCGCAATTTGTTCTAATTGCCGCTGAATCGTTGCCTCAATAGCCGTGAGTTTTAATTCATAGCCCTGTTTTTCAGCTTCCCATTCTTTTTCTAACAGATCAGATTTAACTTTGGCCTCACGCTCGGCTTTTTTGATCGCCTCTCCCTTCGCATCATTGTAAGCTTGTTTCAAAGCTTCTTCAAATCCCGCAATTTTTGCTTCATTGGCGGCAAATTCGGCTTGATTTGCAGTCAAAACTTGCCCCCGTTCTTGCCAATCTTTTTCTTTTTCGCGACTCAACGCCTGTAACATCCGCTCTTGCAGCCGCCTCGCTTGTTCATACTCATCTAACTCAATTTTACGCTGTTGTTGAATTTGATAGGTATAATCCGCTTGACTTTGTTCGCGATCTTTAACAATTTGGGCGGCTTCTTCTTCAATGCGCAGGGTAAATTCTGCCTGTTCTTTTTCCCAAAGTTTGCGGGTTTGGCTGATTTCCTTGGCGAGGGCTTCCCGTTGAGTTTGGGCTTCTTCCGTTAAAATCCTGAGTTGGCCTTGGTGTTCTTGGCGCAAAATGTATAGGGCATCGGCAACGATCCGCACTTGGCGCAGTTGTTGCAAGTTTTCCTGCTCAACCAAGATGGCCCGTTTTAGCTCGTCAAGTTTGCCGGATTCACGGCCTAACCGTTGGGCTAATTCGGTGATGGCACTGCCGAAATTAAGCTGGAGGGTGGCCATGCCGTTGACGATGCTATCAACGGTGTAGGTGGCGGCTTGGGTGAGGAGTTCTTGATTTTTGGCTTTTTCAGCTTCTTCCTCTTTGGTGGCAATTTGGGAGGCGGTTTGTTTGTGTTGGGTGAGCAGTTGCTGGAATTGGGCGAGAATTTGCGTTTTGCTGCTGGGTGCGTTCATAAATTTAATACAGTAGTGTTTTGCGGACTTTCGTCCGTTCCCTAGGGAGAGTGACGGCCCTGGGTGATGTTTGATGATTGGGTAAAGGCTGTAAACGCATTGCCATTGACCCTTAAGGGGTAATGGTGCAATGAATGTTTTCAGTATATCGCAAATTCTGAGAATTTACAGTACATTTTTACGCTTTTTGCCGATGAGGGCTGGGTTTGGCCAGGCTTGACGATGGGGGTGCGGGTCAAGGGGCGAGTTTTCTAGGGGTGGAGGGATGGAGGCGATCGCCCCATCTTTGTTAAGATTTGTATCCTCTAACCAGGATTTAGACAGGTGTCTCGCCCGCATCAAACCGATAGCCAAAACCGCGAATCGTTTTAATCATCGAAGGCTGGGAGGGGTCGGCTTCAATTTTTTTGCGGATCTGGCCAATGTGGACATCCACCACCCGCTGATCCCCCACGGCGGATTCATCATAATCCCAGACCTCACTAATCAACTGGGCGCGGCTGAGGGCTTTGCTGGGATTTTTCGCTAAAAAATAGAGTAGATCAAATTCTAGGGTGGTGAAGGGAACCAGATTGCCATTGACGTGTACCTGCCGCTGGAGGGGATCAATGCTGAGGTGATTGAAGGTGAGCAGAATTTGCTCTGTGGGGGGGCGACGGTGCGGGTGCGTTTGAGGAGGGCATTCACCCGCCACTCTAATTCTTGGAGGGCAAAGGGCTTGGTGAGATAGTCATCGGCTCCTTTCTCAAAGCCGATCGCCTTATCTTCGGTGTCGGTGCGACTGGTGAGCATCAAGACAAAAACATCAGTACGTTTTTGCATTTCCTCACAAAGGTTATACCCGAGGGCATCGGGAAGATTGACATCAAGAATCACCAAAGAAGGGTTAAATCGCCCAAAGAGTTCTAAGGCAGACTTCCCATCGGCCGCTGCTTCGACTTGATAATCTTTCTGACGCAGGAAACGATAGACCAGATTACGAATGGCTGGGTCGTCATCCACGACGAGAATCTTGGTGGTGGGGTCGGTCGCCATAGTTACTCTTTAGGAAAATTCAAACACACCGATTTAGCATTATTCTGGAGTTCACACTATGAGTGTACTCAGAATTCACCCTAAATCATGGATGAGGCGAAAAATTGACATCCTCTCCGCCAGCGGACTGGGGCGATCGCGCCTTGATTGTCGCAGATTGAGGCAGTTCGGGCTACACTACGAAAAAGTCAACGCTGGACGCTTCCAGTGTAGAACGATACTGTCTCGCCGGAAGTGGTCGGCCGGCCCAACCGATCTCAGAGGTATCCCAACAGTGAGTGAGCAAAATCCCTATCAAACCCTTGGGGTGACAACAGAGTCTTCCTTTGAAGAAATCCAGACGGCTCGCAGTCGTTTGAGCCAAGAACAGGGCGGAGATCGTCAGGCGGTTGACCGGATTGAAGCAGCCTATGATGCTATCATCATGGATCGCCTCAAACTGCGTCAAGAAGGCAAAATCAAAGTCCCTGATGGCATTCGCTTTCCGAAACCGCCCGTGGCTCCTACGCCAGTGGCAACGGGAACCCCTTCCCCTGCCTTGGGTTGGCTTCAAGACTATCTAGATACGCCGGAGCAAGGGGATATTCTTTGGCCGGCGGTGGTGTTTGGGGTGGGGGTTGGTTTGGTGCTTTTGGCCCAATCTGCCAAAGACCCCATTTTGGCGCTGGTCTTGACCTTTGCCTTGGGGGCCAATATTTACTTCTTGGTGCGCAAGGAAAAACGCTTTGGGCGATCGCTCTTGATCTCCTTCCTGGGCTTAGTGCTGGGGGTGGGGATTGGGACGGTGTTGGTCAATTTAAGCGGTGTCCCCTTGGGCAATGGGGGGCTATCTGCACCCCAGGTGGTGAATATCGTGACGCTGATTCTGTTTTGGCTGTCCAGTAGCTTTTTACGTTAGGAACGGCTAATGGAAACGGGGGGACAGAGGATCTCTAAGGCGGCGGCGAGGTCGGGAACGATGCGGTCGGGGTAGTAGCTGGCGAGGCGATCGCGGTTGCGAATCCCCGACAATACCCCAATCACGGGGATCTTGTGGGTCTGGGCGGCGACAATATCCGCCTCGGTATCCCCAATCATCCAAGTTTTGCGAGCCGGGGGGAGTGTGGCGAGGGCTTGCGCCATGAGCAGGGTTTTATCATTGACATCGCCGGTTTTATGGTAGTCGTTGCCAATGCAGTACCGTTGGGCAAGGGGGAAAAAGCGATCCAGGTCGTAGCGTTGGAGGGGGGCGGCCAGTTCCCGCTCGCGGCGCATGGTGAGAATGGCCAGATCAATGCCGCAGGCTTGGAGGGTTTCGAGGGCGGCGATCGCCTTCGGGACGGGGCGGTCATGGATTAAATAGGGGACTTGATGGACTAATTCCCGGCGCAGATGGGCAAAACGCCGCGCTTGTTCACGATCCAAACCGGAACGGCGGCCAATTTCCCGCTCTGGAATTTGCGCCCGCTTACAATCCCAAAACTCTGGCTTGGAAAGCACCGTTACCGGTTGATCTGGGGTTTTGGTGCGGTCTAGGCAAATTTGGTACACATGGTAATACCTTGCAGATACATCCATGATGGGGCCGTCGAAATCGGTGATCAGCCTTAGCATTCTCAGTTAGGGATTCGGGTCTGTTTTAAGTTTAATAACAAAATGTAACCTTAGTTTTCGCTGCGTTTGAGAGTCTGTTCAATTAACTGCACTGCCTTGGCGCGATTTTGTCGTTGGGCAAATTCTAGGGGGGTTTGGCCATTTTCATCCACTTGGGTAAGGTTCGCCTTGGCGGCTAGGAGTTGGGTGAGCATGGGGATCCGGTCATGGAAAATCGTGGCATGGAGCGGGGTTGGGGCTTCACAGGCGGCACAGTAGGCATTGATATCACTCCCTGCTTTGATGAGGAGTTGGAAGAGTTCCGGTTGATTGGAGGCGATCGCCCAATGGAGTGGCGTACCAGCATTGGGGGCTAAAGCATCCGCCCTCGCCCCCGCTGC
>JFJP01000095.1_pt1 | contig 10279 bp, 9 predicted proteins | sample 431651 | NCBI WGS metagenome assembly JFJP01 (sample SAMN02602958, study PRJNA72255) | Microbial mat metagenome, whole genome shotgun sequencing project. | biome: fresh water; feature: sink hole; material: water; isolation source: purple microbial (photo- and chemosynthetic) mats found in... | reverse complement strand
GATCTTGGCAACCCGGAAAGTTTGGCCACCTTGCCGAGGGCTTGGTGGGGAGTCATCCACTTGGCAGGGGCCTCCGTTCCAAGCCTGTTTTCAACGCCAGCCCCGGTGATCTCCAATCTCCAGATCACGCTGAATTTGCTGGAGCACCTGGATGCGGGAAAGGTGCTCCTGGTGAGCAGTTGCCATGTCTACGGCCCCGCCGATGTGCCTCAGCACGAAGATGATCCCATCGTGCCGCAGGGTCGCTATGGCTTATCCAAGCATCTCTGCGAACAACTGCTGCCCCATTACCAGCAAAAGCTGGATATCCGTATTGCCAGACCCTTCAACCATATTGGTTCCGGCATGCGGCCGGAACTGATGATCCCGTCCCTTGTCCGTCGCATCCTGGCCCAACCGGTGAGTGATACCTCACCCGTGGTGATGAAGGGGCTGAATAGCGTCCGCGATTTCATCGATGTTCGAGATATTGCAACGGGCTACCTTTCCATTTTGGAGCTCGAAGCTCCCGCGCACCGCACCTTCAACGTTTGCACGGGAGTTGGCCACAGTATTGGGGATGTCGCCCGGGAGGCTCTGGATATCGTTGGTGCCAAGCGTTCCGTAGAATTCGAAAGCCGCCCCATCAGTGCGGACGATATCCCCTATCTTGTGGGAAATTCTGCTCGGCTTCAGAGTTGCAGCGGATGGCACCCCGTTTTCCCCCTTGCGGAGAGCCTCCGCGCCGTGATGAAGTCCATCAACACATAGGAATCAGACCATGACCCAGACCACCCGCACCGCACTTCTCACCGGCATCACTGGTCAAGACGGAAGCTACCTCGCCGAACTGTTGCTCGCCAAGGGCTACGAAGTTCATGGCATCGTCCGGCGTTCCTCCACCTTCAACACCGGCCGAATCGATCACCTGCACATGGGCAGTTCGGCCAATCCGCATCTGCACCTCCACTACGGCGACCTATCCGATGCCGGTTCGCTGCGGGCCGTGCTGGATCATGTTCAGCCCGATGAAATCTACAATCTGGGTGCCCAGAGCCATGTTCGCGTAAGCTTCGACCAGCCGGAATACACCATGGATGTCACGGGCACAGGCGTGTTGCGGCTCATGGAGGCCCTTCGGAATCATCACCAGCACGGCGGTAAGCAGGCCCGTTTCTATCAGGCTGGTTCCAGCGAAATGTTCGGTTCCGCAAAGCCCCGCCAGTTCGAGGGCACTCGCTTTGAGCCCCGTTCGCCCTACGCCTGCGCCAAGGTCTGTGCTCACTACCAGGTGGTGAACTACCGCGAAAGCTACGGCCTCTTCGCTTGCAACGGCATCCTCTTCAATCATGAGAGTCCGCGACGGGGTGAAAATTTCGTCACTCGCAAGATCACCCGGGCCGCCACTCGCATCAAGCTGGGGCTCCAGGACAAGCTCACGCTTGGTAATTTGGACGCGAAGCGCGACTGGGGCTTCGCGGGCGATTACGTCGAGGCCATGTGGCGCATGCTGCAGCAGGATCAGCCCGACGATTACGTGGTGGCCACGGGAGTCGCCCTGTCCATTCGCGAGTTTTTGGAACTGGTCTTCAACCAGCTGGATCTCGACTGGAAACAGTATGTGGAAACCGATCCCCGTTTCTTCCGCCCGGCGGAGGTGGATCACTTGGAAGGGGATGCCAGCAAGGCGCGAAAGCTCCTGGGATGGCAGCCCACAACCAGCGTGGAGGCACTCGCAAAGCTAATGGTCGATGGGGATCTGCGGATGGCAGAACAAGAACTCGTCCTCGAACGGGCCGGTCACGGAAAGATTCATCCGGCCTGATCCCGCACCGACGCCTTAGGGCATCGCCAGACCTAAGTCTTGCAAGGCCTCCCACACCTGGTTCGGTTTGATTCGTTCCAGGCAGGGGTGGCCTGCTACGGGACAGATTTTGTGGCGACAGGGCTTGCAGGGAATATCATCCCGCGTCAGCACGCGAACCCTGGGGCCTAAGGGCTGGAACAGGACCGGGTCCATGGGCCCCGACAGGGTGACGGTGGGGGTTCCGCAGGCCGCTGCCAGATGGCCGAGGCCGGAATCATTGCCGATGGCTCCGGCGGCTCCCGCGAACCAGGTTGTGGCCTCGGGAAGGCTGGCGCCACAGGCGTTTATGCCCTGATCTCCGGCGACGAAGGCCCCGAGTTCGAGCTCGTTTGGCCCACCTTGGACCACCACCCGCAAACCCGCAGCGCTCACCAGTAGCGCTAGTTCGCGGAAATATTCCGGTGGCCAAGCTCGTGCAGGATTGGAAGCCCCCGGCATCAGGCAGACGTAGGGCTCTTTGGGCAGATCCACGGCGGCCACGGGCCGAAGTGCGGGAAAGGGCATTTCGCCAATCGTTGCCCAGCGCAGTGCCAATACCTTGCGATGGCGTTCATGGCAGGTACCGGCGGCATTCAAAAAGGGCAGCGTATGGGTGTTGAAGGGGCCCGCCAGGCTTTCACTTACGCCAATCCGCTCGGGCACCCCCGCCAGCCAAGCCGCCAAGGCCGGTCGCAGGCTCTTGGGGAAGTGGACCGATCGGGCCGCCTGGTGGGTTTTCAGGATCTTGGCCATGGCCCAGGGACTCGGTTTCCCAAGATCCGCCAAGGTCGCATCGACCAGTTCTTGGCCTTCCAGCAGGGAGAGCGTCAGCCTGGGGCCCCAGGCTACGAGAGGACCGACCCCCAGTTGGCGTAAGGCCCGCAGCACCGATAGCTGCATGACCGCATCGCCGATGTAGCGGGGGAAGCGTACCCAAGTGGCGTGGTGTGGAATCAAGAGAGGATCTCCGTGGCAAAGTTGGCTATGGAGTCGGCAGGGACTATATCCAAGGGGCGATAGCCTCGCGGAATAGCGCTGCGGCGTCGTAGCCTCGGGTTAGCCCAACGCCGAGTTCGTGGGCACTTCGTCTCAGTTCCGCCCAGGCATCGGGGTTCTTCCAAACTGCGGAAAATCGTTGGGCCGCATCCACAAGAGCCTCTTGAGAGTAACCCTGGCGGTCATCGTTTTTGTGGATGAGAAATCCACCCTGTCCATCTTTCAGCACCGTAGAAATGCCGCCCACCGTGGGCGCGACAATGGGTACGCCCCGCTCAAGGGCCTCGATTAGCGAGATGGGGAAGAAGCCTTCGTTCCGACTGGCCATGAGGTAGGCGTCTAGTGCTGTGAGCACGGGCCCCACGGAGGCCACTGCACCCAGGCGGTGAATCCACTGCCCGTTTGGATCCATCTGACGGACTGCCTGATTAAACTCCTGGGCCGAATCCGACGATTCGCGGCCTGCGAACACTAAGGTCAATTTCTGGCCGATGCTTTCGTGGATCTTCGCCGCCAGATCCACAACAACGGCTGGGTTCTTGCGCTTATCGATCTGACCCACATAGCCCAGCACCAGCCCATCTTCGGGCAGGTGGAGATTGCGTCGTGCGGCGCGGCGTTCTTCCTCGGTGACGAGGCTGGCCCCAGCACGGGGATACAAGGGATGGATCATGGAACATTGGCGCGATCCAAGGTAGGCCTCGACGGCATCTTCAAAGGCCCAGTCGATGATCCAGCGGTCCACCAGGTGCCGCATGCCACGGTACTTGCGCAGGTGGTGTTCGTAATGCTCGTGAAGCGTTACGGCGGTGGGGAAGCGCAAGCCCAGGCGGGCAAGCCAAGGCAACGCGCGCTGCACACCCTTGTGGTTGCATAGGAGCAGCAGATCCGGCTTGGCTGCCCATAGCCACTTGCCGCAGGCCACGGTTCCTGGAAGGTAAAGCACTTCGGCCACGTTGGGGTTGCGGCGGCGGAGTTCTTCCTCCACATCGCGTTTGTCGGGCTCTTTCCGGAATAGAACAGTCACCCTTAAGGGCAGATTCGCCAAAGCGGCCACCCGTTCCACCATGACCCGTTCGCCACCTCCAAAAGAGAGTTTGCGATGGGCTACAACAATATGTTTCACGGTGCCTCGGAAAGGAGTTGGTGTGGAAAGGTGGGATAAGGGGCCAGGGTTGTGCCTTTGGGTGTTTATCCTCGCACATTGGGAGCAGAAGCACAGTTGCCTGGGCTCCTTTCCGCCCTGGCCAGGCAGTTAGCCCGGCGGCGCTTGGCTTTCGGGTGAAAAGTGCTGCGCTACCATGGTAGAAAGTCATCTCCCTTTTTGATCCTTTCTGGCCTTGATCCCATGCATCCACCGCTCGCCACGCGCTCCATCCTGATCCTGGAGGACGAACCCAGCTTCCGTGAAGTGCTTCAGTTGGGCCTGTCGCCTCATGGCTTCAGGCCCGAAACGGTGGGCACGCTGGTCGGGGCGAAGGCTCGTCTAAAGGAGTGCACCTTCGATGCGGTGGTATCGGATCTGCGGCTGAAGGATGGCAGCGGCATCGAGTTGCTGGTCTGGATGAAGGAGCAGGGCATCGAGACGCCGGTCGTAATCATGACGGCCTTCGCCACCACGGAGACCACCGTTCAGGCCCTTAACTTGGGCGCGGTGGATTTTCTGACCAAGGCGAAGAACGATATCCAGGAACTGACCAAAGTGCTCCAAGGGCTCTTTGTGGAGCAAGCCTTGCCGATGTTCGCGGAGATCCAGGATCTGGGCGATCTGGTTGGCGTGGGCGATACCATGCGCAAGGTACAGGCCTTGGTGGGCAAGGTCGCCCTGGCGGACAGCACGGTGCTCATTACTGGAGAGAGTGGCACAGGCAAAGAAATTGTCGCCCGCCTTGTCCATCGCTATTCCGAGCGCGCGAAAGGACCCTTCGTTCCGGTCAATGTGGGTGCCCTACCCGAATCCCTGCTTGAATCAGAACTCTTTGGCTACGAAAAGGGGGCCTTTACCGGAGCCAACGGCACCAAGCGAGGACTGTTCGAGGAAGCTCAGGGTGGCGTGATCTTTCTGGATGAGATTGGGGAAATGCCCCTGCCTCTCCAGGTCAAGCTGCTGCGGGTGCTCCAGGAGCGCCGTATTCGGCGCCTGGGGGCCAACGAAGAGCGGCCGGTGAACGTGCGGGTCATTTGCGCGACCAATCAAAATCTTCGGGAACGGGCGGAACTCAATCAATTTCGCCAGGACCTCTATTACCGCCTCAATATTCTGCATATCGAGCTGCCACCCCTGCGGGATCGCACTGAAGATCTACCCGTGCTAGTGGAGCATTTTCTGACCCGCTTCTGTCGAAAATTAGGCAAGGCCCCCATGAGCCTCGCGGCCGATGCGATGGCTGTGCTTCGGAAATACCGGTTCCGGGGCAACGTTCGCGAACTGGAAAATCTCATGGAGCGCTGCGTGGCCCTCAACGCGGGCGGCCCGATTGGGGTGGAACTCTTCCCGGACAATATCCTGGCTGAAAGCGAAGGGCGGGACATCTCGGGACGAGAACGCTCCGTGGGCTTTGAAATACCCGCCGACGGCTTCGATGTGGAAGGTTACCTGACCAGCCTGAAGAGTCACTTGATGGGCCGGGCCCTTGAACGCTGTGATGGCAATCGCACCAAGGCGGCTCGGTTGCTGGGCATGAGCTTTCGCGCATACCGATACTGGATTCAGGAAATGGGAGGTGCCCAGGCCCTCTCGCGAACCTTCCCCAATCCCCAGGATTTCCCCGCCAAGGCTCCCGCCGAGGCGGAGTCCGACGGATGAATCCTTGTAAATCCTGCCATTAAGGGCATACTGGAATGCTCGGGTAGATATGTACCCGGCCTGATCCTTTTTCCTTACTCCCTATTAGGGGCTTCCATGTCCAGCGCTCGCCAGAAGGGTTTCTCCCTGCTCGAACTGCTCGTCGCCATGACCATCTTGGCGGTTATTGGCACCGTGGGCTTTGTAGCACTCCGGAAGAACTCGACCCAGGCTCGCTATTTGAAGGCTCAACAAACCATGGCAATCGTTAGCAGTGGTTTGGATCAGTACTATCTCAAGCATGGCTACTACCCAGAATTCGGAAGTTACGAGGCCATGGTGCAAAGCAATTCACCTTTGGTGAAAGAAGATTTCATCCCGGTCAATACGCCCTCCAAGGACCCCTGGCAGCAGCCTTACGAAGGTATTTCCAACAAGGGCAAATATTCGCTTCGTTGCATTGGGGCTCCAGGCAACCTGGAGGAATTCCCGCCCTATCCGATTGAATCAGGCAAGCTTTCCGATGCCACCAGTTCTGATTCTGGAACCACAGCGGGGGCGCCAGCTGCTGCCCCAGCGACGCCCGGGGACGCCAAGTGATTGAATTGGCCAAGCTAGGCGCCGAAGGCCTTCGTCTCGAAGGCCAGGAAGCCATGTTGCCGCTGGACGGCCAGGATGCGCTCCACGATCTCCGCTGGAATCTTTTTGTTCTGCCCTCGGACAAGGATGTTTTCCTCGAGATTCGGGGTGAAGCCCGCTGGGACTGCACCTGTTCTCGGTGCCTAGAGCCCTTCGAGCAGAACCTCCGGGTCTTTGCTCAGTTCTTGGGTAGTAAGGATGCCGAGCTGGTGGCTCGGGGTTCCCATTCCCTGGGTAGCCAAGATTTAGATGTGGTCTTTTTACCTGAGCCAGTCCTGGATGAGCTAGATCTGGTGCGGGAACAGTTCATGCTTCAAAGGCCCATGAATCCTCTTTGTATGGATGAATGTCAGGGGTTATGCCCCCGATGTGGTAAAAATTGGAACAAGGGTCGCTGCCACTGCAATCTCGAACCGCAGGAGGAACCCAGCGCCCTCGCCAAAGCACTATCCAGATTGAAACTCGATCTGGAGCCCTGAAAACCCGCTATCTACGAGGTTCCCATGCCGAATCCCAAGCGACGCCACACCCGTGCCCGACGTGACCGCCGGCGCGCCCATGACTTTCTGGACACCATGAGCTCGAGCTCCTGCCCTAACTGCGGCGCGGTCAAGATGCCGCATCGCGTATGCCCCTCCTGCGGTTTCTACCGCGGTAAGCAGGCGCTTCGGATCCAGCAGTCAGTCTGAGGGCCGGGGTGGACGCTACCTCGTTCTATCGAATTGCATTGGACGTCATGGGGGGTGATCACGCCCCTTACGCGACCCTGGATGGGGCTTGCCTCGCCCTAACGAACCACCCAGAACTTTTTCTGGTGCTCGTTGGCGACGAAGCCAAGCTTCTGCCCTTGCTCAAGCATCACGGCCTGGTTGGAGAACTCTCCAGCCGCATGGAGATTGTCCATGCGCCCACCGTGGTGACCATGGAGGACAAGCCCACTTCGGTCCTCAAGGACAAGAAGGACAGCTCCATTCGCATTGCGACGCAACTGGTTCGAGAAGGCAAGGCCGATGGCGTCGTGAGCATGGGCAACACAGGGGCCGCCATGGTGGCCTCAGTGGTGGTACTTGGCACACTGGATGGCGTGTATCGTCCCTGTCTGGCGGGAGTTATTCCCAACATGAAGAGTTGCCCTACGGTGCTCTTGGATGTGGGGGCGAACGTTGATAGCAAACCTGAGCATGTGGCGCAGTTTGCCCTTATGGGCGCGATCTATGCCGAGGAAGTGCTTGGTGTTGCTCGACCTCGGATTGGCCTCTTGAGCGTTGGCGAGGAAGACAGCAAAGGCAACGAGACCACGCGAGCTGCCGCGGCAATTCTCCGTGAAATTGAGATCAACTTCGGTGGCAACGCCGAAGGCCGGGATATCTGGAACGGCAATTTCGATGTCGTGGCCTGCGACGGCTTCGTCGGCAATGTTGTACTGAAATCCTCGGAAGCCCTGGCGGAAGGCATCGTTCGCGGTCTGCGCGACAGCATCAATCAGAGCCTGCGAGCCAAGATCGGCGGGCTTCTCGCGAAATCGGCCATGAAGCGCTTTATGAAGAAACTGGATTATGCCGAATACGGTGGCGCTCCCTTGCTGGGTGTTAAGGGCGTATCCATCATTGGGCACGGTCGCAGCGATGGCCGGGCCGTTGCCAACGCGATCCGGGCCGCCCTCCGTGCCTGTGAGCACAAGGTCAATGAGCATATCCAAGAATCCATTCATAGGATGTTGCCGGCGTCGACCACCGGTAGCGATATCCGCTGAGCATGCCTGACCCATTCTTCAAGCCCCGGTCTCTGCACCGGGGTTTTTTTTGGAAAACTCGAAAACCGGAGCTCCCATGAAATTCAAACGCATCCTTTTGAAACTCTCCGGCGAAGCCCTCATGGGCGAAAACAAGGGCGGCATCGATCCCGCCGTGGTGACCATGGTGGCCAACCAGGTGAAGGCAATTCGTGAACTAGGTGTGGAAGTGGGCCTCGTCATCGGAGGCGGCAATATCTTTCGGGGCGTTGCGGGAGCCACCAAGGGCATGGATCGGGTGACGGGTGATCACATGGGCATGCTGGCGACTATGATCAACGCCTTGGCTCTGCAGGACGCCCTTGAACAGAAGGGTGTTCAAACCCGCGTGATGAGTGGCATCGAGATGCCCAAGATCTCCGAGAGCTACATTCGCCGTCGGGCCGTTCGTCACCTGGAAAAGGGCCGCGTGGTGATTTTCGGTGCCGGTACTGGCAACCCCTATTTCTCGACCGATACGGCCGCAGCCCTGCGCGGGAACGAAATTGCCGCCGAGGTGGTCATGAAGGCGACCAACGTCGATGGCATCTATAGCGCTGATCCTAAGAAGGACCCCACCGCCACCAAGTTCGATCGCATCGCCTTCCAGGATGTCCTCGAAAAGGGCCTGAAGGTCATGGATGCCTCCGCCATCGCGCTCTGCATGGAGAACAAGTTGCCCATCCTGGTTTTCGATATGAATAAGCCTGGCAACCTCATCGCCGCCGTGCAGGGCGATGTGGTGGGGACCTTGGTTTCCTAGGTCTGACTGAGAATATTGCGCACCAATTCCACGAGACTGGCTAACCGGTATGGTTTCGGCAGAAAGGCGACGATATCACCTGGCTGCAGGGTTCTTCGCAGATCTTCCTCTGCATAACCGCTGCTCAGAATAATGCGAATGCCGGGATCCGAAATCCGCAGGGCCTGAATGACCTCGGCGCCGCTGAGATCCGGCATGGCCATATCCAGCAGCAGAAGGCTGATCTCATCGCGATGAGCGGCTACCTGGGAAAGCGCTTCTCGGCCACCCGCAGCTGAAAGCACAGGAATATCCGCGCTCTGAAGAACTTCGACGGCGAGTTCCAGCAGGCCTGGCTCGTCATCCACCACCAACACCGTGCCGCGCCCTGCGGTGGGGGAAGGGTTCAGCTGGGCTTCCTCGGTTTCCGCGCTTCCATGAACCGGCAGAATCACTTCGAAACGGCTGCCGTGCCCGAGTTGGCTGGTGACCTTGATTGCGCCACGATGGCTCCGCACTACACCTAGTAAGGCCGCCAGTCCCAGGCCCCGACCCACAAATTTCGTGGTGAAAAAGGGATCAAAAATTCGAGCTAAATGGTCGGCGTCCATGCCGCGACCGTGATCCACAACGCTCAATGAAACATAGTCGCCGGTTTGCAGACCTTGGGCCTCCATGTATTCCGAGAGCTGCGTTTCGTTGAGGCTCAGAACACAGGTGCGAAGCAGAACGGTGCCGAGATAATCGTGGGCAGATTCGAGCCCATTTTCGATGAGTTCGAGCACCATTTGCTCTAACAGCGCAGGATCTGCCAGCACCGAGGGCAGCGGCTCCGTCAGTTCCACATCGATCCGGCCTTCGGGAAACAGGGATGCCCCAATGCGGGGCAGGGCCCGATTGATGCAGACATTAAGATCCATGGGGCTGGCAGCCATGCCACCGCCGCCCGAAAAGGCGAGAAGCTGGCGCGTGAGGCCGGCGGCTTTTAGACAGGCTTCGCGAAGGGCGGCCAAGTTTTGATCGGGAATGGGCTGACCTTCGGCGATATCCGCATTCCCAAGCACCACGCCGAGCAGGTTATTAAAATCATGGGCAATGCCGCCTGCCAGCACGCGCAGGCTTTCGAGCTTCCGCGTTTCCAAAAGACTATGCTCCGTCTCGATGCGGCGTGCCTCGGCTTGCAGGCGCTCGGTGATATCAAAGGCCGTGGCCAACACCAAGTGGTGGCGTCCGAAACTGAGGGTACTCATGGTGATATCCAGGGATCGGTAGGTGCCATCGCTACAGATAACGCGGAGTTCCAATCGGGGAGGTGGATTGATACCAAGGATTGCTTTTTCTGCCGTGGGAATCCGCCCCCGGTCTTCGGGATGGACAAAGGTGCGGAGTGCGGAACCGATAACATCCTTGGCTTCGTACCCAAGGCTCTTTAAAAAATAGGGATTCACATACTTGATGCGCTCGGTGAGCAGCAGGATGCCGCAGGGAGCCTGATCCGCCATTCGCCGAAAGCGGTCTTCG
>JFJP01041045.1_pt1 | contig 10280 bp, 9 predicted proteins | sample 431651 | NCBI WGS metagenome assembly JFJP01 (sample SAMN02602958, study PRJNA72255) | Microbial mat metagenome, whole genome shotgun sequencing project. | biome: fresh water; feature: sink hole; material: water; isolation source: purple microbial (photo- and chemosynthetic) mats found in... | reverse complement strand
CAAAATAACAGTCGGTCAGAAAGTGACCGCCGGGGAGACCATTTTGGGGTACCTTCCCTGATCAGGGGAATCTTTTTCCGAGCAGATGCGAATCAGGAATACTCGAAAGACTGTTCACAATCATATGTTTTTTTTGTGATTATCCATAAGGGGAATATTGAGACCGCCAGAAACTGACTTGTCCCAACCACCCACACCCAGAAAACCATCCTTGTAAAAGGATGTTACTATTTCAAAGGATTACATGATGGCTGATACAAATAAACTCTACAATGTTGCGGTTGCCGGGGCCACAGGTGCGGTCGGCGGAGCCATGCTCGATGTCCTTGCACGAAAAAACTTCCCGATCAAGGAATTACGGCTTCTTGCGTCAGAGCGCTCAGTAGGCAAAACCCTGACTTTTCAAGGCAAAGGGATCCCTGTCAAGCTCCTCTCAAAAGACGCTTTTGAGGGTATCGACATAGCTCTCTTCTCAGCCGGTGGGGATCGCTCCCTTGAATTCGGCCCCGCCGCTGCCGCTGCCGGGGCGATCGTGGTCGACAACTCAAGCGCCTTCCGCATGGATCCTGAGATTCCTCTTGTCGTCCCCGAGGTAAATCCCCATGCCATCGCCCAATACACAAAAAGAGGCATAATTGCCAATCCCAACTGTTCAACCATCCAGATGCTTGTGGCACTTAAACCGATTTACGATAAAGTCGGCATCAAACGCATCGTTGTCTCCACCTATCAGGCTGTCTCCGGAACCGGGGCCAAGGCTATTGCCGAGTTGCAGAATCAAATTCTTGCCTATGCCGCGGGAAAACCGATGATGGCAAAGGTATATCCTCACCAGATCGCCTTCAACTGCCTGCCACAGATCGATTCTTTCATCGATAACGGCTACACCAAGGAAGAGATGAAGATGGTCAATGAGACTAGAAAAATCTTTGAGGACCAGGAGATAGGGGTAACGGCCACAGCAGTTCGGGTTCCGGTGTATTATGGTCATTCCGAATCGATCAATATCGAGACGAAAGAAAAGATAAGCGCCAGCGAGGTCAAAAAAATCCTGGCAACCGCGCCGGGGGTTCAACTGGTCGACGAGCCTGCTCGAGGCATGTACCCCCTTGCTACCGACTGTGCCGGGAAATTCGAGACATTTGTCGGTCGCATCCGGGAAGACGAATCAATCGCCAATGGCATAAATCTCTGGGTAGTCTCTGACAATATACTCAAAGGTGCTGCGCTCAACGCCGTCCAGATTGCCGAGCATCTCATAGCTGACTACATCTGAATAGACGCTCTGGCATCTTCGAACTGCCCGGTCACATGCACATGAACACATTGCTGGCCGGGCGATAACGATCTAAATTCTCTCTTCATCTGCTCATTTCCTACATCGTACCGGCCAAAACGTGAGAATCATCAGCGGCAGGGCCAGAGGCAGAAAACTCTTCTCCCCGCCTGGACACAGCCAGACGATCAGACCAACCTCTGATCGGGCACGCGAATCCCTGTTCAACATAATAAGCGCTCATGTCGAGTTTGCGGATGTGCTTGATCTCTTTGCCGGCACTGGTGCCATGGGTCTTGAGGCACTCAGTCGCGGCGCAAAAAGTATTACTTTTGTCGAGAACAACCGCCAGGCTCTTGAATTGATCAAGCGCAATATCAGGGTTTGCATGCCTGGGATGAATACCTCACCACCATCAGAGGTTCCGCGCCAGGCTACTCTGCCAGAGCTTCCTGCCGACTGCTCCGTCTCGGTCATTCAGCATGATCTGCGAAAGGGCTTGCCGTTGAAAACCTTTGACAAAATGCAGCTTTCAAGCTTTGATCTGGTATTTCTCGATCCTCCGTACTCGACGGGACTCTGCCTGAGGATTTTGACTGAATGGGACAGAAATAACCGCCTGACAACAGACGGTCTTCTTATTGCGGAAGAACGTTCCAGTGAGGAAATGCCTGAGGAGTTTGCCACACTGAGACTAGTGGACAGGCGCATATATGGCGACACCGGTTTCTGGATATTTCAAAAACACTCTACGTGCTCGTAACAGACTTTTATCCATCGTTTTTTCCCCACCTTCTTAAGGAACAGAAAATGGAAGATATTCAGCACACCCACTCCATCGCCGTCTATCCGGGAACCTTTGACCCCATCACCAACGGCCATATCGACATTATCAACAGGGCCCTCAATCTCTTTGACACAGTCCTCGTTGCCGTTGCCATCAATCCGGCGAAATCTCCCCTTTTCACCATTGAAGAACGGATCGACATGATCAGGGAGGTCTTCCAGGAAAACGGCCCGCGAGTTCGGGTTGAATCAGTCTCGGGCCTGCTGGTTGAATACGCAGCCAAGCAAAATGCCAGGGCTCTTATCAGGGGACTCAGGGCAGTATCGGATTTCGATTACGAGTTCCAGCTCGCATTGATGAACAGGAAACTCGTGCGTGAGGTTGATACGGTTTTCCTGATGCCAGGGCTCAGGTGGATTTTCATCAGCTCCTCGATCATTAAAGATGCCGCCCGCCATGGAGGTGACGTCAGCGATATGGTACCACCGCGTGTCGATGAACTGCTCAAAAGGAAATTCGCTTTGTGACCATCCCCAAGCCTAAATCCATGCGAAGGACCCGTCGATCTCTCCTGACAAGGCGGGTTCTTCTTTTTCTGGGAGGTATGGCCCTGATTGAACCGGTACTCCGTTTCATAGGATTTCATATCCCCAGAAAACCTGAGCGGATTGAAGTAGTTCAGCAACTCGCCCCGGGCAAGTTTACTGTTACTCCGCACTTTATACTCTTTGCTGCAGAGACAACTGCGTGGGCCGTTTCCCGCAAGTGCACCCACCTAGGATGCACCCTGAATTACAGTGAAAATGAAGACATGCTGATATGCCCCTGTCACCAGAGCCATTTCTCTCCCAAAGGATTGGTGCTGAAAGGCCCTGCGGAAAAGCCTCTTGCCATCTATGATGTTGAACGACGAGAGAGTGCTCCTTTTTTCATAGTCACACTATGATGGAATGCCCATGTCCATAAACAGGGTCTTCCATTATTTCCAGAAAGCTCAATGGGGCGCCTGGAGCCTAGTCTGCTTAATTATCTCGCTGGTCTCGGGTGTACTCGTAGGACTGCAGTACGACCCGACGGCGCCCTACTACACCACAACCGCCATAGATGTTTTAATTCCGTACGGCCAATATTTCCGTTCACTGCACTTCTATTCGAGCCAATTCTTTTTTCTTCTGGCTATTGTCCATCTGCTCATGACCTTTCACAACACTGACAGCTACACGAGCTTCCAGTGGAACAGACTTATCCTGTGCCTGCCGGTCATGATTCTGCTTCTTTTTTCCGGCTATGTCCTCCGTGCTGACAGCACTGGCACATCAGCCGGTCACATTGCCGAAGCTATTCTGCTGGCAGTTCCACTTGTCGGCTCTTTGATCAATGATCTTCTTTTTTCCATACAGGAACATGGAATGCAGCGTGTTTACACTACTCATGTAATCACCCTTGAACTTTTCTTGTTTGCTTTGATTTGGGAACATCTTCGTCGCTATCGAATTCGTTTTTCCGATCATTTGGCCATAACTGGTCTTGTCTTGCTCTTCAGTGTTTTTATCGCGGCCCCCCTTGATCCCGAGAGATTGGGCACCGTCTATATCTCGGGCCCCTGGTTTTTCCTTGGGCTGCAGGAACTGCTCCGATACCTGCCACCTTTACTGGCCGGCTTTTTCTTCCCAATGGTCTTCATTCTGGCGCTGTTATTCACCCAGAAAAGATATCGATTCTTCACCGTTATTGTGACTGTACTTTTTCTCTGGCTGCTGGCATATCTTATCCTGACAGTCATGGCACTTTCACATTAACCCGACTGCTTCCGGTCTTATTGCCTGGCCCAGCAGTTTTCGCCAGTCAATAAAACAGAAAAGGACTGCACCCCGAAACGGGAAGCAGTCCTTTTTTAGAGATAAGGGCCTGAAAGATCTGAACCAATCAATCAATCTGTAGAGCCTGGGTCAATGGAAGTTTTTTATCCTCGCTTCTGTATTTCGTCACGTAAGGTCGCCAATTCACTCTTCCACTCTTCGCGCATCAAGGCGAACTCACTCAGAATAAGATCCTTCAACTGCTGATCAAAGGGCAAGGGTTCCTCAGGTACGGCATCTGTCAATCCGACACGCTCTGCGGCGAGATCGGCCTCCAGATCAGAGAATAAGGCGTCGTCTGCACGATGTAATCCTTCATCCTGACCACTCTCTTCCTGTTCGAATTGAAGAGTACGCTCTTCTTCAGGAGAGATTTCTATTGCCATCTCAGCAGATTCCTTAACTATCCCTAGATCTTCATCCCCAATAGTCTCATCAAAAACAGCCAATTCTGGAGCGAATGAGGCATCTTCAGACTCCTCCTCGCTAGCCCCGCTAATCAAGGTTTCACCTTCTTCGGTAATTCCTTCGAACTCCGCGGCAAATTCATCACCAGCATCTTCTTCAATGAAGGAGATTGCTTCTTCGGCCACAAATTCACCCGCCTGGAATCGAACGGGATCAGCAAAAGTCAACTCATCTCCTTTGGAAACAGCTTGCCTGTTGAGCATTTCCTGCTGCCAGAGCAATACTTTTGTTGTCTCGCTCAGGAGCAATTCCTGGGCTGAATGAGTGTCTATCGTTTCGAATGACTCTGCCAATCTTGCCATCACTGACTGCAGCAATCCAAAAGCCTCGGAACTTGACTCATAGCGATACTGGTCAATATGTTGAGTAATGGTTGAGAGCAGTTGCAGGAACATTTTGTCCAATGGCCGTGTGGCCCATTTACTTCGCAGCCTGTTAATTTCCTCGTAAAGGCCTTGAATTATGGAATCACTCAGTTCGATACCAATGGAACTGACACAGACACGAAGATGCGATAAAGGTTCTTCACTGGCAATACTGACAAACTCTTCTTCAGCCGATGGTTCCTCGGCTAATGCAAAACCCTCCAAAGCTGCGCTCTCAACAAATTTCTCAGCCTCCTCGTCGATTTCCATTTCGACTGGAACGGGAACTGTGATTTCGAGCAACTCTTCAGCTTCCAAACTCTGGTCAGGAATGATGTCTTCCTCAAGGTCTTCATCCACACCCTCGAAGACGGCAACGAATTCTTTCTCCTGCTCTTCTTCTAGAACTGCTTCTGAGCTCAAAGCAGGAGCAGGTATATCCGCAGTCTCGAAATCAAAATCAGCGAGAGATTCGGGGAGTCCAGTATCAGCGAGTTCCATCTCCTGCTCCGGAACCTCTGCAAAGAAGTCAACATCTTCTGTCTCCTCGGCAGTAGCTACTTCCTGCCATTGGCTGGGCTCTGGTTCAAGAAGAACAGAGGGAGCTTCGGTTTCGAAAGCAGTTACTTGCTCACCACCCTCGACAAGGCCAAAGCTCTCGGGTTCTTCGGAAACAAAAAGAGATTCTTCTTCCTCTGCGAGTTCGAAAACAACCTCTTCTTCAGGAATTTCCCGCGCAGAAACAATGGCTTCCTCTGCTGCTACAGAACTGAGTGCCACGGCAGGCATATCTTCATAGACATCCTCGGTCTCAGGCTGCTCCTCTGCAAATACTGCCAGGGCAGGTTCAAAAACCTCTTGAGCAGCAAGTTCATCGACAGGCTCAGCGGCCAAGTCTATTCTCGCCAGATCTTCCTCAATTGTTGCGACCGGGGTCAGCAATTCTTCAATTGGCCCCTCAGCGGATTCCTCGGAGAATGCGGCAACAGACGCCTGCAATTCAAAAGATTCCTCAAAAGGCTCAATAGGTTGTTTTTCAAGGTCTTCATCGAGAGCAAAGAAAGACTCAAGTTGATCCTCGAGGGCAACCTCAGTTTCTGTTTCCTCCTCAATTGCAGCAACTGCTGGAGTCTCCTCGTCACCACCTTCAACAAAAGCAGGAACAGACTCAAAAGCAGCCGCCGCGATTGCAGAATCATTATCAGTTGTTGCCTCCTCTTCCCAGGCAGCCCCAGCGATTGGTTGATCAAAAAGAGCCGGAGCCAGATCACCTTCATCAAAAGCTAAGACACCCTCCTCTTCTTCATCATCCTCTGTCTCAACATCGACTCCTTGCAGAGCTTCGATCACTATAGCTGGGCTTTCTTGAGTTGCGGGAATTTCTTCAGCTTCAGAACTGATCTCAGCCATTTCTTCATCAGAAAAGGCAAGTTCGGATGTTTCCGCCAATGCGGCCGGTTTTTCTCCGGCAAAAAGATCATCCAGCCGGTTATCTAGGTCTTCAGCGAGTTTTCTCGGCTGCTCGATTGAATCAAATGTTTTTATTTCCCTGGCGCTTTCATCACTGAGATCAGCAAGAGCGGGCGCGAGTTTTCCGGCTTGAAGAGGGAGATCCTCTTCGTCTGAGTCATCATCAGCCTCTGTCTCGACATCCACACCCCGCAACGCGACTTCCTGATCGACAAAAAGTGTTGCGGGCATCACCTCGTCAAGTTCTGCTGTTTGAAAGAGTGAGTCAAGATGGGCCTCGGCAGCATCGCGAAACTCTTCTCTTTCATCGCGCATCTGCAGGGTTGCCGGTGATACTGGTTCGACAAAAAGCTGATCGACCGCAGGCTCTTCAGAGAAAAACATATCTATCTGGCTTGCAACTGTACCAGTAGTAGGCAGACCAAGAGCCGCGGCCTCCTCATCTTCCTGGAAGCCTCGAATCTCTCCTTCGGGAAGATCTGAGAAAGCAGGTGTAATCCCTCCCCCTCTTTCTTCATAATCATCATCGTCGTCACCATCGTCCCCGCCAGCCTCTTCTTCCTGTTCCTCTTGGACGACTTCAGGAGATATTGTCGAACCGACTATCGCTTTGAAGGCGTTGAATTTTTCAACCTCAGGAAGCAAGATAGCCTTTTCTTCTTCAAGACTCATGGGAGTACTGACAATTTTTTCCAGACCGGCAAAAAAGGAGTGCAGGAGTTTAAAGGCATCGGCATGCGCATTACTTTTTTTAAGTCGAATGTACGCGCCAAGAGTTCCGATTCCTTGCAGGAATATGAGTTTGGGGCGACTTCCAGCAAACACCCCTTCAAGCCTGATCACTTCATCACGCAGCTTAGTAAGGTCTTTTTCGGTAATCTCCCAGTCAATTCCCAGGACAATGGCCTTCAGGTCCAGAAGAATCTCATTGGTCACAGTACCTTTTGAAACCTCAAAAGCAGCTCCTGTATCATCTATCCTGGCATCCGCTGGTTTCGTTTTCTCAACTTTTGCAGCCCGGCCTATTTGCTGCTTAAGTTTCTCGAACTTTTGCACGTCTTCAAGGAGAATCTGCTTTTTTTCCTCCTCGCTCATATTTTCTGAAGAAATGATTTTCTCCAGATTATAATAGAAAGTAAGCAGCAGCTTTATAGCGTTTGGATTAGAATCCGCTTTTTCCTGATAGATGTATTTACTTATTTTTTCAAGCGCTTGGACATACACCAGATAAATTTTCTCATTCGCCCAGATATCCTTGAGATCCAACAATTCTTCATTGAACTGGCGTAGAACCTCGTCAGTAATCTCCCAATCAATGGAAAGAACTAGCGACTTGAGCCTGGCAATCGGTGACTCGTCATAACTTGGAAACTCAAACAGATCGACATTATCAGTCTGGAAGGAATCGTTATACTCATCCGCGACAACAGTTAGATCATCGTCATATTGCTTTTCTGTATATTGTTCCACCGCGCCTTCTCTCTAGAGTAATTTTTTCTGTATTGAAACAACCGTGGAAGAAATGATTTTCTTTAGAGTTGCCGCAACATTATATCCAGTAATAGCACTCGCCTCAAAATATGGGACCTGCAATCTGCTGTTGAGGTCTTTCTGCAACACGTCTGTCGGAAGAATAGGGATACCGTGCTCCTTCAGATCGACTTTGTTGTATTGCATGACCAACGGGATTTTAAAAATACTCTCTTTGTAGGATTGAAGGTTTTCATGAAGCTGATTCAGTGATCGGATATTTTTTTCCCGCTGCTTTTCCATCGCATCCGCAACAAAAACTATGCCGTCAACGCCACGAAGAACAAGTTTTCTCGTCGCATTGTACTTCACCTGCCCGGGAACAGTATACAGCTGAATCTTTATATCGTACCCCTTGATCTGCCCCATATCAAAAGGCAGAAAATCAAAAAACAGTGTTCTGTCACCGTGCGTTTTAAGGCTGACCATCTCAGACAAAATCTGTTTACGATACGTACGATTGATGTATTCAAGATTTGTGGTCTTGCCACATCTACCTGGTCCGTAATATACAATTTTAACCTGAACGACCTTATCTTTTAGATTGATAAAGCTCAATGAAACCTCCCCCGATTGTAACTCTGCTCGTTGATGTCAACTCAAGGCCTGCTGATGCTTCGGCGTATACAATCACCTTATTTCCTGTCCCAGACCTTTCGAATTTTTTCGATGACATCGACGACATTAAGTCGCAGGAAACCAAGGGAAATATCTTTGCCAAACATGGAGATAAGAAGTAATTCGTCATCAATTTTGCTGAAATGAATATTCGACTCCTGGCCTTTATGGAAGAGCAGGGAAAACTCCTGTTCTCCTACTAACTTTGCCATAGCGTCAACCGTAGCAAAATTTCCGGCAGCCAGGGCGGCAAAGGAATAAACGTCATATTTGCTTGTGCCGTTATCTCTGGCTGTGATGATATTCCCCGCCATGTCTATTATTATAACGCAGTCGACACCCAGCTTTATCAATTTTTCTGATAAAATAGCATCTATCTGCTCAAGTTGTTCTTGACTGACAATCCCATAATTCATGCCATTTTCCTCTTCGTGTTTGGGCCGCTGAAGCCGGGTTATTTCAAACTTCCTGATATATCATAAACAATTCACCCTGACGGCGATACAAAGTCCATCCACGCTGCCTTTTTATTTTCGACAACCTGGATATGACTACTCGCACGAGAACATAAAACCCTTTAAATGGGCCATCTCAACTCAAATCAGGATCATATACTCAACATTATTTCGTTTTTACAAAAGGCAAAAACTCCTTTTACATGTAACCACTATACGATAGTTTCCTGGCTATATGAAGAAAATTTTTACTTTTTCTGAAAAATCATAGCACTAGCTCAAACAAATGACTAAAAAATTATATCTTGTATTACTAATATATTGATATATATATCTTTTCTAAAAATTTCTCAGACTTGTGTCATGTATCCAACAAATTCTACACAAACAACTCTCGTTCTTTTATAACGAGTCTCTTCCGAACAAGAGGAACAAACCGCCTTATCCCCAAGCATCTTAAACAGTAGCGACATCCACCCCTTTCAGGATTGCACCGAATCCCATTATCTGCTATGTAGGGGCTGGAGGAAATACCTGTGAAAGACCCCGAATACGACATGCGAACGCTGCCCTCAAGGGCCACTTTCGTAGACACCCATTGTCATCTCGATATGAGCGATTTCGAAGATGATCTGGCCAACATACTCGATCGCGCACTTGTTCAGGGCGTTGAATCCATCATTACAATAGGCATTGATCTTGCGAGTTCTCATCGTGCAATCGAACTGGCTCGACAACACTCCTGTATATTTGCAGCAATCGGTGTCCATCCCCACGATGTCCATTCGGCGACCGAGGCCACCTACGCAACACTCGAGGCGCTCGTCACGGCCAATCACAATCTGATTGTCGGCTATGGCGAGATCGGCCTTGATTATGTTAAAAAACGATCCGAGCCAGAACTCCAACGACAGCATTTTAGACGACAACTGGAAATAGCGAAAAAACTCAGACTCCCTGTTATAATCCACGACAGGGATGCACACACGGACACGCTCAACATATTGAAGGAATGCGGACCCCTTCCACAAGGCGGTGTTATGCACTGCTTTTCAGGAGACATGGCATTCGCAGAAAAAATCATCGATCTCGGCTTCTACATTTCCGTACCTGGTATTGTGTCCTTTAAAAATGCACATAACCTGCACGATGTTGCGCGAATGATTCCATTGACTTCTCTCCTGATTGAGACAGACGCTCCTTTCCTTGCACCTCATCCATTTCGGGGTAAGCGCAATGAACCGTCCTTCGTTATACATACAGCAACCTGCATAGCCAGACTCCGCGATATCCCTTTAGCTGATCTCGCCCATGCCACAACTGCAAATGCAGCCTCGCTCTTTCATTTCACCCCCCATGAACCTCCACACTCAACACCCCGCTCATGATCCGACAGAACCTCCAAACCATTCTGAATACTATCAGAGACCGGGCACTTTTGAGCAACAGGCG
>JFJP01029827.1_pt1 | contig 10281 bp, 10 predicted proteins | sample 431651 | NCBI WGS metagenome assembly JFJP01 (sample SAMN02602958, study PRJNA72255) | Microbial mat metagenome, whole genome shotgun sequencing project. | biome: fresh water; feature: sink hole; material: water; isolation source: purple microbial (photo- and chemosynthetic) mats found in... | reverse complement strand
TTCATCTGCTCCAGCGAAGAGAACTGGGCGATCTGGGCGATGAAGTCCTGGTCGCTCGACGGGTTCATCGGATCCTGGTGCTGGAGTTGTGTGATGAGCAGCTGCAGGAAGTCATCCTTCCCGAGTTCGCCCGTGTTCCGATTTCCCACCTTGTTCTTCTCGTTTGCCGCAATGATCTGGTCGATGGTTTTCTGCGAGGACGAGACTGATGTGATGTCACTCATGGTAATCCCTTCTTTCAAGCTTTCAGGCTGATCGTTGAATTCGGGCCGTTCAGGTAATCCCTCACGCGGACCGACAGATTTGCGTCCTGCTGCCCGAATGCCGCCGCGACAGGAACGCCTTTGGTTCCGAACGCATTTCCGCGTTCATTGCCCTTCCCGCCGTCCTCCTGTCCATCCTGACGTCCCCGGTCCGATTGCTGTCCGACCGAAACACTCAGCTGCTGGACCGACAGACCGTTCTTCTCCAGCGCATCCTTCAGCAGCTGCATGTTGCTTTCGAGTATGGCGCGGACCTGTTCGCTCTCGGCGGTGAATCTGGCCAGAATCTGGCCCTTCTCCTCCACAAGCTTGAGGTTGATCTTGCCAAGACTTTCCGGCTTGAGCTGCAGTTCCATTTCATGCCGCGCTTCTCCGGTCAGTTCCGAAACCTTCGCAGTCAGCTGGCCGGTCACCGACGCGGATGTCCGGGGGTCTGCCAACGGACCGGGAAAGTTCGTGCGGGTCGCCTGCTGCGGATTCTGTCTGTTGTCCACATGCATGTTTCCGCCTGCCGCACCATTCCGGATACCCGCCTGCTGTACAGATGCCGCATTGGCTGTTGTCGTGCCCGATGCCGCATTCACCGGAGCAAGCCCCGTCTTTTCTGTCATCGGTGTTTCTTTCCCAACTGCCTTTTCTGTTGCCCGGCTCCCGTCCATCCCGGTGTCATGGCCCGTTCCGTTCCCGTCTTCCCCGGTGCTTCCATCGGAAGAAGAGTCCAAAACTTCAGATGCCACAGGAACTCCACCCGGAGTTTCCAGTGCTGCGGTTGCCGAGTCTGCCGTTTCCGCGGTATGGACCACCCCGTGCAGTTTTATCCGGATGCCTTCCGCAACCGCGTCAAGTTTCAGCATGACAGCATCCCCGCCGGCTACGGTTCGCAGCTTCAAGGACAAAGACTTCAATGCGTCCGACCCGACGCCTGCCTGCTGCAGAAGCTCCGCAAGCTTTTGCAGGAATTCAGAAGCCTTGCCGCCGGCATCGTCAAGCAGCGCGGCGAGTGCATCGGCCAGGGAGGCATCCGCCTCGCCGGTTTTCAAGGAAAGGAGAGCCAGCAGGCTTTTCGCGGCCTCCGTCGAAACGGGTTCCTGTGCATTTCCCGCCAGGATGTCCGTCAACGCAATCGTGGCGGTTTCACCAGTCCGGTCCGTACCGTCGGAACCGGTCAAATCGACTGTCGCGGCATCTCCGGACGTATTCGCCATTTCAGCCGCCAGTGCGAGCATGACCTGCAGAATTCGACTCAACGCTTCCATCGGAGACTCTTCCGCTGTCTTTTCCTCTTCCACGTCTGAACCGGACTCGGCCGGTCCCGTCTTTGCGGTTTTTTTCGCCGTTCCGACGGGCTTGGCGTCCGGTTCGGACGCAGGCGTATCCTGCGTGCTTCCGGGAATCCTTCCCCGCTCGCCTGCAGAAACGCTCCGCCTTTCCGGCGCAACGGCTCCGCTGTCTCCCGTCGCACGCATTGCCGGGCGAATCGTACGACCCTTCCTGTCCGAGGTACCGTCTGTTTTCCCGATATCCATTTTCGCTGTCATCATGCGTTCCTTCAGCACGGTGTCAAAGCCATCGTTCATTCCGGATGCCGCTGACAGACCCGCCACGGCTTCCCGACCATTGGCCTTCGTCTGTCCGACCGTACCGCCGCTTCCTGAGAACCGGAGCATCAGCAGGGTGGTCAGGTTGCCTTGTTTGTCGGATGCGGGATTGTTCTGATTCATCTGGTTGATTTGACTCATGTGTTTCACCTCGTTTCCCGTCTTGTTTCAGAATCTCTTCGTTTTGACTTCCTCTGCGTTCACCTCTTTTCTCTTCCTGCTCAGGAACGACCGTGTTCAAACTTCCTTATGCTTCGTTTCCCGCCAAAAGACAGGAAGCGTGGCAAGCTTCAGGGGATTGCGGTATTCGCCTCATTCGCAGCGGTCTTCGCCTCCGCTTCGGCTTTTCTGAAATCCGCCAGACTTTTGGTGATGTCCGCGGCAAGCACCGCATCCATGTTGGCCAGAATTTCCGCAAGGGTCTGCGGTTTGTTTGCCGCCGCAATGGAAATAAGCAGTTCCTTGTCCTTGCTCCAAAGTTCCTTCATCACCAGGGCCGCCTTCTTGCGATCCATCAGCTCAAAGGGTCGGGCGGCCAATTTGGCTTGTGCCGCCAATGCTTCACCGCCAAGTATCCGTGCGTAGATGTCCGCTGCCGTCTCCGGATCAAGATTTTCAAAATATTGCTTGAAGGATGCAGTATCCCCATTGGCCGCCATAGACCCGATGCTGAGGGACAGTGCTTCCAATTCGGCTTTCTGTCTTGCGAGATCCGCAAGTTCGGCGGTGATGGCCGCCTCGGTGGCCGTCAGGCTCATCTCGACCGCTGATTTGCTCAAATTCTGCGCTTCAATTGCGGAAATCGTCAGACGTGCGGCATCCAGTTCAACCTGCAGGGAGGCAGCCTTCTGCCGGAATTCCTCATACTTCTTCAGGAGTTCCTCCTGCGTCAGATTCTCCGGCGCATCGACATCGAAGGTGTCCGGAGCGGCAGGCAAAGCAAGACGGAGGATTGGATTTTTTTGAAAATCAGCGCGAAAACGCTCTCCCAGACCGAACATGTCCTGTTTCAGAACAAAGGTGAAAACCCCGGCAAACACAACAGCCACCAGCAGCAGGGCTGCGAGAACGGCCACCAAACCGGACATGAGGCCTCCGGCCTTTTTCTTTCCGCCGCTTCCCTGCGCTTCGGAGCCACCTTTCGGTGCCTTATTCAGTTCCGACATTCAAGATCCCCCGATACCGATTTGAGCGGGAGGCGTTTTCGACTGTCAGTGCCTGGAAAGCAAGAACCTGCACGATGGATTTCACAATATCATGCCCAAATCCGCCGTTCCATAAAAGAGCAAGTTCTATCCTTCCTGTGCCTCAGGTCCCGCCGCTTCCCTCCCGGGTCCTTCCACGGTACGTGACCAGCTCGTCGTTCTGCCGCTGCTCCTCCTGAAGGCCTTCAAGCCTGAATACTTCGAATTCCTTTTCACGAAGCTTTTCCAGCACCTTTCGTTCCTGCATGAGGACCACTACCCTGTCCCTTATTCTATCGACAGCATCCGACGCTTCCTTAACCTTCCGGACCTGACGACCCTTTGCATTTTCAACGGCAGCGATGCAGGCCCGGATGGCGCGAATCCGTTCGGCATCGATGACCCCTGTGACAGATGCGGAAAAATCAGCACCCAGTGCCGCCAGTTCCCTGTCGATTTCGGCAAGATGCTGTCGTTCGCGTTCCAACTGCGTCACAGCGACACCGAGTTCGATTTTCGCGCTTTTCTCCAATTGGATTTTCACGTTGAGCAAGGTGGCAAGACGGAATCGGAAGATGGCCATCGGATCCCCCCTGTCTCCTCAGCCGAAATACGGCCGGTCCGTGAATCGGGTGATGCCGGACAAGATTCGGACCAAGCACGGCAACCCGCGTGCGAAGGCGGTTTTCCGGGACAACCGTCACGGTGTGACCGCCACCTTCAGGGCCTCCACCGTCTGAAGGAAGGTGAACCGCTCGAAGGTTCCCTGCTCGAGGAAGCGGTTGATGCCGGCGATCAGCGTGATGGCCTTGTCGATGTCCGGGTTCGTTCCCTTCACATAGGCGCCCACGTTGATGAGGTCCTCCGCGTCGTGGTAAACGGCCAGGGAGCGGCGGAGCGCATTGGCGGCACGTTTGTGGTCATCATCCGCGATGTCCGACATGACACGGCTGATGCTGCCGAGTATGTCGACTGCGGGATAATGGTTGCGATGGGCCAGCTGGCGCGACAGCGCGATATGTCCGTCCAGAATGCCGCGCGCGGCATCGGTGATGGGTTCGTTCATGTCGTCGCCGTCAACCAGAACCGAGTACAGGCCTGTGATGGACCCCTTCGCCGAAGTGCCGGCGCGTTCCAGCAGCTTCGGCATGACGGAAAAGACGGAAGGCGTGTACCCGCGGGAAACCGGCGGCTCGCCGATGGCCAGGCCGATCTCGCGCTGCGCCATGGAGAAGCGGGTGAGACTGTCCATCAGGAGCAGCACGTCCTTGCCCTGATCGCGGAAATATTCCGCGATGGCGGTCGCCGTCAGGGCTCCCTTCAGGCGGACGAGTGCCGGCTGGTCCGAAGTCGCGATCACGACCACGGACCGGGACAGTCCCTCCGCCTGCAGGTCGCGCTCGAGAAAGTCCCTCACTTCGCGGCCCCGTTCCCCGATCAGGGCGATGACATTGATGTCCGCCTTCGTGTTCCGCGCAATCATGCCCATGAGGGTGCTCTTGCCGACACCGCTGCCCGCAAAGATGCCAAGGCGCTGGCCCTTTCCGATTGTGAGGAGACCGTCCAGACACTTGACCCCCAGCGGAAGAACCTGCATGATGCGGGGACGCGTCATGGGGTTCGGCGGCATATTCTGAACAGGCACCCAGCTTTGAATGGCGACAGGTCCCTTCCCGTCCATCGGGCGGCCCATGCCATCGAGCACACGGCCGAGCAGTTCCGGACCCACTCCGATCTCCAGCTGGTGACCGGTTGCCGTGACAGGGTTTCCGGGGCTGATGCCGGTCATGTCGCCGATCGGCATCATCAGGACGCTGCGATCGCGGAAACCGACGACCTCCGCGAGCATGTCCCGTCCCATGCGACCGCCGTGTATGCGGCAGAGTTCACCGATGTGGGTCTGAGGACCCTCCGTTTCAATGGTCAGGCCCACCACTTTGGTCACCTTGCCCGAATGCCGGATGAAACTGCGGCTTCGGAGCAATTCCCTGTAGCGGTCCAAGGACAAGTCAACCGACATGATGCGCCCTCCGGGGTTCCCAGGAGATGAATGCCCGTTTTGGAGAAGATCGGGACCACATCAGCAGGGCTTTCCTGCAAAGATATGGGCGATGATTCAGGTGGATCTCCACCGACTAATTTGCGCCGTCATCCCTCCGGCTCTGTTTCAACGGCCGACAGGGCTGTTGCCTCGGACCGTCCGCCGAGAAGGGCCTTCAGCGCATCTTCAATCTGGGTCATGCGTGTCCCCGCACTGCCGTCCGCGGTGCCGTAACCGGTGTCAACCAGGCACGAACCCTTCGACAGTGTCCCGTCCCGCCGAATGTCCAGTTCACAAAGATTTCCGAGCGAAGCGGAAAGCCGCTCGAGGTTGCTGCAGACATAGTCGTAATCCGCCGCGGACACTTTGACGATGGCCGAATCCGACGGCGTGACATCCGCCAGTGTGCTCCGGATGATGCCGAGAATGGACTCGGGCTGTGCGGCGATTTCCATGCCGATCACCTTCCTTGCGACATCCAGAACCAAAGCGACCATGTCCTCTTCCATACCGTCCAGTGTTTCCTGATAGGAGTTCTTGGCAAATGCCAGGGTTTCCTCGGCTTCCTGTATCAAGGCCGCATATTGACGCTGCGCCTGTCGCTCGCCTTCCGAGTAGCCGCTTTCCCGCGCATGCCGGCCGGTTTCCTCCGCCTCGGCCGCAGCACGGGTCCGGGCAGCTTCCAGCAGCCTTTCCGCCTCGAGCTGGGCCTCGCGGACGATCAGGGCGGCCTCCCTGCGGGCCTTTTCCACCTGATCGAGCGGCATAAAGTCCGACGCCTCCCCATCCCCTTCGTCGGGAGCAGGAGGCGCTTTCGTTTCCACGGACTGCTGCACCGCAAAAGGGGTTCCCATGTTCACCCGGCTCTTTTTATACACGCCGTAGCCATATCCAGGATTGTTATACAACGATGTCCGCCTCCCTATGGCCTATACGATGAGTTCGTCGCCGCCGCCGCGAGAGATGATGATCTCGCCTGCATCCTCGAGTTTGCGGATGATGTTGACAATCTTCTGCTGGGACTCTTCCACATCCTTCAGGCGAACCGGTCCCATGAAGTCCAGTTCCTCGCGGATCTGTTCCGCGAGACGTTTGGACATGTTTGCAAAAATTAGGGTCTGCACTTCCTCGGAACTGCCCTTGAGCGCAATGGCAAGCTGGCTGTTGTCGACCTCGCGCATGAAGCGCTGCACGGCACGGTTGTCGAGCTGCAGGATGTCTTCGAACACGAACATGCGCTTGCGGATTTCCTCGGCCAGATCCGTGTCCTCGATTTCCAGTGTGTCCATGATGTATCGCTCTGTGCCGCGGTCGACGGAGTTCAGGACATCGACAATGGCCTGAATGCCTCCCGCCGCGGTGTAATCTTCCGTGACAAGGGAGGAGAGTTTCTTTTCCAGAACGCGTTCCACTTCCTTGATGACTTCGGGCGAGGTGCGATCCATCTGTGCGATGCGTCGAGCCACGTCGGCCTGCTTGTCCTGGGAAAGGGCGGACAGCACACCGGCCGCCTGAACCGGTTTCAGATAGGAAAGAATCAGCGCGATGGTCTGCGGGTGTTCGCTCTGTATGAAGTTGAGCACCTGGGTCGGATCCGCCTTGCGGACAAAATCGAAAGGGCGGACCTGCAGCGAGACGGTGAGCTTGTTGATGATGTCCATGGTGCGTTCGCCACCGAGTGCTTTTTCCAGGATGTCCTTGGCATACCCGATGCCGCCTTCGGTGATATACTGCTGGGCCAGACAGATCTGGTAGAACTCCTGAAGCACGCGTTCCTTCTCGCCCGGGGAGACCGTGCGGATGTTCGCGATTTCGAGGGTGAGCTGTTCGATTTCCTCATCCTTCAAATGCCGGAAAATCTGCGCCGAAAGCTCCGGTCCCAGCGTAATCAGCAGCATGGCCGCCTTTTCGCGTCCCGAAAGCTCTCTGTTCGATTCATTCTTGCCCGGTCCGGCCATGTTCCGTCACCCCGTCAGTCCCAATCCTCAGCCAGCCAGTTGCGGAGCAATTGGGCCACCGCATCCGGTTTCTGTGCGACAAATTTGTCGATCTGCTTCTTGATTTCCGACTGCTCTCCCGTAGAGATGTCGGGCAGTTCCATCTGGTTTGTTCCAGCCCCCGCAGAAGCGCCGGCAAGCGCGGGTTCCCCCAGACCGCCCGCGAGCGGAACCGAAGAGACAGCCTTCTGCCTGCGGGGCACAAGCGCGATGCCCATCACCAGCAGCAGGAGAAGCATGAGCAGGTAGAATCCGAACTGGTCCAGAAATGCCGTCACCGTGTCCATCAGGGAGACGACCGGCTCCGTTTCCGGCGCAAGTTTCTGGACATTCACGGTGATGCTGGCCGCAGGAACGCCCGTGGCGCCGGACGCGGACGCCCGGATGCCGTCCAGATATTCCGGTGTGAGCGCATCGGCGACGGCCACTGTCCTGCCGTACCACAGCGTGATGGACATGGAGGAACGATCCGCCACCAGCATGCCGAGTGCCTTTTCCGCCACCGTATCCTTTTCGTTGTAGACATACTCCGGAACCTTCTGTTCCTTGGCGTACGTGGAGCCTGTCCCCGCACCGATCACGTAGCCGGCGCCCGCCGAGGGATTCGTCGCGGTCCCGGGAACATCCCCCGCTTCGGCATTGGTCAGATTCTCGCTCAGGGTCTCATTGCGGACCGCGAATCCGCCGCCGTCGGGATTGGGATCGGTATACGTCTTTTCGGAGCTTTTCTGCACGTCGAAGTCCAGCACGGCGTTGGCGGAGACGGACATGTTGTCGAAATCAGCGTTCTGCCCGACGGACAGCAGGAAATGGTCCCGCACCTTGCCGACAAGCTCGGCCTGCCGCTTCAGACGCATTTCCTCCTGGGTGGAGGCGCGGCCGACATCCGTGGAAAGGTCGTTGCGGTTCAGCGGGTTCAGATTCTGATCGACGAGTGTCACATTTCCCGGCAGGATGCCGAGCGAGGAAGCCACCACACGCGCCGCGGCATCCACCTGTTCATCCGACAGGGTGCTCCTGGTCTTGAGCATGACATAGGCGGTGCCTTTGTCCGTATTGTCCTCTCCGGCCCAGTAGCTTTTGTCCGGTTTGGTGTAATTCACCGTGGCATTTTCCACATTGTCGAATTTCTTCAGTTTCACGACCAGGTCGTTCTTGCTGAATTCCTTCCAGAGGTTCGCTTTGTCCGCTTCCGTTGCGGTCAGCGACAGCTTCGACCAGGTGTCCGTGAAACTGACATCCGGGGAGACAAGCGCCTGGGATGCAAGATCGAACTCGACGTTCACCTTTGCCTTGCTGTCGACAAGGATCTGATTGTCCGCCCCCTTCTTGTATTTGATGGCGTTCTCATCCAGGTAGGCGATGACCGGCGTCATGGCGATGCCGTCCGTGCTCTCGAAGAGGGGAACATAATCGACACGCAGCGAAAACATGAGTGTCAGTGCCGTGACAAGCACCAGCACCCCCGCCATCACATACAGACGGATTTTCTGACCGCCGGTGAGTTCTCCCCAGAACGTGGTGATGCGTTCCCAGATTCGTTGCAGTGGCTCTGGCATGATTCATCCTTCCTCTCGGGTGCCGGACGGCCGGAATGCCGTACGGCGGAACGGGTGCCGCAGAAACGTCAGATCTGCATGCGGTTGATTTCCTGGTAGGCTTCCAGCACCTTGTTTCTGACTTCAAGCACCAGCTGCAGGGAAAGGGATGCCTTTTCCCCCGCAATCAGCACTTCGTGGATGCTGTCTGTTTTGCCTGCGATGAAGTCGTTGGTCAGCGCGGTTGACTGCTGCTGAAGTCCATTCACCTGAGCGATCGCATCCGACAGAATCTGCCCGAAGCTGATGCCCGATGCCGCATCCGACCCATTTGCCGGGATGCCCGCAGCCTGCATCGGCTGGGTGGCCTGAAGGGGTCCGACTGCCGAAACGCCGGCAACCGATGACAAGGGTGGAATAACTCCGATGGCACCGATGGCCATATGCGACTCCTTTCATCGTCCCATACCGGGACAAGTCCGACTTCCAGCGGCATCAGCGCCGTCACCTGCCGATTTCCAGCGCCTTCAGCGCCATCGACTTCGTTCCGTTCATGGCGGTCACATTCGCATCATAGGCGCGTGTCGCGGAAATCATGTCGACCATTTCCGTCACGGTATCCACATTCGGCATCTTCACAATGCCGTTTTCATCCGCATCGGGGTGACCTGGGTCATATATTTCGCGGAAAGGGCTCTGGTCCGCGACGATGGCCGTAACCCGCACGCCGTTTCCGATGCCCATCCTTCGGCGGCTTGCATCGGTCAGATAGGAGGAAAAGGACTCTGTGCCCGACCGTTCCTGAAACACAACCGTTTTCCGGCGATAGGGATCTCCTGAGGCCGTGCGGGTTGTGGAGGCATTCGCGAGATTCTGCGAAATGATGTCCATGCGAAGCCGCTGGGCTGTCAGGGCGGAGGAGCTCGTTTCAAAGGAAGTGAAGTATCCCATGTCTTATTTTCCTCCCCGGATGACGGTGCGCAGTTTCGAGAACTCTCCAGTAATTTTCTGCACAAGAAAACTGTACTTGAGATTGTTCATGGCCATGAGAGCCATTTCACTTTCTATATCCACATTGTTGCCGTCTATGCGATAACTGGTGGCGGCATTGTCCTCGGTCACGACACTGTCATTTCCGGACAACCCGGTCAGGCCGCGATCGATCTTTCCCGTCCGCGTCTCCGCATTCAGAAATTCCTCGAACTTCAGCGTCTTCCGCTTGTAGCCCGGGGTATCCACGTTCGCCACATTCTGCGAGATGACATCGTTGCGTGTCCAGGTGGCATCCAGCGCCTTTTCGAGGTTCCTTGACTGGAAAAACAGCTTGTCCAGCATTGCGATCACTCCTTCGGATGAATTCATCGAATCCCCGCATCATGCGGCCTGCCGCCGCGCGGTATGCATGTTGCCCACCAGCGCAAAGGCTCCATCCCTGTTTCTCTTCCGTAAGTCCTATCGGCAGAACGGCCCGGGGTTGATAACCTGCTGCATCCGTCCGACCGGTTTGTCTCGTCCGCCATCCCGGACGACGGGAGGACGAAGTCTGAATCCCAGCAGAATATGAATGAAAAACATGATTCCGGTGATACGCCGTGAAGCCCCGCAGGGTCTACTGAATCTTTCCCGCTTTTTCAGTTCTTAACCATTCTAGCATACGGAT
>JFJP01002693.1_pt1 | contig 10281 bp, 10 predicted proteins | sample 431651 | NCBI WGS metagenome assembly JFJP01 (sample SAMN02602958, study PRJNA72255) | Microbial mat metagenome, whole genome shotgun sequencing project. | biome: fresh water; feature: sink hole; material: water; isolation source: purple microbial (photo- and chemosynthetic) mats found in... | reverse complement strand
GCATCGACGTAGTCGAACTGCACACGGCTATCGCCGCCAATCCCACTGACCTCGATGCCCGTCTTAAACTGGCCAACGCCCTGGCAGTGGCCATGGACTACCGTGGCGCCTTCGAGAACCTGCTTGCCATCGTTCGCCAGGACAGAAAATGGAACGAAGACGCCGGTCGCCTGACCATGCTGACCCTGTTCAGCATGCTCGGCGCCCAGCCGCAACACGACGAACTGGTGCGCGAATTCCGTGTCGCGCTGTCACGCACGCTCAACTGACAGCGGACAGCGTCCGACTTGCCGCCAACTCCTGATACCGTTAGCCGCTGCCCGTGGTGTCTTGGCGACGATTTGTATGTCGCCTATCACGACAAGGAATGGGGCGTGCCGGCGTACGGCCAGCGCCGACTTTTTGAGTTCCTGATTCTCGAAGGCGCCCAGGCGGGATTGTCGTGGCTCACCATCCTGCGCAAGCGGGAAAACTATCGCCGCGCCTTCGACGACTTCGATCCGGAAAAAGTCGCCAATTACAACGAAGCCGATGTCGCCCGCCTGCTCGCCGATGTCGGCATCGTGCGCAATCGCCTGAAGATACGCGCCACCCTCGGTAACGCCAGCGCCTTTCTCGCCGTCGACAAGGAATTCGGCGGCTTCGACCGTTACCTGTGGGGTTTCGTCGGTGGCCAGACGATCCAGAATGTCTGGCGCACGCAGGCTGAAGTGCCCGTCAGTTCGCCTGCGGCGGCAGCCCTCTCCCGCGATCTGCGGCGGCGCGGCTTCAGATTCGTCGGCCCCACCATCTGCTACTCACTGATGCAGGCAGTCGGGTTGGTCAACGACCATCTGGTCGATTGCTTCCGCCATGCGGAGCTTGCCGCCTGATCAGGTTTTTGCGAAGGCCAGCACGCCTTTTTCCACCGTCACCCGCACGGTATCCTTGGCGCCGAACCGGCCTTCAAGAATAGCCTTGGCCAGCGGATTTTCGATACGTTCCTGAATCGCCCGCTTGAGCGGCCGCGCGCCAAACACCGGATCGAAACCGGCGGCGGCAATCTCCGCCAGCGCCGCATCGGCCACGTCGATGCGCATCTCCAGCTTGGCCAAGCGCTTTTCGAGATAACCGAGTTGTATCTTCGCAATGCCGGCGATGTGCTGTTCGTCGAGCGCGTGGAACACCACAATTTCGTCGATGCGATTCACGAACTCCGGCCGGAAATGCGTCTTCACCTCGCCCATCACGGCCAGCTTGATGATCTGGTAATCATCGCCCGACATCTGCTGGATCATCTGCGATCCCAGGTTCGATGTCATCACGATCACCGTGTTCTTGAAGTCGACCGTACGCCCCTGGCCGTCAGTCATGCGGCCGTCGTCGAGCACCTGCAACAGCACGTTGAAGACATCCGGATGCGCCTTCTCCACCTCGTCAAAGAGGATCACCGAGTAGGGCTTGCGCCGCACCAGCTCAGTCAGGTAGCCGCCCTCCTCGTAGCCGACGTAGCCCGGCGGCGCGCCGATCAGCCGCGCCACCGAATGCTTCTCCATGAACTCGCTCATGTCGATGCGGATCAGGTGGTCTTCGGCATCGAACAGGAATTCGGCCAGCGCCTTGCATAGCTCGGTCTTGCCCACGCCGGTCGGACCAAGGAAAAGGAAACTGCCGTAAGGCCGATTCTCATCCGACAGGCCGGCGCGCGAGCGGCGAATGGCGTCGGCCACCAGGCGCACGGCCTCGTCCTGACCGATGACGCGCTGATGTAGTTTGTCCTCCATCTTGAGCAGCTTTTCGCGCTCGCCCTGCATCATCTTCGACACCGGAATGCCAGTGGCGCGCGAAACGACCTCGGCGATTTCCTCGGCGCCCACCTGCGTGCGCAGCAAGCGGTTCGCTGCCGTACCGCTAGCGCCGACTTTTTCAGCCGCGTGCAGTTGCGCTTCAAGCTGCGCCTCCAACTGCGGCAACTTGCCATATTGCAGTTCGGCCACCTTGTCGAGCTGCCCCTTGCGCTGAAGGTCGGCCATCTGCGCGCGCATGCGGTCGATCTCTTCCTTGATGTGCGCCGAGCCTTGCACCTGCGCCTTCTCGGCCTTCCATATTTCTTCGAGATCGGAGTATTCCTTCGATAATTTGGCGATCTCGTCCTCGATCAGGCCGAGACGCTTTTTCGAGGCTTCATCCTTCTCCCGCTTCACCGCCTCGCGCTCGATCTTCAGCTGGATCAGACGGCGGTCGAGCTTATCCATGACTTCCGGCTTGGAATCGATTTCCATCTTGACGCGCGCCGCCGCCTCGTCGATCAGGTCGATGGCCTTGTCGGGCAGGAAGCGGTCGGTGATGTAGCGGTGTGACAGTTCCGCCGCGGCGACGATGGCCGGGTCGGTGATATCCACGCCGTGGTGAATCTCGTACTTCTCCTGCAAGCCGCGCAGGATGGCGATGGTCGATTCCACGCTCGGCTCGTCGACCAGCACTTTCTGGAAACGCCGCTCCAGCGCCGCATCCTTCTCGATGTACTTGCGATATTCGTCGAGCGTGGTGGCGCCGATGCAATGCAGTTCGCCGCGCGCCAACGCCGGCTTCAGCATGTTGCCGGCATCCATCGCCCCCTCGGCCTTGCCGGCGCCGACCATAGTGTGCAGTTCGTCGATGAAGACGATGATGCGACCCTCGTCCAGCGCGATTTCCTTCAGCACGGATTTCAGGCGTTCCTCGAATTCGCCGCGATACTTGGCACCGGCCAGCAGCGCCGCCATGTCGAGGCTGAGCACCTTCTTGCCCTTCAGCGTTTCCGGCACCTCGTCATTAACGATGCGCTGCGCCAACCCCTCGACGATAGCGGTTTTGCCGACGCCGGGCTCGCCGATCAGCACCGGGTTGTTCTTGGTGCGGCGTTGCAAAATCTGGATGGCGCGGCGGATCTCATCGTCGCGGCCGATCACCGGGTCAAGCTTGCCCTGCCGGGCGCGCTCGGTCAGGTCCATGCAATATTTCTTCAACGACTCACGCTGACCCTCGGCTTCCTGCGAGCCGACGTTCTGGCCGCCGCGCACGGCGTCGATGGCCTGTTCCAGCGGCGCACGCGACAGGCCATGCTCCTTTAGCAGTCGCCCCGTGTCGCCCTTGTCACCCGCTAGCGCCAACAAAAACATCTCCGAGGCAATGAACTGGTCGCCGCGCTTTTGCGCTTCCTTGTCGGTGAGATTGAGCAGGTTGCCCAGATCGCGACCGATGGATACCTCGCCGCCGGTTCCTTCAACCTGCGGCAAACGGGCGATGGACTTCTCCAGCGCAAGCTTGAGCGGTGCGACATTGACACCCGCGCGTTGCAGCAGCGAACGGGTGCCGCCGTCATCCTGATCAAGCAGCGCCAGCAGCAGGTGTTGCGGCTCGATCATCTGGTTGTCGTGACCGACTGCCAGGCTCTGGGCATCGGATACAGCCTGCTGGAACTTGGTGGTGAATTTATCGAAACGCATGATGATCCTCGCCGGGCACGTTGGAATGCAACGTAGGTGGGGAGACTGCGGGACATTTCAATAGCCACGAAAGCGACACGGGAATCCCGCCGACTCGACGACTCTCAGGTCAATTCACGCACAAAGCCTTGATTCAAGTCAGAGCAGCGCAAGGGTTTGGTGCTATGCTGCTCGGGTCATTGTCGCTGTAACACACAAGGGAGCCAGTTATGAGTAACAAAAATGAGCATTTCAGCGAAATCCACCGTAAGAATATGGAAGCAGCGATGCGCCTCGCTCAGCTATCCATCGACAATTCCCAGCGCATCATGTCGCTTCAATCGGAACTGGCCCGCGAGCTCTTCCAGAGCAGCGTCGATAACGCCAAGTCCCATACGGGCGTCGGCGCGCCACAGGACATCATGTCCCTGCGCACCCAGTACGCACAAGAAACCGCACAGAAAATGATGGAAACCGCGCAACGCATCGCCGAAGTCGGCAACGAAGCCCGCACCGAATTTTCGCGCCTGATCACCGAACAGCTCGCCTCCGGCAGCCAAGACCTGATGGAGGCCTTCCAGTCCTTCTTCAAGACCCTGCCCGGCCAGAACGCCAACATGCTGGAAAGCATGCAGCAAGCGATGGCAACCGCCAACAGCGCCTTCGAGCAGATCGCCAAGGTCTCCGGCGCACCGTTCGCCGCCAAGAAGAAGTAAGTCAGTAGCCAGCGGTCATTTCCCGCCCCTTCCCTCGGGAAGGGGCGTTGATTTTGTACGCGGTGTTGTTACAGGGCGTGCCTTGGCTGCGTCCCAGCGCCAAAGGGCGCTTGGTCCACAGACAAATCAATCCATCATCCAGCGCGCGGCGGCATTGTCGTCGCTCTCGCGGGCATCGACCCAGCGGCCGCCCCCGGCGGTTTCTTCCTTTTTCCAGAACGGCGCACGGGTTTTCAGGTAGTCCATGATGAACTCGCAGGCGGCAAAGGCATCGTGGCGATGGCTGGAGGCCACGGCGACGAGGACGATGCGCTCGCCCGGCAGCAGGCGGCCAACGCGGTGGATGACGCGCGCACCGAGCAGTTGCCAGCGGTTGCGCGCCTGCGCGACGATTTCTGCCAGCGCCTGTTCGGTCATGCCGGGATAGTGCTCCAGCGTCATGGCGGTCACACCTGCCGTACCGCTACCGCCGACTTTTTGGCCCATCGGCACGTCGGCGCGCACCAGCCCGATGAAACTCACCACCGCGCCCGCTGCCGCATCGCCGGCAGTCAGCATAGCCGTCTCGGCGCCAACGTCGAAATCCGCCGCCTGCACCGAAACACTGAACATGGCGGTGAACAGGGGCTTCATCCGCCGGTAACGGGCGGAAAGAAGGCCACCTCGTCGCCATCGCTCACCGTCGCGTCGACACCGACCATGACCTGATTGATGGCGCAGCGCAGGTTTTTCGTGCGCGCCAGCGCCGCCCACGGCTCGCCCCGCGCAATGATATGGTCCCGCAAGGCGCCGACGGTGGCCACGCCGACTGGCAACGCAAGATCCTCGGCGGCAACGCCCAGCGCCTCGCGCAGGCTGGCGAAATAGAGCAACTTCACAACAGTTCGCCGAAGGGAATGAATTGCACGATATCGCCCGCGTGGATCGGTTGCGCCGGCGGGTTGTCGACCAGGCCATCGGCCCAGGCCGTCGAGGTCAGCACGCCCGCGCCCTGGTGGGGGAAAAGCTCCAGCCGGCCACCATCGTCACCCCGGCCGATGCGCGCGCGCAGGAATTCGCGGCGGGCGTCGGGTTTGGGCCAGTCGAAGCCGGCCGTCAGCGGCAACCGGCACGGCAGCCAGTCGGCCGCGCCCATGCGCTTGAGGATGAAGGGCCGCACCAGCATGAGGAAGGTGACGAAACCCGACACCGGATTGCCCGGCAGGCCAATGAAATCGGCCCCATCGTTCAAATTGCCCCCCCTGGCGACGCGACCGAAGGCCAGCGGCTTGCCCGGCTTGATGGCGAGCTTCCACAGGTTCAGCTCACCCTCGGCCTCGACGGCGGGGCGAACGTGATCTTCCTCGCCCACCGAAACGCCGCCTGAGGTGAGGATGAGATCGGACACCGCCGCCGCCCGCCGCAGCGCATCACGCGTCGCGTCCAGCGTGTCGGGCACGTTGCCGAGATCGGTCACGGCGCAGCCAAGGCGTTCGAGCAGGCCGCGCAGCACATAGCGGTTGGAGTTGTAGATGGCGCCAGGATTGAGCGGCTCGCCCGGCATGACCAGTTCGTCGCCGGTGAAAAAGAGAGCAACGCGCAGCCGCCGAAAAGTCGGCACGAGCGGTACGCCAATCGACGCCGCCAGCCCCAACGCCTGCGGCGTCAGCCGCGTGCCGGCGGCAAGAATCTCGGCGCCGACACGAATATCCTCGCCGCAACGACGGATGTTCTCGCCGTCGCGGGGTGCGTGATTGACGATGACGTATCCACCCAAATGAGCACCATCGCGCTCGCAGCGTTCCTGCATCACCACGGCATCCGCCCCCTCGGGCACCGGCGCGCCGGTGAAGATGCGGGCGGCGCTGCCGGCGGCCAGCGTGTGGCCGACGTTGCCGGCCTGAATGCGTTGCGTCACCGGCAGCCGCGTGCCGGCGGCCAGCACGTCGGCGCAGCGCACGGCGTAGCCGTCCATCGCGCTATTGTCGAGCGGCGGCACGTCGAGCGTCGACCGCAGCGATGTCGCCAGCACACGGCCGTCGGCCTCGGTCAGCGGCAGCGATTCGGTCTCGGCCACGGGATGAGCCGCGTCCAGCAGGCGGTCCAGCGCATCTTCAAAACTCAGCAGATTCTTGCTCATTGCAGGTCCACGCTTTTCAGCACAAAAGCGGCGATGGCCGCATGATCGTTGAGATCGAGCCACGGCAGCGGCCCGTCGAAAGACACGTCGGAGGCGATGGCGACGATGCTGGGATTTTCCGGCCAGATGAACGGTTTGCCGTTGGCCGGCCGATGCACCTCGATCTTCGGCAGGATATTGGTCTTGTAGCCCTCGATCAGCACCAGGTCGCAGGGCGCGAGAAGTGCCAGTTGCTCATCGAGGTTCGGCTCGGCCTCGCCGCGCAGTTCGTGCATGATCGCCCAGCGCTGGTCGCATACCAGCATCACCTCGCTGGCGCCGGCCGTGCGGTGGCGAAAGGAATCCTTGCCCGGCCGGTCGATGTCAAAGCCGTGGTGGGCGTGCTTGATCAGCGAAACGCGCAGACCCTGAGCGACGAAGCGCGCGATCAGTGCCTCGATCAGCGTGGTCTTGCCTGCGTTGGAATAGCCAGCGAAACCGAATACCTTCATGTCGAATCAACCCTCGCAAAACCGCCGCCCGGCGTGCGGAAATTGGTAGTCTGGCCTTGGTACAGCCGCGCGGCCACTAGTTGAACGACGCCACGATAGACATAGTTGCGCAGATCAACCTTGAGTTGGATCATTTCGCCATTCAGTTCGATATTTATTGTCGACGGCGGTGCGAATTCCTGCGCCACATAATCGCCGGCGAGGATTTCGTCGAACACCCGCTTGGTCAGCTTGTCGCCGCGATAGGCGGCCTTTGAACCGAAGCCGGCGGCTGGCTTGAAAAAGAGCTGACGGCGGCGCGCCCAGAAGTCGGCGGCGCGCACGGGCGTCACGCTTTCCGTGCGCGGGATGCCGGCCAGCAACACCCGCCGCGTCTCGACAGCGACGCCCCAACTGGCCAGCAGTGCGTCGTCGGTCAGCGCGACGAGGTTGCGCTTGTCGGCGTAGAGCGCGTGCAGGCGCGGATGCGGCGTGATCGTCGCCACGCCGTCCAGCCAGGCCTCGCGCAGCACGGCGTGGCGCGGCTCGGAAAAAGTGAAATCGGTCAGGCGGTTATAGACGAGGTCGATCCGCGTTTCCTCGAACCATAGCCCACCGTGGCAAAGCATGAGATCGTCCGGATCGCAGACGATGGCGCGAATGCCCTGCGCTGCGAAGAGTTGCTCGAATGCGAGGAATTCCGGATAGAGATATTGCGTCGCCGGCTGCGTATCGACGATGGCGAGCGTCTTCAGTTCTCGCCCGCCAAACTCGGCACACGCAGCACACTCGGCATATTCGGCGCGAAACATGGCGACGTAGGCCGCCAGCACATCGCTGGCACTGCCATCATTACCCCCGGCCTGCAACGCCGCCAGCAGGCCGCCACCGGCGTTGGTGTTGATCTCGATAAGTTGCGGTCCGGCGTCGGTCAGGTGGAAATCGTAGCCCATGAAGACGCCGCTTGCCATACCGCTTGTCCCACGGGGATTCCCTGTGGTCACGCCATCGACTTTTTGCGCTCGCGCCTGCCACACCGGCAGCGCGATGACGCCTTCGATGGCGGTAATAAGCTCGCCCATGCGCGCATGGTCGGCTGCGGCAACGGGCACCGTGGCGGCCGCAAACAAATGCGGGCGTTCGGCGAGCAGGTCGGCGGGTAAATCGGTGAGGTTCATCAGTCGCAGTTTACCCCGCGAAGAAGGCCACGACGTCGGCCACCTCGCGGCTGCGGCGCATCGGCGGCAGCGAACGCCAGATGCGCGCACCGTAGGACTTTTCGACCATGCGCGGATCGCAGATCATCAATACGCCACGATCGGTTTCGTCGCGGATCAGTCGCCCGGCGCCCTGCTTCATGCTGATCACGGCGCGCGGCAATTGATGTTCGACGAAGGCGTTGCGACCCTGTTTTTTGAGATGATCGATGCGGGCGGACAACACCGGATCATCCGGCGGCGCAAAAGGCAGTTTGTCGATAACCACCAATGAAAGCGCTTCGCCGCGCACATCGACGCCTTCCCAGAAGCTCTGGCTCGCCACCAGCACAGCGTTGCCGCGCTGGCGAAAACGTTCGAGCAATTCTGTCTTCGAACCATCGCCCTGCAACAGCAAGGGCATGGTGGCGCTCTCGAATTCGATGCGCTCCTTCAGTAGTTCGTGGATGCGCCGCATCGCGCGCAAGGAAGTGCACAAGACGAAAGAACCCTTGCCCGTCGCGCCGGCTGCCCGGATCGCCGGCCATGCCGCCTCCACCACGGCTTCGTTGTAGTTCGGGCTATTGGGATCGGGCAGGTGCTGCGGACAATAAAGCAGCGCATTGCGCGCGTAATCGAAGGGGCTGCCCCAGCAACCGGTTTCCGCCACGTCAAGGCCGAGGGCGGCGTCCAGGCGCGCGGATGTCCGTCCAGTTGACGCTTGAAAATCTTCGCCACAGATAGCGGCGTCTGGATGAGCGTTACCGAATAGGTCGAGGCATCGGCCCAGCGCACGGTGGGGCTTTCGCCATCGTCGCCCGCCTCGACCACGTTGCCCGCAACATCGCTCATGGCCTCGGCCGGCGACGCCTGCCAGTGTTTCAGCCGCAGCATCAGTTCCTGCGTCCGGCGCAGACAATTGGCCAGTCCTTCGGAACGTTCGGCCTGCGATTCGAGATGGCGGCCAAATTCAGCCAGGTCCTTTTGCAGCACCTCCAGCGCCTCGCCAAAGTGCTTGCGCTCGGCCAGTTGCGCGGCGGACATGCGGGCGCCCTCGCGCGGCAGTGACAGGCGCAGATCCTTGGCCGCCTTTTCCAGCTGGCGCGTGGCATCTTGCAGCGGCGCGTAATCCTTGGCATTGGCCACGGCTTCAAGTCGGGTATCGCGGGCCAGATCGACCAACTGCGCCGAGCCGACCGCCTCGCCGAAAAACAACCCGGCCACGTCCGGCACCTGATGCGCCTCGTCGAAGATCACCGTGTTGCAGGCCGGCAGCAGCTCGGCCATGCCGTCGTCCTTGAGCATGACGTCGGCGAAGAACAGATGATGATTCACCACCACCACGTCCGCCGCCATCGCCTCGCGCCGCGCCCGCAAGACGAAGCAGGCCTTGACGTCGGGACACTCCTGGCCGAGGCAGTTGTCGCGCGTCGAGGTCGCCTGCGCCCAGGCGCCGGAATCTTCCGGCACGGCCGACAACTCGGCCTTGTCACCGCTTTTCGTCGACTTGGCGAACTTGGCGATGGTGCGGATATGGCCCACCTCCGCCGGACTCTGGAAGCGCCCATCGGCCGCCGCGCGCCCGAGGTGGTAAGGGCAAACGTAGTTGGCGCGCCCCTTCAGCAGGGCAATAATCACGGGCAGGCCCAGCGCATCGCGCACCATCGGCAGGTCGCGGCTGAACAACTGATCCTGCAAGGTCTTGGTGCCAGTGGAAACAACCACCTTGCCGCCCGAGCGCAACGCCGGCACCAGATAGGCAAAGGTCTTGCCGGTGCCCGTGCCCGCCTCCGCCACCAGCACCCGGTTGTCGCTGATCGCAGCGGCAATCCGCTCCGCCATCTCCACCTGCTGCGGCCGCACCCGATACCCCGGAATAGACAAAGCCAGCGGCCCGTCATCGGCAAAGATTTTCTCTAATTGGGGACAGACCACGTTTTTCTACTCGAACAACTCGCCGGATTCCGGCGCTGCCACCCGACGCGGCCGCCCCGGCTGGCTGCGACTGGCGCGCCGCCCCAGCGCCGCCGTCACCTGATCCTGAAACGCCGCGCTGCCCAAGGCAAAATTACCGTTGGTGGCGCGGCGGATTTCATCCACCATTCCCGGCGCCACTTCGGAACGGAACAACTCGCGATAGGCCGCCTGCCGCTCGCCCTCGTCCAACCCCAAGGACAGGTACAGCGGATGCGGCGCCAGCGGCACCCGCCCCGCCTCGCCCCGCGCGTTCGTCCGGAAACTCGACCACGGATATTCCGCCGGATGTTCCACCATGCCCGCCCGCACCGGATTCAGCTCGATATAACGCTGACAGCCCAGCACATAAGCCTCCTC
>JFJP01042758.1_pt1 | contig 10283 bp, 8 predicted proteins | sample 431651 | NCBI WGS metagenome assembly JFJP01 (sample SAMN02602958, study PRJNA72255) | Microbial mat metagenome, whole genome shotgun sequencing project. | biome: fresh water; feature: sink hole; material: water; isolation source: purple microbial (photo- and chemosynthetic) mats found in... | reverse complement strand
GCTATTGTACTCGCATCAACGGACGATGTATATAGTTGATGCGCGGTTAACCGCTAATTTGAGGTACAAACGAGCCCAATTTGAGGCATAAACGAGCCGATTTGATGCGCAAAAACAAAAAGCCTGCTACGGTTTAAGTAGCAGGCTTTCTATATCTGACAAGGGTTTAGACTGGAGGCGCGACCCAGAGTCGAACTGGGCTAGACGGATTTGCAATCCGAATTCACCTTTACAAATCAACAACTTACAAACTTTAACCGCGTATCACCGCTAATCGCTTAAATTTCTATCAACTCAATCGGCAAAGTTGGTGCAACACCTTCTATCAAGTTGTCTCTGAAGTAAACGCGCTGGCCTACTGTTGCACTACCACGCGCTTGCGCAGTTAGACCACCGGGAAGTACGATTGTCGCAACACCGCCGTCAACTGAGTCAACAGTGCCTACTTGCAGTGGCGGCGATGGTAACAGGTCACGTAGTAGCTTGTACGGGTTAGTTGACATGGGTTTCTACTCCGATTGTCTGGAAGATTTCAGGTGATCCGATGTCAACGCCGACACTGCGAACCACGCCAATGCGCGTTGTGGCACCGTCAACGTACTTGACAAACTTGCCGGGTGTTATCACACCGGTTTCGGGCAGCACTGGCAGCTTCAGGGTGACGGTGGCCTGCCGCCCGGTGTTGGCCAGCACAGACAGACCCCGCTGGCGGGCCGCGTCAACGTGCGTGATCAGGGTATCGCTGATCATCGGTGCCAGTAGCTCCCCAGCGGTGCCAGTTCGCGTTACCTGACCCAGCACACCCTGCTGCACCCCGGACACGAACACGCGGTCATAGCGGGCTTTTTCTACCCACGCGATGCCCTCGGTTGTCGTGACATCTGCGGGTAGCTCAAAGTCAGCTGTCAGGCTACCCCATGTCCAAGGCGTTGAGGCGTATCGTGGCAGCACCTTGATGATCTGGCTGGATGCATGCGGCTGAATGTAGGCCCCGGCAGCGCCAGCGATCTGGTTCAGGGCACTGATGTAGCTACCTTGATGGGAGAACACGCCAGCCGGTACGCTCCAGTCCGTGATGCCCCAATCGACTGCCCATCCCAGCGGTATGCCGTTGAGTGTCAGCACGTCATCCATGAGTTGCTGCGCGGTGCGCTCATTGGCGTTTGTGAAGTTCTGCACAGGTGCATACGGGCTATCCAGCAGCGCGGTCTTGCCCCGCCCTTGGATGCTGACGGACGCCTTGCCAAACGTGCGGCTGCGGCTGATCGACTCAACCAGGGCGCGGTACACGGTGCCGTTAACAGACAGTTCCACTTCTACCGGCGCACCGCTTGTCGCTGGTTCCAGATCGGAACGTAGGCAGTTGAATGTTGCCGTCAACCCGGCTCAATGATGCTGAATTGATCACAATGTAAACCCTCTTGATTGGAACGACGACAAGCCCTTGTGGCACAACAGGCGCACACTGAATCAGTCCGAATAACAGTGCCGGGAAACTCAGCGGTGGGCATGCAAACACCAGATCAGTGCCCCAATACGGCAGTGGATCGACAGGGGGCTCTGGCACCACGTACCGTCCTGGCGGCGGCACGATGGTATCTTCAAAGTCTGCCTGCCAGTATTTCAGATACGGTGTAGCGTAGGTAGCCTGTCCGGTGTAGCCCACTGCCGGGCGCTTGCTGGCCTCTTGGAAGTTGTGGACCTTGCCACCCGATTGCATGCTCACACCTTCCTCAAAGCCGCCGAACAGTCGCGCAAATACCCGGTCAGCCTCTTGGAACTGGCTGTAAAAGTGCAGCCATTGCCGGTCACCTTCTTGCATGTCGCCAGTCAGGCTACTGCGGGCTTGGGTGCCATCTTGGAACGGTGACGAGCCTATTGTTGGCATGCGCAGCGCATTGGCGAAACCGCTGGTGCTTCCCAGCGTGTGCCGCGTGTACCGCTCTCGGTTGGCTGACTGATTTGCGCTGTGTGGTACAGCCGCGCTATGGTCGGGCGCTGGGTGTTGGTGTGGTAGCTCACCTCTGCCACGGCTTGCAATGCAGGGAACGCACCTGTCAGCGTAACGATGGCACCCGGAATGATCTGGACGCTGGCTGTCAGTGCAGGGAATGCCCCTGAGATTGCAAGTTCTACAGGAGGGATCAGCTTGATTTTTGCAGTCAGTGCGGGAAACACCCCTGTGACGGTGATGTCTGCCCGTGGGGCGGCAAAGCCTTCGCCAAAAACGAGGTTAGTGCTGGCAGGCGCTGCCCGCTCAAACAGCAGCGCAGTGGTCATGGTCTAGCCCAGCACAGCGCTCGTTATACGAGCATCGCCACCCGCATAAAGCTGGGTCTGTACAAGTTGCACTTCCCACGCACCCACACCCTCCCCGGCGTCACAGTCAAACGCGGTGAGGCCATCACCATTAACGATACGCGCCCAGGTGGCCACGCCGGTTTCCGTGATCAAGCCATCTTCCAGTTGCGTCAAGGTCAGCAGGCCATCAACCACAGTGCCGCAGGGCTTGGTCAGGGTGATCTGGGTCAGCATGGCGCTGCTGGGTGTGTCAGCCGGGGTAGCGGGCCGGGTGCCACCGTAAATGCGTACAGCGGCGTTGCCTACCCCAGAGTCTAGGTCGTTGATAGACCCTTGGTGGCGGGCGTTGGCATGGCGGGTGATGACAGCGAGGGTCATGGAATCAACTCCGGTGTTTGTGAATCAGCAATAACAGCGCGATACGTTCCTGTGTAGTCGTAACTGATGACGGTGTACCTGACACCTTGCTTGATGCCTCTGAACTCGTAATCGCCAGCCACCGCATCGCTCCATGTTTCTCGGATCAACATGCCGCTGGCCTCATCAATCAGCCGCACTCTGCGGTGCAGCGGTGTGTCGGCAGGTAACGCCTTTTCTTTTACAGTTCCTGTGATGACACCCATACCCCCGTGGTAAACGTCAAAGAAGGTGTGAACCCGGCCCACCTCATGCGCTGAGAAGGGATCAAAGTCACTGCCTGCAAACTGCGATGGCTCTGGAGCCTTTTCCCGAAAACGTGGAGGTGCTGGGTTCGTAACGGGGAATGTGAAGTTGGCACCTGCATCATCTACCCATGAGGCAGGGGTGAAATTACCGATGTAGCGGGCCACGCCTTTAGTAATGCGGAGTTCGTCAATGTAGCCGTTGAATGGGGCTGGGTAGTTAGGATGCTCTGTTCTCCCAATGTTTAATGCGTGACCAATACTATTAAACGACAAGTAGCCTGCGCCTACATTACTTTGAGATGCACTAATAACTGCACCATTAAGAAAAATCCTACGGACACCCGATGCAACACTTGCCGCAACGTGGTGCCACACTCCTTGCGCTATTGAAATACCCATCGCCCTATAAATAGTTGCATCACTACCATTACCTAGCCAACTGTCAAATTGGATTCCAGTACCTGTAGTTGAGGCATTGCCCATCACTCCAAATATCCAGCCGCCTATAGTCGTTATATTTGAGCCCCAAGTATTTGCGATAACTGCTGTACGGTCCCCCATCTGGTCAGTTGGGGAATTCCCGGCTATGTAAATCCACGCCTCAATCGTGAAATCATTTGTTGAAAAATCAAAATCTGAACTATTAGGAGTAGTCAGTTTTGCGATAGTTCCATCAAAGGACATGGAGCCTGACCCGAATTTAGACTGCGTAGCAGACACCGTAGCGTTACCCACAGCAGTTACCGCACGGGCGTACTTACTTGAGTCTGCAATAATCTCACCATCCAATGCCAGTACCACGCTGCTGGCATACGCATCCACCCCTGCTACTGCTGGAAAGGCAATAGTTGGAACGGGGAAATTGGACTTGTATCTAGCTACGCCTTTAGTGATACGGATGTCGTCTAGATAGCCGTTCCATGTCATGTTGTGCGTAAGCGCATTTGACACGAAATCACCGATACGAAGCTGTGTCGGTGACCCAATGTCGGGATAAGCGAGGGCGGAACCCCTCACCCCGTTCACGTAACAGTAAAGGTTAGTCAAATCCCACACCACAGCAATGTGTGTCCAAGCAGCGAGAGGGACGGTAGCGAGTGTAGGCGTTGCACCAACCAGTCCATTATCTACTTGTATATGTCCAGAATTCAGGCGGTGGACGTGGAACCCTGCACTTAAACCGGCAGTGAAATGGAAGATCGTCTGAGTAGCCTCGGCTTTCGGGTTATCAGCTAGTGGATACACCCATAGTTCAAAAGTAAATGCTCTACCTGTAATGGTACTGAAATCAAAAGGGACTGTTACCTCTCCGACAGAACCATCAATGTATATTGAAGCTCCACCAAATATTGATTTTAATGTAGATACTGTCGCGGACCCTGTTGCGGTAACGGTCAGTGGTGCTATGCTCTTATCTGTTAGCGAATCTTGAAGCAGTAGTACCACGTCGTTGTAATACTTATCGACATATAGTGTTGCGGTTGCAGCTGGGAATGCATGTTGAGGTGTGGCAAAGTTTGTCGTGTACCGGGCAATGCCTTTGGTGATTCTCAGGTCGTCAATGTAGCCGTTGAAGTAAGCAGTACCTAAGTTGAGGCCAACCCTTATCTCAGCCGTGGAGTCTAGGTTACTCGCGCTACTGAAGCCTGCACCGTCAAGAACCCCATTCAAGTATACCCGGAACACCCCCGATGCCCTGGTCAGCGCTACGTGATACCACCCGGCTGTTGCCAGCAGTATAACGCCTTGGATATCAATCCCATCCCCGGACAGGGCTGTAATAAGATACCCGTTATAAACCTGCAAAGTCCACCCCTGCGCACCATTTGCGTACCTTGAAATAATACATTGTTGCGCTACAACTGAAGACGGGCAGTAAAACCACCCTTCTATGGTGAAGTCCTCCGTCCCGAAATCAAAATCTGTACTGCTTGGAATAGTCAGGTAATCTCCCGCCCCATCAAAATAGATGGAACTGCCACCAAATTTAGACTGAACCGTAGAAACTGCGGCATTACCCGCAGGGGTGACAACCTTGGGTACGCTGCTCTTATCCGTCAACGAATCTTGCAACAACAATACGACGCTATCAAAATAGGGGTCCACCTCAGTTGACTCAGTACCAGGCAAGGGTGATAGGGTGTTCGCACCTGGAAACGTAGCCTGCACATAATTGATGTAGGTGATCCATGAGGCGTTGTCATCCGAACATTGCAGCGTGAGGTCGATTGGAAACTTCCCAACTGCGCCTGACCCAAGCCGTAGCTGCGGGGCGAATATGGTAGAAACGTACCCGACCCCCAAATCCCATTGAATCGCAAAACCTGCGTCAGTGCAGGTATCCCACAGCACCGTAGGTGTAGCAAGGGTATCGTTTAGACAGTCCACCGTACCAGAGGTAGCTGCTCGCGTGCAACTGATTACAGCTGGAACGAGCACCCCGGTGTCGTAGATCGCTGCCTCAGAAAGCTCAAGAGCCCCGGTGTCGGTCAAGACGTTGACCATGCGCCAGTAGCGACTCATCACACCCTCCAATCGGAGGTGGTGTCAATGAACAACACACCTTGCGTTGCACCCGCTGTTGGTGCTCCGCTCTTTATGACCATTACTGACTTGCCAGCCACGCTACCGCTACCAACTACGCTATCCCCGCTTGAGAAGGAAGTATTGGTAATTTGAGGTGATGCATATACTCCTGGGTAATAGCCACGAATACCTGATGCGTTATAAATAGTTATAGGTGAAAGCATCAAGCCATTGTCTACTTGTGACGGGTAAGGCAAACCTAAAGCACCTGATGGGCCACCAAGCGCGTTAGTGCCAACAGTCAATGCAGGGGTGTTAAATGCTTGAACTGCCCCTCCTAATGTATTTGCGGCTCTTGACATATACAGACCACCGTAGCTGTACGACAAATCGAGGTGGCCTAGCTCAGTCCCAATCGGTACGGCTGTTATAGCATGGGAACTGGCATGTGCCCTAATTACACAAGCGTAAGGATCATTGCTTTTCAGAGAAAGAATATCTCCAAAGTAGCAATTAAGATACTCAGCACTTGTACCATACTGCTTAACGAAAACAAATACTCCGCGCTGGTCTGCCACGATTTTCCAAAGCCTCGCAGTCGCGTCTGCTGCACTGGATTTGGCTATCCAAAGACCGGGATCAGCGATCTGTGCCACGGCAGGGAAAGCCCCCACACCCGCGCTAATGCTGCTCATAGTTTCATAACCACGAACACGGCTGGTGGTCGTGCCGGTGTCGTCCACCCGGAGTAAGAATCCGGTTCCTTCCACCGACCCCATCTTGTACGCTGCGAGGTTGGTTCCCGTAAATGGCTTGCTCCAGCCAGCTGCTGCTACCTTCATGCTAATGCTGCCTGTTGCAGTGCCATTGGCCTCCGTGGTAGCAAAACTCACGCTGTTGGATGCAATTGCGGTAACCCGTTGTTCACCGTTCAGACCCGCAGGGGTTGCACCAGAAATCAGAACCACGCTACCCACTACAGCACTCGGGGTCGTTGCAACACTGACTACTGCTACACCGTCAGTAACGACTAGCGAAGTCACCGTTTGTAGCCCGAAGCCGTTGACCAGCACAGCATCCAGCAAGTTGATCAGCGACCCTGCGGTGCCCGACAACACAGGTGCGCCAGCCATCTCACTGGTGAAAAGCTTAGTTTTGCAAGTGTCAGCCATGTTTAAACCCGATCAACGTCACCGCGTGACAAAAGTGTGAATGAATGCTCGATGCCTGTATTCGGCCCCTGCTGCACGGTGCGTACCACCCACACAGGGGTCATAGCCCCGATGGTGTTGAAGCGCAGCACGTTGCCCGTGGCCCAACCCAAGCCCCAACCCAAGGCAGGCACGGTGAAGTACGGCTGACTGGTGGCAGGGTTAATCGGGGTCAGGTCCGCGTTGATGGTGCCCGTGCCAATCACGCCAACGTGTTCGCCTGTCACGTTGAAGGTGGTGGTGTTGGTGAAGATCAGCGCCCAGCGCTCGGTCACTGCACCGATGTTGGTGACCACAATCGGAGCCAGCACATCATTGAAGGTGCCGGTGGCAATACTACCGATGGCGCTGTCTTGCCAAACACTCGTCCATGTCGTCTGGTCGAACAGCACTGACACGCGGCTCTTGAGGTCGCCCGCTACCAGGGCGCTGGACAAGAAGCTGCCCAGCGGGTAGTCGTGTGTCAAGGCACGGGTGAACGTCACCTCGCCGCTGATCTGTGCCTCACGCACCACTGCCATGTCCTCGATGCGGTGCTCGATGGTGACCGGCTGGCTGTATCCTGCCACGCTGTCGAATGTGACGGTCCCCGCTTCCAGATCAGCGGTGTAACCTGTGTTGATCACGCTGCCGTCAAACCCAACCACGCGCACGCGGCTCAGTCGCACGCGGGCACAGTCGATAGTTTGTGCGTTGCTGACGGTAGCGGTGATCTTGCCGGTGTGGCCTACCACGGCAAAGCCACCAGCCCTGAAGATCGGCACCCGGCCATCGCTGGGCAGGCGTACCGGATCAATGCCCAGCAGATCGGCGTCAAGTGGCAAGTAGCTGTACGCCACTGCGTTGTATCGCAAAGTGCTGAGCATGACTAGATCAGCAGGAATTGTCGTCAACCCTGCAATGCCCAAAAACGTCAAGTCCATCATCAGGTCAGGGCTTCCTGCTGGGTTGACGAAGTACAACTCAACTAGACCATACTGATAGTCCACCCGACCCTTAACTCGCGTACCGTCGATCTTTCCGTTGGTATCAGCAGTGACATTGAAGGCAGTGCCGTCTTGCATGGTGCCTAACACGCTCACACTGGCGGGCCGTAGCGGGCTGCTTGCAGTGCGGAAGGTGCTGCTGAACGTAGTAAACGGTGCCTCAACGCCAATTGACGGCGGTGAAATCAGGCCGCGCCAGTCGGTCAGCGTCGGGCTGGCACCTGTAGGCCAACTGTTGATAAACACGGTTCCGAGGGATGCCCCAACGCTGCCAGCCGGTGTACCCCCACCAGTCGTCGGCACAACGTCTTTCAACAGCGTGCCATCTGTCAACTGAGAGTAGCGCGTGCTGCCCAGCGAGAATCCGACACCTTTGAGCGTGTAGTTTGGCACCATGACGGTGCTGGCTAGGTACTGCGAAACCGTAGCAGTTACAGAGTCTGCCCCTGGCATATCACTGCTGTAGGTAACTACAACATCGGTAGATGTTATGGATGCGCTACGAGTACGATTTGGTGCCTGATTCCAGTAACCAGACGTCGAACCAGAATTAGGGTCATAACCTACCGTTACAGGGCCTGACCAATCGTCTACGCCAACACTAGGGGTGGTATTAAGATTAATAACCCCAGTTGCGTAGTTTATAGTTCCGCAGGCTACCCAACTACCGTTGCCATCATCTTTGTATCTAAGACCACCAGAGCCATCGTCAACACAAAGTACGGAGAAACCTCTAGATGATTGCGATAATCTTAAGGTAACAAGATTAATCGCATAGGTTAGTGAACCGCCAATACGAAAAGATACTGTAAATGGTGTTATATTAGTTATCCCAATGTTACCATTTAACACAGGAACATTGTATGCGACTTCAGATTCTGAGCCATCTATATCAACCAAAAACACAGTCCCCGGTGCAGGTAAAACATTGGGGCTAATCCGCACTACGCCCTGCGTGTAATCAACGGTGCCAGTGGCGTCACCCGTCAAATTGCCGTATCCGTCATCTGTCGCAAGTTTGGCTGTGCCATTCACCCAGCCGATTGACACTGAGCCAATACCAATCGACTTGCTGCCTTTTTCCTCACTGAGCAACCCATCAGTATTGATGGCTACGTACACCTTACCGCTGTTGGTCAGCATCGTGTTGCTGCTGCTAACGGTAGTGACCTTGCTGAAACTTTGGATGATCACGCTACTACCAACGTCAGGCAAAGCGCCTAGCGTAACGCTGACACTGCCTGTTGTGTAGTTAAGCGTGCCTACACCGTATGCGCTGCTGATACCCGACAGCTTTCCGCTGCCATCGTCGCGCAGTACATACCAGCGGCCTTGCGCCAGATAGCTCAGGCTCAAGGTACGAGCCACAGGAATGTCCTCCATGACAAAGGTGTAATTCAGCGCCCGTGACTCAGCTGTTACACGAATCGCCCGCTGATCACTTATTAGATCAGGTACGGCAGCTGGCGTGAACGTGACAACATGCGACCCACCCGATGTTCCCCACACGTCTGTGCTCAATTTGCAGATACCGTTGTCGTAGTCAACCTGACCTACTTCAGCAGCTGCACTAATCAACAGCCCGCCCTGGTCGGTAACGGTCACACCGCTGCGGGTGATACTAAGACTGCCGGGATAGATAGGCCCACCAACAAACATGTTGACGCTGGTGGTGAAGCCCATACTGATGGTCTGCGTGATCGGCCCACCGGTCGGCACCAATGCAGCGCTCAACCCGTTTGTGCGTACATCGCTGATAGGGCTTTCAGTCTGAGCGCTTGGCACCAACTGCGTGTAGACCGACTCGGCGTTGACGGTGAAGTCTCCCAGACCAGCTGCCTGTGCCAGCGGCGTTACGCCCACGTAGGTGCCAGCGTCAGCCACCACCGTGTCGCGCAACTTAGCCGCGTTTGTAACAAGTGAAAGCGACTTGGTTGCAGGGTTTCCAATCATGTCGTTGCGTAGTGCATCACTGATAGACAGTGTGACCACAGCTTTGTCGAACGGATTACCGTTCTCGTCATAAAACGTCCTGGTTACAGACTCTACAGCCGTGGTTCTGATGTACTGCTCGATCTGGTTAATAAGTCCCTCGTACTGCACCAACACAAGCGTCTGTCCGATGGCAGGAAGTTCGGTCTTTGTTTCTTGCAACACCTGAACGCTGCGCTGCCCGGCGATGTGGTTCTCATACAGGATGCCGGGCCACATCGGGCCTTTGTTCAGGTAGCTCTCAACCCGGCTGGCAGCTTGAGTACGCCGGTCAAACGTGCTCTCCGTAGTGAACAGTGTCACGCTCACCCGTGGGTCCTCTGGCGGCTCGGCCACGATCATGTTGGACCCCATGTAGGTGCTGCGGTCATTGGTCTGCACGCTGACGTGCAGCTTGCGCAGGTTGACCCGGCCCCCGGCGCGGTCCAGTTCGCTGATGTCAGGGAAGATGGCGTTGCTAACACCATCGGCAATGACGACTGACGTTGGGGCACCGCCGCCCTCGGGCACGTCATCCATCACTTGAGAGGCTACGAGTTTGATGTCACCGGAAAGGATGGGCATTGCTTAAATCTCCATGAGTCGGATGGTCACTTTGTACC
>JFJP01041043.1_pt1 | contig 10283 bp, 5 predicted proteins | sample 431651 | NCBI WGS metagenome assembly JFJP01 (sample SAMN02602958, study PRJNA72255) | Microbial mat metagenome, whole genome shotgun sequencing project. | biome: fresh water; feature: sink hole; material: water; isolation source: purple microbial (photo- and chemosynthetic) mats found in... | reverse complement strand
GTTTCAGCCAATTGAGCGCAAGTTTTTCGAACGAAGCGGGCGCAGTCTTGACTTTTTTGCTTACTTTTTGTGTTAAGACAAAAAGTGAGTCGGGGTTTGGGGCGGAAAGCTCCACTTTTAAATTGTTGATTATAAGAAGTTTTAATCGGTAATTATATTTTTTTATGTACACAGCAACATTTTATATTTCCTAAATAAAGTTGAAAATTCAAAAAAAGGAAAATATTAATGAAAGGCTCTTTACATAAAAGCATTCAACAACTTATAACAACTGTACATACAAAATGACCTAATGTCATTTTTAAGTCTACTGTTGTTAATGCCGTTGCTTCAAACTAATAGTATCAATGAGATGAAGTCGATATTGGACTATATTGTTTGTGCAAACGGTATTAAATACAATTTTAGCCAAACAAATTTCCACTTCAATTTCGCGAAGAACAATCAAAAGCACCAACAGCATCAAAGCTTTTCGTAAAAACAATTAAAGATTAATTTACGAAACTTATTCTAATTAGAAGAAATCTCCTATCAATACAAAAGTTGAAGTCACTCAAAAATGTTAACTTCTAAATTTCCACAAAAACCATGTTATGTTAATATTGTGCCTTAATTAACACTATTTGATAATATTCGGTTGTATTTCGAAAATAACGTGAACTTTTTTTCATAATATATGTTCTTATTTTATAAAATGAGTTATATTTGAAATATTTATTAAGATATATTTAATTTTTAATTGTAAGTTTGCTCCATAAATGAAGAAAACAACTATTATCATATTAATCATCACTATGCTAGTGTCGTTTGTCGGGTTAATAACCTTACAAGCACGTTATGTACGCATAAATGCAGAAATGATTGAAAATCAATTTAACGACAATGTTCAACGTAGTTTGTTTCAAACAGTTAGCTTAGTAGAAGAAAATGAAGCATTAAAATATCTCGATCAGACACTCGAAGCAAGTGATTTTTCTAGCAATAAAAATAAACTTTTGAGCATTGATGCTCAAAATATGAAGTTAAAGGAAAATATCGACAGCATGGCTGAAAATCCTAAATTAACTTCAGATCAAATAAATAGACCAAGCATTCGGATTTCAACTCGATATGGTAAGGCCACAATAGAAGAAACTTCCAGATTCCTTCATGAAAAATTTAAACAAAATTTTTCGAGATCAAAAACCATTCTTGACCAAGCGGTATTTCGCTGGATGCGAGAAACAGATAAAAAGGAGATCAGTGAGCGTGTAAATTTTGAAGAATTGAATGGGATTTTAGAAAGAGTATTAGTAAATAATGGAGTAGAACTTCCTTTCTATTATTCAATAGTTGACAGACAAGGAAAAATTATTTACAAATGTCAGAAGGATATTCACGATAATGATGAGGGCAATTTGAATAATAATGCATATACTCAAAAGTTATTCCCACTTGAAGAGTCTAATCATTCTGCATATTTACAAGTTGTTTTTCCAACTAAGCGTAATTATATTTTAAGTTCGATGAACTTATTACTACCATCTATTGCATTGGTATCACTAATTTTAATCATATTCATTGTTGCTATAATCATTATTTTCAGACAAAAGCAACTCAACAACATGAAAAATGATTTTGTCAACAATATGACACATGAATTTAAAACACCAATTTCAACAATATCATTAGCTTCTCAAATGTTACAAGACCCTAGCGTGGGTAAAACACCGGAAAAACTAAAACACATTTCCAATGTAATTAGAGACGAAACAAAACGATTAAGTTTCCAGGTAGAAAAAGTGCTTCAAATGGCAATTTTTGAGCGAGAAAAATCAACTTTAAAACTTAATGAAATTCAAATAAACTCTTTGATTACTGATATTGTAAGTAATTTCTCACTTAAAGTAACAAGTAAAGGGGGGAAAATCACTTCAAAACTTGATGCAAAAAATGATATTGCACTAATTGACGAAGTTCATTTTACAAATGTTATTTTTAATTTGATGGACAACGCCCTAAAGTACTGTAATAAACCACTTCTATTAACTATTGAAACTTGGAATGAGAAAGATAACCTAATGATTAGCATTGAAGATAATGGGATTGGGATTCACAAAGAAGACTTAAAAAGAATATTTGAAAAATTTTATCGTGTTTCCACAGGCAACCTTCACAATGTAAAAGGTTTTGGACTTGGACTAGCATATGTAAAAAAAATTATAACTGAACACAAGGGCTCAATAAAAGTAGAGAGCGAAATAAATATCGGAACTAAATTTATTATAACAATACCAACTCTAAAAAATTACGAATTATGACAGACGAAAAAGTTAAAATCCTGCTATGCGAAGATGACGAAAATCTTGGCATGTTATTGAGAGAGTATTTAATTACAAAAGGTTATGATGCAGATCTGCAACCAGATGGAGAAGCTGGTTACAAAGCCTTTTCGCGTAATAAATACGACTTATGTGTACTTGACGTAATGATGCCTAAAAAAGACGGATTTGCGCTTGCAGCTGACATTCGTGCTATTAATACTGAAGTTCCAATTGTTTTCTTGACAGCAAAATCAATGAAAGAAGACATACTTCAAGGATTTAAATTGGGTGCTGACGACTACTTATCAAAACCTTTTAGCATGGAAGAGTTGCTATATCGTATTGAGTCTATTTTACGCCGCGTAAAAGGGAAAAAAGCAAAAGATATTGTTACTTATCAACTTGGAAATTTCCAATTCGATGCACAAAAACAATTGCTAATTTTTGGTAATGATATCAAAAAACTTACAACAAAAGAATCAGAATTATTAAATCTTTTGGCTGCAAATGCAAATAATATTTTGGAACGCAACTTTGCTTTAAAAACCATTTGGGTTGATGACAATTATTTCAATGCCCGAAGCATGGATGTTTACATTACAAAATTACGTAAGCTTTTAAAATCTGACGAAAATGTAGCCATCATTAATATTCATGGTAAAGGTTACAAATTGATTACGCCTGTAATTGGAAAAGAAGAATAGCTTCAAAAACCTTAAAAATAAAAAAAAACCGTTCAATTGAACGGTTTTTTTTATTTAGAAAACAATCTATCAATTTCCTCTGAAGAAAAAATATTCATAATTTTTTTACCATCAGGGGTTGAATTGTAATTTGCACATGCAAAAAGCCGATCAATAATATCATTCATTTCCTCACTCGTTAAACGTTGTCCAACTTTGACAGATGACGTTTCAGCAAGTGATAATGCTATTATATTGTGTAAATTATTTATAAAATCATCAGCCGTAGTTTTTGCTTTATCAAGCATGTTTAAAAGCAATTCTATAACACTAACAGGACCAAGCATATCAGGAATTCCTTTTACATAATAATTGTAATTTTCGTTTTTTTCGAAATCAAAACCTACATTATGTAGATCAACCAGCATTTGTTCAAAGACAAGATTATCATCAACCGTTAATTCGAGTAATTCGGGAAATAGAATCTGTTGTGACAACGCTTTTCGTTGTTCAATTTGATTTAAAAAAGTATCAAATAAAATTCGTAAATGTGCTCTATGCTGATCAATCATTAACAACCCAGACTTAATACTTGTGATAATGAATCGATTTTTATATTGAAAATTAGCAGAATTAGTTTCTATATTGTCAATTAACTGTTGCGTACTTTCTGTTTCAATACTAATACTTGATGGTAAAACAACATCTGAACTATCGACAGGATATAATGGGCTATTTTTACCTTTTCTTTCGAAACCACCATATAAATCTTCCCAATCTAATACTGGGCGTTTGTAATTAGAGGTTCCAAAAGGATTATATTCGGGATTAAAATTAGTTTGAGGCGGCCGTATATTTTCTGGATTAGTGAGATTACTTCTCAAATCTAATGCTCCTTCCTGATCGAAATCGATTGATGGAACGATATTAAACTTTCCTAATGCTTCTTTAATTGATGAAGAAAGAATGGACCAGATTGCTTGTTCATTTTCAAACTTAATCTCCGTTTTTGTTGGGTGGATATTTACATCAATTGTCTGAGGGTCAATATCAAAATAGATAAAGTAATTAGGACTTTCAGTTGCCTGTATCATCTGATTGTATGCCAACAATACAGCTTTATGAAAGTAAGGATGGCGCATATAGCGTCCATTAACAAAGAAATACTGAATGGCTGATTTTTGAGCAAATTCTGGTTTACCCACAAAACCATAAATATTTACTAAATTAGTTGATGTTTCTATGGTAAGCAGTTGTTGCTGCCATTTTTTTTTGGAGTTTTTTCCAAAAACATTTTCAATTCTAAGTCTTACATTGGACACTGGCAACTGAAATATCTCATCATCCCCATCAAAAAATGAGAAAGCTACACTTGGATTTACTAGAGTTATGCGATAAAACTCAGTAAAAATATGAGATTTTTCAACATTGTCGCTTTTTAGAAATCGGCGACGTGCAGGCACATTAAAAAACAAATTTTTTACTTGGAATGAGGTACCTATATTGCACTGAACCATTTCTTGTTTGAAAATTCTTGTTCCTGCAATTTCAACAAATATACCAAGTTCATCATCCGCTCTACGTGTCCTTAACTCCACTTGAGCAACAGCAGCTATCGAAGCAAGAGCCTCACCTCTAAAACCCATTGTTTTAAGGGAAAACAAATCATCGGCACTTGAAATTTTAGATGTAGCGTGACGTTCAAAAGCCATACGTGCATCTGTTTCACTCATTCCTTTGCCATTATCAACCACTTGTATTAAGGTGCGTCCAGCATCTTTAATTTGGATTTGTATAAAAGTAGCACCAGCATCGATTGAGTTTTCTACTAATTCTTTTAAAACAGAAGCTGGACGTTGAATCACTTCACCAGCAGCAATTTGATTTGCTACCGAATCAGGCAACAAATGTATAACATCACTCATGTATATTCAATTAGTACAAAAAATAATATAACAAAATAAGAATAATAAAAGTAATTATCGCTAATCGTATATTAGATTGACGGCTTTGATAGCGACGCATACTTTTATTTGATTCAGCTTGTTCTCTAAATGAACCTCTGTGTATGGATGTTTTAAATGCTGATTCGTCGGCATCCTGTGAATTAGCAATACGTTTTTCACGTTCCTTCTGAGCCTCTTTTTTGGGATCGTAATAAATAGGTCGATACCCATATTTTTTTGGTTGGTAAAGTTTAAAAAATCCCATTAGTTATAAATTTTACAATCAATTAGTTGAAATAATTAAGCAAGGAATTATAAATTAGCTATATTTACCTTCAAACTTTATATTCACATCATTTACATATTGACGTATTTTTTGCTCATTTTCTCGTTTGCATATAAGTAAAACATTATCAGATTCGGCAATTATATAACCTTTCAAATCGTGAATTACAGCCAGTTTTTCGGGAGGTAATGCAATTATATTTTCTTCACTTTCATATAGAACTGTTTTGCATTTTAGAGTTACATTTTCTTTATCATCCTTTGGTGACATTTCGTAAAGTGAACCCCAAGTACCCAAGTCGGTCCAACCGAAATCAGAACAAAGCACATAAACATCAGAAGCTTTCTCCATAATACCATAATCAATTGAAATATTAGGGCATGATGGATACATTTCATCAATAAAAGCTTGTTCATTCTCAGTATTAAAAAATGGTTTCCCAACCGTAAATTTGGTTGCAACTTCTGGCAGCAATTCGTTAAATGCTTTCGTAATTGTTTGCAAATTCCAAAGAAAAATTCCAGAGTTCCAGAAGAATTCACCTGTTTCAAAAAACACTTGTGCCAATTCAGCATTAGGTTTTTCAGTGAAAGTCTTTACCTTACGCATATTGGTTTCTCCATCTGATATTTGAATATAACCATATCCAGTTTCAGGTCGGCTAGGTTTAATACCCAACGTAAGTAATGAATTATTCTTTTCGACAAAATCTAAACCTACCTTAATTGTCTCAAGAAAGTCCAATTCTTTTACAATCAAATGATCCGAAGGGGCAACGATGATATTGGCATTATCAGTTATGGCATTTATCCTATTTACAGCATAAGCAATGCATGGAGCAGTATTTCTTCTGTTAGGTTCAAGTAATACCTGATTTGGTTTTAACTCTGGTAACTGTTCCAAAATTAAATCTTTATATATGACATTTGAAACAATAAGAATATTTTCTGCTGGCATCAAATGACGAAAACGATCGAAAGTAAGTTGTAATAATGAACGACCAGTTCCAAAAAAATCAAGAAATTGTTTAGGACGATTATTTCTACTAAAAGGCCAAAAACGGCTACCTACACCACCTGCCATAATTATACAATAATTATTTTCCATACATTGTTGGTTTAAAATTGTCAAATCGGGTTTATTTTAAAAATCGTACTAAGATACAGTCTTTTTCGCATTTGTCCAAAAAAATGGATAACAAAAAATCTGTAATTCATATATAATTGTTTATAAATGCACAAAGAAATGGTTTTTACACTGACTATAAAGGACAATGCATTTTGGACTCAAAGGGATAAAATTTACTCACTAAATCTCTGAAACATTAAAATTAAAAAAACCGAACTACAATTAGTAATTCGGTTTTTTTATATCTAGTTAGCGTTAATTTTATTCTTCAACCTCACTATCGTCAATATCAAGCACATTACGACGAGCATCTACTTTCTTATCGTACTCATCTCGTGAGTAAACAACAATCTTATCGAACTCACGTTGACCTGTACCAGCTGGAATTAAATGTCCACAAATTACATTTTCCTTCAAACCTTCAAGCCTATCTACTTTACCGTTAATTGCGGCATCGTTTAATACTTTTGTTGTTTCTTGGAATGATGCAGCCGACATGAAACTCTGAGTTTGAAGTGCAGCACGTGTTATTCCTTGAAGAATCTGATTTGAAGTAGCAGCAATAGCATCGCGTGTTTCTACAATTCTTAAATCACGACGTTTTAGCATACTGTTCTCATCACGCAATTTACGGGCAGTAATAATTTGTCCTGCTTTCATAGTTGTTGAATCACCGGCATCAAGAATTACTTTTTTACCCCAAATGCGATCGTTTTCTTCACCAAATTCATTTTTTCCAATGATTTGTTTTTCAAGAAAACGAGTATCACCTTGTTCTAAAATTTCAACTTTACGCATCATTTGACGAACAATAACCTCGAAATGCTTATCATTAATTTTCACACCTTGTAAACGGTAAACGTCTTGAACTTCATTTACAATATAATCTTGAACCGCTGTAGGTCCTTTGATTAATAAAATATCCGAAGGTGTTGTTGCACCATCTGAAAGAGGTGTTCCAGCACGAACAAAGTCATTTTCTTGAACCAATATCTGACGTGACAATGGAATCATATATTTCTTCACTTCACCTGTTTTAGAGGTTACAGTTAACTCACGATTACCACGTTTAATTTTGCCAAAAGTTACTTCACCATCAATCTCTGCAACCACAGCAGGGTTAGAAGGATTACGAGCCTCAAACAATTCGGTTACACGTGGTAAACCACCTGTAATATCACCTGCTTTACCTACGGCACGTGGTATTTTCACCAACATCTGACCCATTTTGATTTTATCTCCATTGTCAAGTACTAAGTGAGCCCCTACTGGTAAGTTATATGTACGTAATATTGAGCCATCTTTTGAAACAATATGAGCACTTGGAACTTTATTACGGTCTTTAGATTCTATAATAATTTTTTCACGTAAACCAGTTGCATCATCTGTTTCAGTTTTGAATGTAACATTTTCAACAACATCTTCAAATTCGATTTTACCTTCAGTTTCGGAAATAATTACGGCATTAAATGGATCCCATTCGCAGACTAGTTGTCCCTTAGTGCCAATTTCACCATCTTTTACAAATAATTTAGAACCATAAGGTACGTTTTGAGTCGTTAAAGCAATGCCTGTATTTTGATCGATAACACGCATTTCAGTCAAACGACTAACAACTACTTGATACACTTTTTTATCTTCATCAATAGCATCAACAGTACGAAGTTCGTCAAATTCTAAACGACCATCATAGCGTAAAACAATTTTTGATTCAGCAGCAATATTCGAAGCAATACCCCCAACGTGGAAAGTACGAAGTGTTAGCTGTGTTCCTGGCTCACCAATTGATTGAGCAGCAATAACTCCTACAGCTTCACCAATATGAACCATTTTGTTAGTAGCAAGGTTTCGTCCATAACATTTAGCACATACACCTTTTTTCGATTCGCAAGTCAAAACTGAACGAATTTCAACTCGTTCGATTGGCGAATCTTGAATTTTTTTAGCTAATAATTCTGTTATTTGATCACCAGAAGTTACTATTAATTCACCTGTTAATGGATGATAAATATCATGTACACTAACACGACCAAGAATTCTTTCATAAAGCGAAGAAATAACTTCTTCGTTGTTTTTCATTTCAACTGCAATAAGTCCACGTAATGTACCGCAATCATCTTCATTAATGATAACATCTTGCGAAACATCTACTAGACGACGGGTCAAATAACCAGCATCAGCTGTTTTCAAAGCAGTATCGGCCAAACCTTTACGAGCACCGTGAGTTGAAATAAAATATTCTAATACCGAAAGTCCTTCTTTAAAGTTAGAAAGAATAGGGTTTTCAATAATCTGACCACCTTCAGCACCTGATTTTTGAGGTTTTGCCATCAAACCACGCATACCCGAAAGCTGGCGAATTTGTTCCTTTGATCCACGAGCACCCGAATCCAACATCATATACACAGAATTGAATCCTTGATTATCGCTGGAGAGTTGTTTCATTAAGATATTCGACAACTTTGAATTAATATGAGTCCAAGTATCAATAATTTGATTGTAACGCTCATTAAAAGTAATGAATCCCATATTATAGTTATTCAAAATCTCTTCAACTTCTGCGTTACCTTCTTTTACTAATGCATCTTTTTCTGGTGGGATAATTACGTCATTTAAATTAAACGACAAACCACCTTTGAATGCCATATAGTAACCCAAATCTTTAATATCATCAAGAAAACGAGCAGTACGTGCAACTCCACAAATTTCAATTACATTACCAATAATATCACGTAATGATTTTTTTGAAAGTAGTTCATTAATATAACCCACTTGTGTTGGAACGCATTTATTGAATAAAATACGTCCTACAGTAGTTTCAATTATCATATCTACCAATTCACCTTGCTCGTTTAAATCTTGAGTTTTAACTTTAATCCAAGAGTGAAGTGCTACTTTACGTTCATTGTAAGCAATTTCGGCTTCTTCTGGAGAATAGAAAATCAATCCTTCACCCAAAGCTCCGGTACGAGGTTTTGTAATATAATACAATCCAAGAACCATGTCTTGAGATGGTACAGTAATAGGCGCACCATTAGCAGGATTTAAGATATTGTGTGAAGCCAACATTAACATTTGAGCTTCCAATATCGCCTCATTACCAAGTGGTAAGTGAACTGCCATTTGGTCACCATCAAAGTCAGCATTAAAAGCAGTACACGAAAGTGGGTGCAATTGTATGGCTTTTCCTTCAATCATTTTTGGTTGAAAAGCTTGAATTCCTAAACGGTGAAGTGTTGGCGCACGGTTTAGTAATACGGGATGTCCTTTCATCACGTACTCTAAAATATCCCATATCACTGGGTCTTTTCTATCTACAATTTTCTTTGCAGATTTTACAGTCTTTACAATACCACGTTCTATCAGTTTACGGATAACAAATGGTTTGTATAATTCAGCTGCCATATCTTTAGGGATACCGCATTCATGCATCTTTAATTCTGGACCAACAACAATTACCGAACGTGCAGAATAATCGACACGTTTACCCAATAAATTTTGACGGAAACGTCCTTGCTTACCTTTTAATGAATCGGAAAGTGATTTCAATGGTCGGTTAGCATCTGTTTTTACGGCACTTGATTTACGCGAGTTATCAAACAAAGAATCTACAGCTTCTTGAAGCATTCGTTTCTCGTTACGTAAAATCACTTCCGGTGCTTTAATTTCAATCAATCTTTTCAATCGATTATTACGAATAATAACACGACGATAAAGATCATTTAAATCGGAGGTTGCAAAACGACCACCATCTAAAGGAACTAATGGGCGTAATTCAGGTGGAATTACCGGAACAATTTTTATAATCATCCACTCCGGTTTATTACGTAATTTCGATGCACGGAAAGATTCAACAATTTGCAATCTTTTTAAGGCCTCAGTTTTACGTTGTTGCGAAGTATCAGTATTTGCTTTGTGACGAAGATCATAAGATAAC
>JFJP01050579.1_pt1 | contig 10284 bp, 12 predicted proteins | sample 431651 | NCBI WGS metagenome assembly JFJP01 (sample SAMN02602958, study PRJNA72255) | Microbial mat metagenome, whole genome shotgun sequencing project. | biome: fresh water; feature: sink hole; material: water; isolation source: purple microbial (photo- and chemosynthetic) mats found in... | reverse complement strand
ATCGCCCTCAAAAGCAGTCTGAATATCATCCTGATCATGCGATCTGAACCTTTTGCGAGCGATAGCAAGTTCAGCCGCTTGGATAGCACGGTACTGTTCAAGCTGCTCTTGCAAGGAATGGGCAGCACATCGCTTTTCAGCTTCTGGAGTAATCTTGCTGTCAGTCATGTATATCCCCCATCTTTGTTGTTCTTATACAATCTTTCTGGGTATTCTGCATTCATCCACACCCTTAGATTCTGTCTTGCTCGTGCAAGTGATGCAGCCCGCACAGGGTCTTTTTCAAGCTCTGCAATCCGATCAGGTACGCTACGAACTTTGAGATCGAATTCAAAAATCTCTTGGTTAGTCATGTGTCCCCCGCCAGTTTGGGTTACGCGGCCTGTCCATGTAGCCTGGGTCAGGCTGTGCGGGTTTCAGTAATTCCTCGGGCAGTACAGCGAGATTCAAAGGTTTTGGTGCGATTGGCGGCTGCTTTAGCGCAGCAAAACTGTCAGCATTAGCGACAATCATCAGTGTCTTTTGCATATCCCGGTGCCGACGAAGTGGGCCTTCGTAGCTCATGCGAACCTCGCAAAGAACGCTTCAACAACACCCCGCAAAGTGAGGTACAGCGCGGCTTCTACTGCCCTTCTGCGAACCAAGCCTTTCATTACCCGGCCACCAGCTTTGTTCCACAATCCAAAGGCTTTAGCTGCTGCCGCTTTATTACCCTTGTTATGCTCACGGATAACAGTTGAGCGTTCCATTCCACGGATACCGATGTTCCAAGTCAAAATTACACAGGCATCGAATTCGTTCTGTGCGACTTGTCCGTATGTGGCAACGAAAACAGCGGCTTCGTACTCGCGCAGTTCATAGATCAGGCGCTGGTCAGCCTGCACTTGTGTCATGGTGTCGCCTTGCTTCACGCCATCGATAAAGCCGTAGCCCAGCGTCCAAACTCCGGCGGGGCAGCGGTAGGCTGTCAGCTTACAGCCCTCGAATTCTTTGAGCTTGCGCTGTCCGTTTAAGCTAAGTCTTCTCATAGCTTATTATCCCAAACCCAAAGCCAAACGATTACAACCCCTGCTACTGCAACTGAAAGAACAATAGATTCTGAAGCAATACTAGCCATAGTGCCAGGAGGAATAGTCGGAGCAATTGCGGGTAGCAGCACCTCCAGCGTTGCAAAAAGCGTAGTCAGCAAAGCCATCTTGACGCTCCATGCTTTGCGCAAGATTTGGCTGGCGTTGTCAATAAGTGTCATAGTTTCCACCCTTTCACTGATGCCCAAAACACAGCAACGGCTGAGGCAATGCCAAGCATCCACTTGAGTACGTCACCGATCTTCTTTGAGAATTTGAAGAATGCTTCGCCTTCACGCATCAAAGACAAAATCTCGCTGGTTTCACGGCTGTTGGTGTCGATCTTTGCGCTGTTGATAGCCAGCAATTCCTCAACACGACCAAGGCGGACAAAGTTAGCGCGGGATTTGCATACTGCGTCTTCCATGACCAGAATGTCCTCGCAACCTCCGGGGCACGCCTCGGTGTTGTCGTGTGGATGGGGCAACAGTTCGTCAGTAGCACGTCTTCGCCCTTCGTGGGTGTCAACGTAGCGGCGCAGGGGGGTATCGGTCATTTTCAAACCTCAATAAGTTCGGTAGTCAGGCTGGGCGCCTCGCCCTCGATCACGCCATTGCGCACAAAGGCCAGATTGGTGGGGGCAACGCCGGTCCCACGCACAGTCTGGGTGTTGCCTCCAGGCCATGTGATGATTGAGGTGCCAAGCCCCGCATTGACACTGGCCACAGTGGCGACTTGCAGTGGTTGCTCTGGCAGCAGCTCGCGCAGGGCGCGATAAAGGTTGGTGGACGCAAGGGCCATAGTGATTTTTTCTTATCAGGCTGAATGTTTTTCCAGTGTCACGGTTTGGCGCAGGCTTGGGCGCTTGGCTGAAACCGACACCGACCGAACGCGAGCACGCCAGGGGGCGCTGACATTGACTTGCACAAGTTGACCCACATCGAGCACGCCGGGTTGGCCAGATCCGGTCAGCACCGGCAGGTCAAGGCGCACAGCGTATTTGTGGCCAGCAGCGCCTAAAACGGCTAACCCGGCTTGACGGGCGCAATCAACGTGGGTGATTAGCGAGTCGGTGACCATGTTGGCAAGTTTGTCGGCGGCGCTCCCGGTGCGTTTGACCAGCGCTAGAACGCCGTGGCTGGTGCCTGAGACATAGACAGCATTGATGTCTGGGCCATCCTGGCGTTCAATGGACTCAGTGATCAGAGCGTCAGGGGCGAGTTCAACATCCGCTGGGCCGATCATCCAGCCCCAGGGTGCGCCGGGGTTGTCGCCAATCCGCTGGCCATAAGGGTGGCGGGCCAGCAAGGTTGGTAGGCTACGGTGGCTTTGCAGGTAGCCGCCTGCAGCTTGCACGATGCGGCTAACGGCTTCCAGTGCGGTGCCTTGGCGGCTGTAGGCGCCTGCGGGGACGGTCCAGTCGATCATGCCGCCGTTGGCCAATGCTCCTGCGCCTATACCCCAATCTAGACCAATGCCGGTGCCAGCAAGATTTTGGATCGCGAGTTGTTGGGCGGTTTTTTCATCAGGTTCAATGCGCTGCTCGCTGCGCAGGTAGGGCGCGGCAATCAGGGCGGTGACAGATCGACCCTGGATGCTGGAACCGGTTTTGCCAAACGAGACATTGCGGCTGATGCTGTCAATGGCAAATACCCAAGGGATGCCATTAAGGGTGAGCTTGATCTGGGCAGGCAGGCCGTCCACAGGGGCCAACAAGTCAAACAGGCCACCTGGCCCGCTGGCCGACAGGCTCCAACAGTAGGAGCCAGAATCGGCTGCGATGCTGGCCTCAAAGATGGGGATGTCTGCCAGATCAGGAAGACGCTGAGCGTAGATGCTGTGGGCGGTCATGTAGAACCTTGCTGGAAGAATGGCAAAAAGCGATTGACCTGTGGTGCTGGTGCAGTCATAGCCAAACACCAGATGCACCGTGCCGGGCGGGCACTTGAACAGCAAGTCCGGCCCCCAATACTCCGGCACCACAGGCGGAGTGACGGGCGGCACATACTGGCCGGGTCGGGGAACCCAGGCTTCTTGAAACCGACTGTAGCGCCCAATCACAACGGGCCGGGCTGCACCAGCACTGCCGTGGTATCGCAGGGCTTCAAGGCGCACGGATTCGCCAAAAAAGCTGCTTATGGTCGGCCTGCGGTCTTTCAAGCCGTCCTCAAACTGGCCGGTCAGGCGGGCCGCAGCTAGCCGGTCGGCCTCCTGGAACCGGCTGAAAAAGCGTAGCCACCGGTGATCGCCCTCTTGCATCGTACTGCGCAACTGAGGGCTGTCGATGCGGGCTGCTTCCGAGAACCCCACCGTCTGCGGTGTGTCGGTGCGCTGCGCGGTGTCGTATGCTGCGTTGATGACCGTGCTGGATATTTGTGCATCCGTCCACGTTGCGGACACCTCACTGATGCTTTTGACCGCTGGTGGCTCGGGCTGCAACACGCCGCATTCTGTCGGCACGGCCACTTGCGCAAACGTGCGAGACTGATAAACCGTTGGCCGCGAGGTGTTGGTGTAATAGCTTACTGCTGCGCTGAGTGTCAGCACATCGCCAAACACCCCTGTCAAAGTCACGCGGGCCACAGGCGACACACGGGCGGCAAACGTCAGGCCCGGCAAGGTGCCGGTCAGTGTCAGGTCAAAATGTGTAGATGGCCCATCGTCCGCGCCAAACACAAGCGCGGTCGTTACCCCGCTGGCGCTCTGACTGAAGACGAGATCGGTCACACCTAGCCCAGCGTTGCAGATTGCAGGGCCGCATCACCCCCGGCGTACAGGACAGCTTCTACCAACTCGATCTCCCACGCGCCCGACCCCTGGCCTGCATCGCAGTCAAAGGCGGTGGCACCGTCGCCATTGACGATGCGCGCCCATGTGGCGGTGCCGGTTTCAGCGATCAACCCGTTGGCCGCTGGGGTCAAGGTAAGCACGCCCGCCGATACGCTGCCTGCGGGCTTGGTCAGGTCGATCTGAACCAGCATGACACTGCCGGGCGTGTCGGCGGGTGTGGCCGGGCGTGTGCTGCCGTAGATGCGCACAGCGGCGCTACTGCTGCCAGTGTCCAGAAAAGCCAGGGTGCCGGTCAGGCGAGCATCGTTGAGGGCAGACGTGATGCTGATGGTCATGGGATTAAATCCGGTATCACCCTGTCCGCCACCACGGCGCGATAGGTTTCGGTGTAGTCGTAGCCGAGCACGGTGTAGCGGAACTGCGTGGGGATGCCGTCAAAGATGTATTCGCCCGTTGTTGGGTCGCTCCAGACACTTTTAACCAGCATCCCGCCTGGTTCGCGGTACAAGCGCACCAGGCGAAAGACAGGCGTGTTCGGCGTGTTTTTTACGGTGCCGGTAATGCGGCCCCGTCCCTTGAACTCCCACGGGTTGATGTTGTTCACAATTGGGGTGTTGGGGATACCGTAGGGCAGGCGGTCGGTCAAATCGGTGGTTATCGCCTGCATCACGGGCTTGGCCGGGCTTGGGTCACTCCCTAACGCAGATGTTGGCGGGGTGAAATCTGCGCTGTAGGTGGCGAACGGGTTGACCCGAAAGTCCTCAATGTACCCCTGAAATGCGGGGTTGAAATTGTCATAAACCCGGCCAATAAAGACGCTCGGCACGCCCGTCTTATTGTCTGATTCCGTAGATGAACTACCTTGCGTTCCGTCAATGAACATTCTCGTCACACCAGACGACCTGCATATTGCCACATGTGACCACTGGTTTAACGGGACTGAATTTGTCGTAGATGCGTAGCCGTAGTAAACAAGCACCCTGGAACTGTTAAGACCCCACAAAATAGAGCCATCTGATTGCGGAGCGTTTCTTATGTCAACGATAGCGGCGTAGCTACCGCTTGGAGCAACTGGCAAATACACCCATGCCTCAATCGTGAAGTCCCCCGTGCCAAACGCAAAATCAGAACCAGGGACGGTCAAATAATCCCCGCTCCGTAACGGTCTTGCCGGTTTCGTCAGTAAACACGGTGCTGCCATCAGCCCCATCCCCGTGCAGCAACAGCGATGTGCCGCCTACATACAGCGTCATGTCAATGCTCCCACGGACCGGTTAAGTCAAAGGCGACTACGCCCCAATCCGCGCTGGAGTGCGCACATGCCATAAGCCCAATGGTGCGCCCAGCGTACCCTGGCACATCGTTGTCGAGGTAGGCGGTCTTGGCATCCGGGCAGATTTGGCGTACCAGTCTGTGCGGGATCATCAACATGCCGGGCAGGGTGCCGCGCATGTTTACCGGGCTTTGTTCAAAAATATCTGCTTTGCACAAATACAGTCCGTAGTCCGGGCCATTGGGGTACGGTAGCGGTGCGGCACTCCCCCCGCTGCTATAGTACTGTAACGGCCATGTGTAGTTTTGTGTTTTTACCCCGCCACCTAATCCGGTGTAACTACGGGCAACGTAGGTATAACCCACGTTGTTAGTTGTCGCTATTGAATTGCCGGCTGTCGGGGTGTAGTTAATTGTCGTTGAATAATTCCCAGACACCATAAACCTATAGGGGTCAGCCGTTTTCTTGCTTGCAAACTCCCCAAACCCCCACCACTCCGGGCCGTATTCCGTATCAAATGTGCCATAACGACGTATGCCCACATACACCATACGAGAGTCACAAACAATCATCCACGGTCTCACGGAGGTGCTTGCTGCTTCGCTTTTGAACACATACAGCGGTGTTTGTGAAGTGGTTGGAAATTCGCCAGTTCCTGTGCTGATGTCACTCAAAGTTTCGTAGCCCCAAATACGAGAACTAAGCGTGGTCGTGTCATCCACCTTCAGGAAAATACCCGTGCTGTCGGGATGCAGGGCCGGGTCGATCTTGTATGCGGCAAGGTTGGTGCCTGAGAACGGTTTAAGCCAACCTGCGGGTGCCAGTTTGACGGTAATAGTGCCGGTGACGGTGCCGGTCTCGGAGGTCGCAAAACTGACGGTGTTGGCTGTGATGCCGGTGACCCGCTGCTCGCCATTCAACCCGGACGGTGTTGCCCCTGCTACCAAGGCCACGCTTCCGACCTGCATGGCCGGTGTGGTGGGTAGGGTCAGGGTGCAAACACCTGCGTCAATGCTGGCACTGGCAACGGTTTGCAGACCCCAGCCGGTGATCAGACAAGCATCGAGCACAGCAAGCAAAGCTCCTGCCGTACCGCTGCACGCAGGCGCGCCTGCCATGTCTGAGTTGAAGAATTTTACGGATGTGCTCATAGTTTAAGGCCGATCTACGTCGCCACGCGACAATAATGTGAATGAATGCTCAACGCCTGTGTTTGGCCCTTGCTGGACGGTACGCACGACCCACACAGGGGTCATAGCCCCTACGGTGTTGAAGCGCAGCACGTTGCCAACCGACCAGCCCAACCCCCAGCCCAACACGGGGATGGTGAAATAGGGCGCGCTGGTGGCCGGGTTTAGCGGTGCTTGCTGCTCGTTGATACTGCCGGTGCCTATCACACCAACGTGCTCTCCAACGATGTTGAATGTCGTCGTGTTGGTGAACACCAGCGCCCAGCGTTCGGATACCGCGCCTATGTTGGTGACGACAATAGGGGCCAGCACATCGTTGAAGGTGCCGGTAGCGGCATTACCGCTGACAACATCCAACCAGGTGATACCGTTCCATGTGCCCTGATCGAATAGCACTGACACGCGGGCCTTGAGGTCACCAGCAACAAGCGCACTGCTGACATAACTGCCAAGGGGGTAGTCGTGGGTCAAAGCGCGGGTGAAGGTAATCTCTCCGCTGATCTGCGCCTCGCGCACCACGGCCATATCCTCGATGCGGTGCTCTACCGTGACGGGCTGGCTGTAACCCGTCACGTCTGTGAATGTCACGGTGCCCGCCTCAAGGTCGGCGGTGTAACCGGTGTTGATCACGTTGCCATCATTGCCGACAACCCGCACGCGACTGAGGCGTACACGGGCAGCGTTGATGACCTGCGCATTGCTGACGGTGGCCGTGACGGAGCCTGTGTGGCCCACCACGGCAAAACCCCCGGCCCTGAAGATCGGCACGCGACCGTCGGACGGCAGGCGCACGGGGTCGATGCCCAACAGGTCGGCATCCAGTGGAAGGTAACTGAAACTCACGGCGCTGTAACGCAGGCTGGCGGTCATAACCAGGTCAGCGGGTGTGGTCGTCAGCCCGCTGATGTCAAGGAAGGCCAGATCAACATTCAGGGCGGTGTCGCCTGCCGGGTTGACGAAATACAGTTCAACCAGGCCGTACTGGTAGTCCACACGTCCCTTAACTCGCGTGCCGTTGATCTTGCCGTTAGAGTCAGACGTGACGTTAAACGTCGTGCCGTCCTGCATGGTGCCGAGCACACTCAGAGAGGATGTTCGCAATGGGCTGGTCGCTGTGCGAAAGGTGGCAGAAAAGGCAGTAAACGGGGCTTCAACCCCCACGCTCGGCGGGGCAATGAGTCCGCGCCAGTCGGTCAAGGTGCTGCTGGCCCCCGTGGGCCAGGCGCTGATAAAGACGGCACCCAATGCGGCAGATACTGACCCGGATGGCGTGCCTCCGCCCGTGGTGGGGCTGGTGTCTTTTACAAGGGTGTTGTCGGTCAATTGCTGGTATTGGCTGCTGCCGAGTTTGAAGCCCACGCCCTTTAGTGTGTAGTTTGGCACCATGACGGTGCGGGCGGTGTATTGGCTGACGGTTACGCTGGTGGTGTTGTTGGCTCCGGCCTCGGTGCTGTAGCTGATGTTGGCGTTGACAGGGTAGGTGACGCTGCGCGTTCCTGATACTGAAAGCCACTTATGCCAGCCCCAATAGCTGTAATATACAAACGGGCCTGCGGGGTCAGCGGGGTTCAGTGCGCTTGGTGCAAACGAGATTACTCCGCTGGCGTAGTTGATGCTTCCGGCCAAGTACCGTTGTCCGAACTCAAAAGTATGCAGATTGCCTGCGCCATCATCCGATACGGTAAAAACGGTTTCTCTTACTGAAAATGTCAAGACATGCTGGCTCTCTGTCGGATTGTAGTGAATGGTTACAGGTATCTCAAAATGCACGCTTCCAGGTTTTATTCCAGGGACACCTATGTTACCGCCTGCAAGGGTTACGCCAACGGCCTGTGCGTTGTCGCACAAATTTGTCGTCAGGGTAAACACAGTACCCACGAGGGGCAACAGGGCCGGGCTGATTTTGACTACACCAAGGGAATAGTCCACTTGTCCGGTAGCATCTCCTGTGAGTGCGCCCACGCCGTCGTCTGTGGCCAAGCGGGCAGCGCCGTCGTTCCAGGCGACTGTCAGGCTGCCGGGGGTAATGGATTTAGTACCCTTTTCCTCGCTGATCAGGCCATCGGTGTTAATCGGCACATAAACACGCCCGCTGTTGACAAGCGTGGTATTGCTGGCCTGCACGGTGGTGACATTGCTGTAACTTTGCACAACGATGCTGCTGCCAACATCAGGCAAAGCGCCCAGGGTGACGGATACCGAGCCGGTGGTGTAGTTGAGGGTTCCGGCCCCATAGGCGCTGCTCGAATCAGAGAGTTTGCCAGAGCCGTCATCGCGCAGCACATACCAGCGGCCTTGTGCAAGGTAACTCAATGTTAACGTGCGGGCGACCGGCACGTCATCCATGACAAAGGCGTAACTCTGCGCACGGGTTTCAGCAGTGACGCGAATAGCCCGCTGGTCGCTGATCAAGTCGGGCACGGCAGCGGGCACAAAAGTGACGGTGTGCGACCCGGCACTACCACCCCATACGTTCGTGCTGAGACTGACAATGCCGTTGTCGTAGTCCACTTGGCCGACCTCAACTGCCGCACTGATCAGCAAGCCGCCGGAGTCCGTGGCGGTGACCCCCGCGCGCACGATGCTCAAGCTGCCAGGGTAGATTGGCCCGCCGACAAACAGGTTTTGGCTGGTGGTAAAACCAAGCGTAATAGTCTGTGTCACTGCGCCACCTGCGGCCACCAGGGCGGTGCTCAAGCCGTTGGTACGCACATCGCTGATTGGGGTTTCGATCTGTGCGCTGGGGACGAGTTGGGTATAGACCGATTCTGCGTTGACAGTGAAGTCACCAAGTTGCGCGGCCAGGGTCAACGGGGACACGCCAACATAAGTGCCTGCGTCGGCCACTACGGTATCCCGCAGTTTTGCGGCCAGTGCGCCAGCGGTAAAGGATTTATTGGCGGCGGTGCCGGTGAAGTCGGTGCGCAAGGCATCGCTGATCGCGCAAGTAACGATTGCGGCATGGAAGTCGGTGTTGGTTGCCGTATCGTAAAAGGTGCGCTCTTGCGACTCGACGGCAGTAGTTCGGATGTATTGCGCGTCTTCGTTGGACAGACCTTCAAACGCAACAAGCACCAATGTTTGCCCAACCAGCGGTAGGTCGGCGGTGGTGCGCTGGAATATCTGCACGCTGCGCTGCCCTGCGATATGGTTATCGTAGAGGATGCCTGCCCACAGCGGGCCTTTTGCCAGGTAGCTCTCAATCCGGCTGGCGGCGGATTCGCGGCGGTCGAACGTGTCATTTGTGGTGAACAGGGTGACGGACACGTTGGGGTCTTCAGGCGGTACGGCCACGATGACGTTTGACCCCATGTAGGTGTCGGTGTCAGCGGACTGCACGCTCACATGGAGCTTGCGCATGTTGACACGGCCACCAGCGCGGTCAAGCTCGCTAATGTCTGGGATCCATGACTTGAGAGGCTACGAGCTTGATGTCGCCGGAAAGGATAGGCATGGTGGTTAGAGTTCCAGAAAGCGCAAAGTGGGGTAATACCAATCATTGCTGGCAATTGATGAGTCTTGGTAAAACAGCACCGGCAAGCCTTGCAATGCGCTTTTGCTGTGGTCAAAAATGACTTGGTGCGCGATACCGCGCAGGGTCAATGTCAGCACGGTGCCGGTGGTTTGCGCCCATGTGTGGAGTTGGTCGATGGTTGATCGCGGGCACCAGGTGCGGTCTATGGTGCCTTCGAGTGTGATGGGCCGACCGGCTTGCTTGGTGGCCTCTTCAATCAGCAAGGCGCCGGTGGTGGTGTAGGTAGATGTTTGCTCGACCGGGCTCCATGTGTATTCGTCCGCCCATTCAAGGGCATCAGGCAGGGTAACGGTGGTGGATTCGTGCGTTAGGGTAATGGCCATGTCGGGTTAGCCTCCTGCGGTTTGTTGGGCGCGCTTGAGGGCATTGATCAAGGCAGCAGCGTCGCCCTCGCTGGCGACGTTGACAGGGGTGTTTTGGCCGTTGATG
>JFJP01041041.1_pt1 | contig 10284 bp, 7 predicted proteins | sample 431651 | NCBI WGS metagenome assembly JFJP01 (sample SAMN02602958, study PRJNA72255) | Microbial mat metagenome, whole genome shotgun sequencing project. | biome: fresh water; feature: sink hole; material: water; isolation source: purple microbial (photo- and chemosynthetic) mats found in... | reverse complement strand
ATAAAATTTGAAAGATTACCTCCCGGGCATGCGGCAACTAATATCATTCCCAAAGCCACTCCAGGTGTAGGATTTATGATGAGTACGAGTAAGAAAGTCATCAAAGGCATCACAAAAAATTGGGCTGCCCAACCCAAAAAAGTGGATTTTGGAAATAAAAAAACATGCTTAAAGCGGCTTAATTTTAGATCTAGCGCAACTCCAAACATAATAAATGCGATGGTAATGTTTAATAATTTTAAACTTTCCGGACTAAAGTTTAAATGTATGGTATCTAGTACTTCAAGACCTTCGAACATATTTTTTAGCTTTAATTGTCGTAAAAATAACTTTTTTTACTGCTGTAATAGGTGGTGTAAATACTACTTTTGAATAGTTTGCACTATGCATTTTTATAATATCTTTATTCCGCACCGTTAAATCCATGAAGGGATGAAATGTTTGCAGTTATTATGGTTATTCCTGATATGGAAAATCACTTTGAAAGTGAGCTTTGCGATACTTAGAAAGGTTGGTTTTCTTAATAGAATACAAAAGAAAATAATCTTCTTTCGGATTTAGGGATCAAATCAGATGTTTTTTTCTTATTAAAACTTCCTTTTTATGCAAGAATTGAATGGGTATTTGGTTGTTTTGACTTTAACTGCCGGTTTTTTTGCCGGATTCATTAATACACTAGCAGGTAGTGGGTCCACCATATCATTGTCACTTCTCATGTTTCTGGGTATGCCTGCTAATGTTGCAAATGGTACCAATCGTTTGATGATACTTCTTAGCAGCATTGTTGGTGTGGCCAGTTTTAAGCAGCAAGGTGCTATCAAACTCCGTGAAAACTACCGAATTACCATTCCTTCAATTATAGGAGCGTTGTTAGGTGCTGCTTTAGCGGTAAGTATCGACGAAAAAATTATGACAAGGGTTATTGGAATTTTAATGGTATTCTTATTTTTTGTGGTAGTTTATAAACCTGAAAAATGGGTGAAGGTAACTAATCCGGATCATACCATTAAACTCAATTGGACACAGAACTTAGTTATGTTTGGCATAGGTTTTTATGGCGGTTTTATTCAATTGGGTGTAGGTGTTTTTTTACTGGCGGGCTTGGTTTTAAGTGTGGGATACGATTTGATTAAAGCCAATGTGTTAAAAATATTGATAGTTTTGGTTTACACGCTTTTTATATTGCCTGTATTTATATGGAATGAGCAAGTTAATTTTTCAATCGGACTAATTTTAGCAGCAGGCAGTATGCTTGGTGCTTATATTGCTTCTCGTTTTGCCGTTAGTTGGGGTCCAAAATTTGTGAGATATATTTTATTGGCAGTAATACTGGTTTCAGCGGTAAAATTCTTGGGGATTTATGATTGGGTTAAAAGCCTCTTGGTTCAATAAGTTTGAAAGTGGCTTTTAATTTTTTATGATAGGAATATTGGAAAGATGGAATGAGGTACTTTTATCTCAAGAATTTTATAGAATTTATTGCAAAATAAAGAAATAGGTAATAGTACCCACTTGTTGAGGTGGAGCATTTTTATTAACATCAAATGTGGCTTTTAATGCGGCTTTTTCAGCAGCCTGGTGCAGTGTTCTATCAGAGGTTGTAGTACCTTTTCCACCTGGAGTTGCTTTAATAACATTCCCATCCTGATCAACGGTGACTTCAACCACTACTTTACCTTCCGATTTGCTTAAATATTCTGGTTTGGGCAAAAATTTACTACTCCGTCCTGCAAGGCTGAAAGATACACCATCACCTCCTGTTGGTCCGCCGGTGCGGTTTTTTGAGTTCACATCACCATTAGGGTCGCCTTGGTTTCCAACTCCTCCATTAACACCTTCACCATTAGTTCCTCCATCGGGATTTTTACCGGCAAATGCGTTTTTCCCCCGGTCTTTAATTGATTTTAGTTGTTGTTCTTCTTTTTGAATCCTTTCTTCTTCCTCGCGCTTGTTCTTTTCTATTTCTTCTTGTTGTTTACGAGCAATCTCTTCCTCAATTTTCTTTTGTTCTAACGCTTCTTTTTCCTTTTTTTCCTGACGTTTTTTTTCTTCAATTACTGCTGTTTGCTCAAAATCCTGAGTCACTACTTCTTCTGCTTTCTCATCATTTTTAATAGGTTCAGTAATGCTGGCTTTTGGAGGAATTGGTACTTCTTCTAATTCTTGTATGGCTTCGGCAACTAAAGGTTCAATTTCACCTGAACCGGTTTCTGTAGTTCCAAAGTTTATAAGAATTCCTTCTTCAACGGGAGGGGGAAATGGTGCGGTAAAACCAAAAAACAGCAATAGTCCAGTTAACGCCACTAGGAATAATAGGGTGCTAATAATACTGAACCGTTGTTCTTTGGTAGTGGTCATAATAAAATTATTTTAAAGGAGCTGTTGCCAAAATTAACTTATATTGATGGTCCTTAGCTATATTCATAACTTTTACCACGTGTTCCATGGCTACACTTTTATCAACATGGAGCGATATGGTTGGTGGTTCCGGATAGTTTGAAGCAGGACCAACTTCTTTAACAATATATCGTTCCAGATCGAAAAAGTCAACATAATTTCCTTCCACAGCATATTGCAGGTCTTTGGTAATGGAAACGGTAGTGATTGGTTTAGTAGCCATTGTTTGGTTGTTGCTTTGCGGCAACAATAATTTCAATGCATTGGGAGCAACCAAAGTTGAGGTAATCATGAAGAATATAAGCAATAAAAATACTAAGTCAGACATAGACGACATGCTGAATTCTGCGGATATTTTAGTTTGACGTTTTAATGCCATTTTGCAATTATCAATGAGTAATTAAAAAGAAATTGGGTCTAGCTAACAGGTTCGTTTAATAAATCCATAAACTCAGTAGTGCTAGCTTCTAATTTATAAACAATCCGTGAAACACTGGCTACCAAGTAATTATAAGCAAAATAAGCTAAAATTCCTACTACTAAACCTCCTACGGTAGTAATCATGGCCACATAAATACCATTTGAGAGCAACGATATATCAATATTATTTCCGGCATGCGACATATTATAGAAAGCTTCAACCATTCCGATTACGGTTCCAAAAAAACCTATCATAGGAGCTCCACCGGCAATGGTGGCTAATGTTGGTAAACTTTTTTCAAGTTTGGCAATTTCAAGATTTCCGATATTTTCAACGGCGGTGTTGATGTCGTTCAGTGGCCTTCCTAACCGGTTGATTCCTTTTTCAATCATCCGGGCTATCGGAGTATCCGTTGATTGGCAGAGATTGGTTGCTGCTTCTATTTTTCCATCGTGGATGTAGTCTTTAATTCGATTCATGAAATTTGCATCCGTTTTTGACGCATTACGCAAAGCCATGTAGCGTTCAAAGAAGATATATACTGCTATAACAAGCAAAATAGCCAGTGGTATCATAACCCAACCGCCTTTAATTGCTAAATCGAAAGCTGAAAGGGAATTGTCAACTGATTGGGCACTGCCTGAGTTCAATGCTTGTGATTGATTTAAAGTAACCTGAAGAAAATTTGTTGCTATCATAGTATTATTTTTTGTGCTAATATATAAAAATAACGGAATAAATGGTTAAGTATTATCTACAGTTGACGTTTCATATGCTAAATTATAGTTACAGCAAATAATTTCCATTTTATGAAAATTTATTAAAGAGAATCACTTTTCTCTCTTTTAATTTCTAAATCATCGGGTTTTGTAGCATATTCATTTTTAAATATTTTTTGCATCAATTGATTGAAATTATCGAAATCCTCGGTATAGAAAATTCCCAAACCTTGGGTATATGGCGCTTGTGAATATTCAATATCACTATTTACTTTTTGAAAAGCCCGTAACCGGATATTTCCTTTTTTATTTACTTTATATTCTATCTGAAAGTCGGTGGTATAAGGGCTTTTACCAGCATCTACCGCGACAACATTATTCTGAACGCTATATCCTAGATTTCCATTAACGGTAAGTCTATCATTCCACAAGTTGGTAGAAAGAGCCACTTCATATTCTTGCTCCGTAGTTTCTGTACCGGGACGATAAACAAATCCCAAATCGAAATCGGAACTTATTTCTGATACCCATTTGCTCAATTGATTCGACATGAGTTCGCTAACCGTAGTTGCGGTTAGATTACCTGATGTATTGGTAGCATAACTCCCTTGATATAAAGGCATAAATTTGTTAACCAGAAGCAATGATAATACTTGCTTGTTGATTTCTTCTTCAGGTAAAGTATTTATTTGATCAATGGCTGCTTCATTGGTATTTGCAGGAACTTGAACAGAAAATGAAATGGTTGGGTTAATCAATTTGTCGGTCATTTTCAAATGACAATCTACCTCAACCTTTTTATCCTTGTCGGCATCATCCATTGTTAAATCGAAAACTGAAGCTTTTTTTATTTTATAAACTGCATCAAGGTTTATAGTGGCATCAATTGGGTCACCCGACCAATTTACACTACTCCCTGATTGTATTTCGAATTTTTTATTTATCACATTTTGCAGGGTAAAGGTGAATTCCCCTTTATTAATTCGGTAATCACCATACATTGCAAATCCACCATTCACCGATTCCATGTTTAACCGGGCATATCCATTGGCTTTAAGTGCATCTCCAATTTTTGGATCGAACAGTATTTGAACCTCAGCATCAGGAGTAACGGTTAAATCAATAATCATGCTTACTTCCGATTCTGGTTCCAAGTAATTCTTTGATTCTTTTTTTTCCTTTTTTTTCTCTTTGTAAGGTTCAACAAATTCAATAAAACCATTTTCCTGAATATCACTTTTTCCCTCTAGGGGAATAAAGAACTGAGAGTTCCTAAGAGTAGTGGCAACAATATCAATTTTAGTGTTGTCCGATGGGCCGTAAATTTTTACATATCCGGCGGCATAAACCTTTCCATAAAATAACGGATTATCAGTAACTTTGGTGTTTAAGCCCAAAATTTGATTGGTACTAAATCTTAAATTGGTTGAAAAATTAATGAATTTTTGATGTGAAATAGTTCCATTCATTACCAGTTGGTTTTCATCTTTATCAAAGGCAATAATTTTATTAAATTGAATTTCGTGATTATGGAAGGTTACCGAATCGCTAAAATGATAATTTACCATAGTAGGAGTGACTGTTAATGAAGCTTGGTCAGCATATATTTTCCCTTCCCATTTTGGGTTCGAAAGTTCACCATATACTCTTACCAATCCATTGGCATGTCCCTTAAAATCAATAAATGTTGGCTGTAAGAATGGTTCTAAAATTTTCAACGATTGTTCATTAAGCCGCACATTGCAATCTATTTCCATTTCTAAAGGTGATAAACTGCCATCAATAAAAACTCTAGTAATGTTGTCAATTTCCGATAGTACTTGAACTTTTAATTTTTTTTCATTTTTATCCCAAATGCTGGTAAAACGTGTGTCACCAATGAGTTCGTTATTCAAGGTTAATTTATTAATGGTAAAGTCGGAATTTATATGTAGTTCACCAGTAATATCGGTTATTTTAGTTTTTCCAGATAAGTTTCCATTAAACAGTAAACTTTCTGAATTTATAAGCGCATTTAAATGGGTTAAACTAATGTTTTGAAAATTAAATAATATGCTGTCATTCGGATTCGGGCTAAGTTTTCCATCGATGCTTAAAGTAGAAGTTTTATTATCAATTCTAATATTTGAGAAAATATAGGTTGCTGAATCTTTTATTAAATAGCCTTTGCTAATGTACCAAGTTGTGTCAAGAACAATAATGTTTGATGGGAAAATATCCAATTTTAAATCGGGTTTTTGTCTGTTTTCGTGTTTCGAAAAAGTGAGCAATGAATTCAAATTACCGCTATAGTTTTTGTGCAACCAGTTGTTCCAATTAAAATTTATAACAATGCTGTCGTTATGTATTTTTATGCTGGTGAGAAAATTTTTAAGTGAAGTATTTTCAAAATACTTAAATTCTTTTGAGTTGAGATTAAGGTATAAGTTAGCCCCACGAGTATAAAGCTTCAGATTCATATCGTCAAGTTCCCGCCTATGAAATTCAAATTTATTGGTAAAGCATGAAATACTTAGAAAATCATTTGCCGCATTAAAACTTCCGGTAACAGTTGTTCCCGGAGAAATACGGTAATTCGGGAGGAACATTTCTGTTATGGGGTGTGGATAGTTTGCTACTATAGTAAAAGAGAAATTATTATAGCTGTCTTTTACTGCAGTTTTAATACCTAAGGAAGGAATGTAGGAATTTAAAAGTGATTCAACTCCCTGTACCAAGGTTAGTGAATTGTAATGACCTTCCAATTCAGCCGTAACATATTCTGAATTAAATGATAATTTTCTTCCATTCTCAGTTAAATGAATTGCTATTGTAATACTATCTGTGGCAAAATAGGAGGTATCCTTAAAGTAATATAAATCAGTAAGAATTATATTTCCTGATGTATTTTCAAATTTATTACCTATAAAGTTGGCATTTAAATTCATTGAAAGGTTGGCTGTGGAATCGGAAGTAATTATCCCCAATTCATATAGATTAGCCGAATACAAATTCATTGAAAAATTGTAGGAAGGAATGGTATCTAAATTTAATACCCCATCAAAATCAAACCTGAGTTTTGGGTCAAAGGAGGAAATCCGTCCGGTAAACGTTTCTTTGGTCAATGCACCCTTAATGCCAACGGAATCAATGGTTTGTTTGTTGAAATCAAAACTTTGTATCATCCCGTCAATATCTAAATGAATCCCTTGTTTCGTGGAATAAAAACCCTTTGTATCCAAATTAAATGATATTTCGCCCAATGATTCACTTGGAATAATAGTTGTTAAATACAATGGGGTAGCTTTAATATTTCCTTCAATAAAAGTCTTATGCTGATTGGTATCTTTTACAATGGACAAGTTGGAATAAATCGTTCCTAAATTCGAAGTGAGATTTCCCTGATTGCTAATTCTATCTAAGGTACCTTCAATATGTCCTTTATAAGTAATTTGCCCCATATTTTTAAATGGCTCAGGTATTAATGTGGAATCTTGCTTAAAATAGCTAACCAAAATATGAATCAGATCTTTTGAACTGCTTTGCAAATTTTCTACTTCAAAATTGTAGGTTAGTTTTGAAGGTTGTGTTATATTTTTAATTTCAAAACTGGATTCAAGCAAGCTCGCATTTCCTATGTTAAGGGTAACCTTTTTACCTTTTATTTTGGATTGATTGCCTGAAATGCTGCCAGATACGGTGATGAATTTGTAATTATCTTTAAACCCCGGATAAAATATTGCAAAGTCATTTAAAAATAATTTTGAGGAAACATTGTTGAAATGATAAATAGCAGGGGTCATTGAATCTTTCTTTTCAAGCCAAAAACCATCTAAATTAATATACGAATTGGTACTTAAAATCCTAAGATCTTCAACCACAATTTGTTGTTTGACTTTCTTAAAATTAAATGCAATGTTTTGCAGATGAATTTCATTATTATACCAAAATGATAACGTATTTAAATTAAAACTTTGATTGGTTGAATCAATAACTATGTTTTCAAAATTTGCACCAAAATCTGAAATCTGATGTTTTTGCCCATGTTTTTCAAGCGAAATAAAGTTATTACTGATATTTAATTCATCAAATTTTAATTCCCAGTCAAAAGAGCTATTCTTTCCAGTATCCATCTTATCTATTAGGAAAGAATAATTGTACGTGGAATCATTTATCATCTTTATTTTACTGGTAACTTCTTTTAAGATAATTTGATCGAGAAACAACTTTTTTTTATTGAAATTTAGTTTCTTCAAATTACCTTCCAAACGGCCAATATAAAATAGGGTATCATGGTTTTTGTCTTCTATATAAAGCCCTTTTATGATAATATTTCTTTTTAGCCCGTAAGTGATTCGATCAATGGTAATATTGGTATTAAAATAAACGGCTACTTTTTGGGCTGCTTTTTTTGCTAAAAGGGTTTGTATTGCTGGGGTGCGCAACGTTGTCCATAGAGCAATGGTAATTCCTGCAAGAACAAGAATGAAATAGGCTACTATTTTAGCTGTTTTTTTAATATTTTTGAGGTTTATTTATTATCAATTATTTCTACCAATCCTTTACAGGACTGTAAAAATAGCAATTGGTAATTATAAACAGAAAAGTATTTACTTTATTTTGTTTAACAACTAGTTTTTTATGAGTATAACTATTTTAGGGATTGAGTCCTCTTGTGATGATACTTCGGCTTCGGTAATCAGCGATGGAGTAATACGTTCCAACTTTATTGCCAATCAGGAAGTACACAAACTATTTGGTGGAGTAGTTCCTGAACTTGCTTCCCGGGCGCATCAGCAAAATATAATTCCAGTAGTGGATGCGGCCATTAAACAAGCAGGAGTAAAACCTGAAGATATCACTGCAGTTGCATTCACTCGAGGTCCTGGATTGCTAGGTTCTCTTTTGGTAGGGACCTCATTTGCTAAAGGTTTTGCATTAGCTCAAAATATTCCAATTATTGAAGTCAACCATCTGCAAGCTCATGTGCTGGTTCATTTTATTAAAGAAGATGCTTTAGATTTTAACCAACCTAGCTTTCCTTTTCTGTGTTTGTTGGTTTCTGGAGGACATACGCAGCTAATTGTTGTTAAGAATCATTTACAAATGGAAGTGATTGGTTCTACCATTGATGATGCAGCCGGCGAAGCATTTGATAAATGCGCAAAAGTAATGAATTTGCCTTATCCTGGAGGACCCATGGTTGACAAGATGGCAAAAATTGGCAATCCTACTAAAATTAAATTCGCCAAACCTCGCATCGATGGATATAATTTTAGTTTTAGCGGATTAAAGACTAGTTTTCTTTATCACATAAGAGATGCGATTAAAATAAATCCGAATTATATTGAAGAAAACAAAGCTGATTTATGCGCTTCGCTGCAATACACCATAATTCAGCTATTAATGGATAAATTAGATAAGGCTGTAAAAGAATTTGGAATACGTGAAATTGCCATTGCTGGAGGCGTTTCGGCCAATTCAGGTTTGCGCGATGCGTTGACTAATTATGGTATAAGCCAAAACATTAAAATTCATATTCCAAAATTTGGCTTTACTACCGACAATGCTGCCATGATTGCAATAACCGGTTATTATAAATATTTAAGAGGTGAATTTGCTTCCCAGGATATTACCCCATTAGCCCGGTTTGGAATTTGAAATGATAATAAACCACAGATTCACAGGATAAATCAAACATCTAATTATTAGTGAATCTGTGGTAATCCTTTAATCTAAAACAATCCTTCAATGGAAAGATAGCGCTCACCTGTGTCGTAAACAAAGGTTAATACTTTTTTACCCCCAAGTTCAGGTAGCTTTTGGGCAATAGCGGCTAGCGAAGCCCCGCTTGATACACCAATGAATATTCCTTCTTCGGAGGCAGCCCTTCTGGCAAAATCATAGGCCTCATCTTTACCTACTTTTATAACCCCATCGAGCAATTCGGTAAATAAATTTTTGGGAATAAAACCGGCACCAATTCCTTGAATAGGATGTGGCCCGGGTGCTCCACCACTTATTACCGGTGACAATTCAGGTTCTACTGCAAAAACTTTTAGATTTGGAAATTTAGCTTTAAGGACTTTGGCCACTCCACTGATGTGTCCACCCGTTCCAACACCAGTTATTAAGTAATCAAAACCTTCGGGAAAATCATTTAATATTTCCTGAGCAGTGGTTGAACTATGAATTTCTGGATTGGCACTATTTTCAAATTGCATCGGTATCCACCCATTTAATTCAATTTGTAGTTCTTTTGCTTTTTCAATGGCACCTTTCATGCCCTTTTCTTTAGGTGTTAAAACCAATTCAGCTCCATACGCTTTGACTAAGCGGCGACGCTCAATTGACATACTTTCAGGCATAACAAGAATTAATTTGTATTTTTTTACTGCCGCAACTAATGCCAGTCCTATTCCTGTATTACCTGAAGTTGGTTCAATGATAACCGTTTCAGGTGTTAAAATTCCTTTTTTTTCAGCATCTTCAATCATCGATAGCGCTATGCGGTCTTTAATACTTCCTCCCGGATTCTGTTTTTCCAATTTAGCCCATACTTCAGTGTTGTTTCCAAAAAGAGTATTAATTTTTACCGACGGGGTATTTCCAATCAATTCAAGTACGTTGTTTGCTTTCATATTTTTAGTAGTTAGTTGGTTATTAGTATTTTGTTAATGGTTACTGGTTTCTGGTTACTGGTTTCTGGTTTCTGGTTTCTGGTTTCTGGTTTCTGGTTTCTGGTTTCTGGTTTCTGGTTTCTGGTTT
>JFJP01022290.1_pt1 | contig 10284 bp, 5 predicted proteins | sample 431651 | NCBI WGS metagenome assembly JFJP01 (sample SAMN02602958, study PRJNA72255) | Microbial mat metagenome, whole genome shotgun sequencing project. | biome: fresh water; feature: sink hole; material: water; isolation source: purple microbial (photo- and chemosynthetic) mats found in... | reverse complement strand
TTTTTCAATCTTTCATCAATCGGCTCTGTATTATCAATTTTAGCAGGTATAATATAGATTTCATTCAGAGGAAATTCATCAAGAAGTTCCAAAGCAATCTTTTGTTCTTTCTGAATATACCCCTGCCTTGAAACCGAATGCTCAGAGATAAGCAGCAAACAATATCTGCAATCTCTGATAACTTGTGAGATAGTTGTTTTCCAGTCTTGACCCGGAAGAAGATCTTCCTGACTCATCCAAGGCGCAACCCCTGCATTTTTCAAATCATCATATATTTTTTTGGCAGTTTCATGATCTTCAGCGGCATAGCTGATAAATACTTTGATTTTCTCAGATTCACTCATCCTTAAATTTCGCCTTTTCAGAAAGATTCTATCCGAGCCATATCACAAAAAACGCCTTATTGTCAAATGGAAAAATATAATCAATTTGATTTCAACATTATTACCCATAAACAACTTTAGGCAAGATAAACACATCATACTCATCTGAATTCAAATTGTTATCCTGATAAGTTGCGTTGCAGGGTTATAGCTCCCCGAAAAAATTTTGCGGTTTCTTCAACCCCGGTGTTCAATTTCCTTCAACAGCCCGAAGAAAAGCCCGGATTTTCATGCAACGCAACATAATGTTGCAACACTTATCAATCCATTGAAAATTCTGATTTTTACTCATACTATGTTGCATTTATGCAACACGCCTGTGTCCTTTCCTGCCAGATTTATTCTGATAACATCTTTGAATTAAATATTTTAATTATATTGGCACAGCCCATGCAATACTGCAAATAACAAAGCTGTCAAAGAAATGTAAAACATGATATGCTGTGAAAAATCGGTTTTGGGGTATCTGCCCAATGAAATTTCAGACATCAGAAAGACCATCGGAAAATGAATGAGAAAATCCTGCTTGCAGATGACGAAGAGGGCATCCGCAAAGTCTTAAGCATATCTTTGGCAGACAGCGGCTATGAGGTGCTGACCGCAGAAAACGGGCAGCGGGCTTTTGAGATATTTCAGGAACACCGCCCTCCGATTGTGTTAAGCGACATCAAAATGCCTGTGATGGACGGGCTTGAGCTTCTGAAAAAAATCAAAGAAGTCTCCCCGGACACCGAAGTCATTATGATCAGCGGACATGGCGATATTGACGTTGCAATTCAAAGCCTTAAATACGAAGCTGCGGATTTTATCGTCAAGCCGGTGAATCCCGAATCGCTGGAAGTCGCCCTGAAAAGAGCGATTGAAAAAATATCCATGCGCCGGAAAATCAGGGATTATACGGAAAATCTTGAGCAGTTGGTCAGGGAAAAATCCGAAAAGCTGATTGAAACCGAAAGGCTGGCAGCACAGCGATACCAACAGTTATTTGACGAAGTGCCGTGCTATATTGCCGTGCTGGATCAGGAACTCCGGCTGACGGCGATTAATCGCCGGTTCAAGGAAGATTTCGGGGATGCTATCGGCTCATACTGCTTTGAAACTTATAAAGCCCGCCCTGCCCAATGCCCGGATTGTCCGGTAACTCAGACCTTTCAGGATGGGCAGTCTCATTATTCCGAAGGCGTGGTAACATCCGTATCCGGCGAGCAGCATAATGTTCTGATCTGGACAGCCCCGATTTACAATGCAGCGTGTGAAATTACGCAGGTGATGGAAATGTCCACAGATGTAACGCAGGTGAGAAAACTGCAAAGTCATCTGTCATCGCTGGGATTGCTGATCGGCTCGATTTCCCACAGCATCAAGGGCTTGCTGACCGGATTGGACGGCGGCATGTATCTGCTCAATGCAGGGTTTGCCAGAGAAAACGAAGCGCAGATCACCGAAGGCTGGGAAACGGTCAAACTCATTGTCAGCCGCATCCGAAAAATGATTCTGGATATTTTATATTATGCCAAAGAACGGGAAGTGAACTGGGAAAAAGTGGATGTGCTGAGTTTTGCCAATGATGTTGCAGCGGCTGTCGAATTAAAAATTGCAGGCTGCGGCATTGAATTTGTGAAAAATTTCGATTCGTCTCTGGGAACAACAGAATTGGATGCAGGCATTGTTCATTCCGCGCTGATCAACATTCTTGAAAATGCAATGGATGCGTGTATTGAAGACAAAACAAAAACTTCTCATAAGATTGTCTTCGGAGCAAAACAGGATGAAGAGCATGTCATCTTTGAGATTTCCGACAACGGCATCGGCATGGACAAAGAGACAAAGGAAAAACTGTTCACGCTGTTTTTTTCTTCAAAAGGTCAGAAAGGCACAGGTCTGGGCTTGTTTATTTCCGACAAAATTATCCGACAGCACGGCGGCTCTGTTACGGTCAATTCCGAACCCGGACAGGGAACGCGGTTTGTGATAAAAATTCCGTTATAAACCTAACCCCCCCTGCCCCCCCTTCCCTGAAAGGGAAGGGGGGGAATCAGATGACTCCCCCCTCTCCGTTTCGGGGAGGGGGCAGGGGGTGGGGTAAGGAGAAAGCATAATGAACTACATAAAAACGCTCTCCCGCAGTCTTGGTGCAAAACTTATCCTGATCACCGGAATTATTCTGTTTCTGAGCATCTCTGCATGGGCATATATCAATATCCGATATTACAAGGAAAAACTGATAGATGGCATCATATCGGAAACAGACAGGTTTGCCAATACCATCCGGCTCGGTACGCATTATGCCATGATGCTCAACTCCAGAAAAGACATCAACCAGATCATCAATAATACTGCCAAGCAGGAAGATATTGAAACCATACGCATTTACAATAAAGACGGTCAGATCAGATTTTCAAATATCCCCTCTGAGATTGATCAGGTTACCAATATTAAAACAGAAGCCTGCAATGCGTGTCATTATACCGATCCGCCATTGTCCATTCTGGATTTGAATCACAGAGTCCGCATATTTTACGCGCCGGATGGAAAGCGTCTGATGGGTATTGTCAACCCGATTTATAACGAGCGATCCTGTTACAGCAGCAGTTGTCATTTTCATACGGCGGATAAAAAAGTGCTGGGCGCATTGGATGTGGTGGTCTCAATGGATGACACGGATAAAGAGATATTCACGCTTGAAAAAGCCATTACTATTCTTGCCATGTCTCTTCTGATAGTTACGTCTGCAGCCATATTTTTATTTGTCTTAAAATTTGTCAGCAAGCCGATTCAGGGATTGATTGCCAGCGCGCGGCTGATTGCCATCGGAGATTATACCACGACCATCACGATTAACAGAGAAGACGAAATCGGAGAACTGGCTAAAGCGTTCAATCAGATGAAGCATGAAATTTTCAGAAAGGAAGTGGAGCTTAATCGGCAGAAAGACGAATATCAGACGCTGTTTGAACGGGTTCCCTGTATCATCACAGTTCAGGACAGAAATTACAATCTGCTGAATTACAACCGTGAATTTTCCAAAAGATTTGATCCCACCCCCGGAGATTTCTGCTTTTTTGCCTACAAGGGACGCATGAAAAAATGCCGCGAATGCCCGGTAGAAAAAACCTTTGAAGACGGGCTTTGCCATTACAGTGAAGAAAAGAGCGTCAAGGACGGAAAACTGACGCATTGGGTGGTCAGAACCGCGCCCATTAAAAATGCCAAAGGCGAAATTGTCGCGGCAATGGAGATCAGCCTCGATATTACCCGAAGCAAATTTCTGGAAGACCGGCTGGAAAAAACAGAGAAAAAATATTACGCTATTTTCAATAATATCCCCAATCCCGTGTTTGTGCTGGATGCGGACAGCCTTCAGATTTTGGATTGCAATGAAAGCGTGAAATCCGTTTACGGCTACGATAAAGATGAGTTGACAATGACCTCTTTTCTGAATCTGTTCAAAGATCAGACTGTTCATAACAGTCTTAAATTACAAACTTTTTCAGATACACATCAGATCAGGCATGTCGGCAAAGACGGTCAGATATTGTTTGTGAACATCAAAATTTCTCCGCTGGAATATCCCGAACAGAAAGTGCTGCTGGTTACGACCAACGATATTACCCGAAGACTTGAAACCGAGCAGCAGCTGATTCAGGCAGGCAAGATGGCAACGTTGGGAGAAATGGCAACCGGCGTGGCGCATGAACTCAATCAGCCTCTATCCGTGATAAAGACAGCCAGTAATTTCCTGATGAAAAAAATCAGAAAAAAGGAACAGATCAGAGAAGATATTCTGTTTACGATGGCAAATGAAATAGACAGCCATGTTGACAGAGCCGCCAGAATTATCAATCACATGCGCGAATTCGGGCGAAAATCCGACATGCGTCTGGAGAAGATACGGATTGACGACGTATTGAAAAAAGCCTTTGAATTTTTCAGCCAGCAATTGAAATTAAGAGAAATTCAGGTGGATTGGAATATTGCTGAAGCAATACCGATGATCATGGGAGAAGCGGATCGGCTGGAGCAGGTGTTTATCAATCTTCTGATCAACGCGCGGGATGCGATAGAGGAAAAGTGTTTAACAAATCAGAGAAACTGTGATAAAAAAATTTTGTTTGACATCAGAGTTGAAAACGATAACGTGATCGTTGAGATCAGCGATACCGGCGTCGGTATTCCCAAATCGCTTCTTGAAAAGATTTTCGAGCCTTTTTTCACCACCAAAGAGGTGGGCAAAGGCACGGGACTGGGACTTTCCATCAGTTACGGCATTGTCAAAGACTGCGGGGGAAATATCCGGGCGGTATCCGGGCAGGGGCAGGGTGCGGCGTTTATTATCACATTTCCTGTGGCGGATAAAGAATTATGGAAAACACAATTTTACTTGTAGATGATGAGGAGGGGATTCGCAAGGTTTTGGGAATCTCGCTGGCGGATATGGGGTATGCGGTGCATACTGCGGAAAACGGCGAAGAAGCCTTGCGCGTATTTGCAAAGATTCATCCGCCGATTGTGTTGACGGACATCAAGATGCCGGGCATGGATGGCATTGAGCTTCTGAAAACCCTGAAGCAGGATAATCCGGATACCGAAGTGATTATGATTACGGGGCATGGCGATATTGAGCTTGCCATCAAAAGCCTTAAATTCGAGGCGACTGATTTTGTAACCAAACCGATTAATGACGATGTGCTTGAAATTGCCTTAAGACGCGCCAGAGAACGCATCTGCATGAGAAGAAAGCTGAAGGAATACACCGAAAACCTTGAGCGGCTTGTCGAAGAAAAAACCAACAAACTCATTGATGCGGAACGAATGGCAGCTATCGGCGAAACCGTTGCCGGGCTGTCGCATACCATCAAAAACATTGCCAGCGGCTTGAAGGGCGGAACGTTTGTGCTGGAAAAAGGAATCGAACTGGATGATAAGACCTATCTGACTCAGGGCTGGCAGATGGTCAAAGGCAATGTGGATAAAATCAAAAACTTATCATTGAATCTGCTCAATTATGCCAAATCAGCAGAACTTCATTATGAGATATGCGATCCGAATCAGCCTGCAAAAGAAGTTGCGGAATTGATGATACCGGCTGCCAAAGAACACAGTATTGCTTTGAAAACCGAATTTGACAAAAATCTCAAACCCATGCGCTTTGATCCTGAAAATATTCATTTATGTCTGCTGAATCTGCTGACAAACGCAATGGATGCGTGCAAAGATGATTCAGGCGGCAAACACCGGGAAGTGCTGATTCGCACAACCGCTTCGGAAAACGGCGGCGTTGAGTATTGTATCAGCGATAACGGCTGCGGCATGGATGAAGATATTCGGGCAAAAATTTTTCAAAGCTTTTTCACCACCAAAGGCACCGGAGGCACCGGTATCGGACTGATGCTGACCAAAAAAATTGTTGATGCTCACAAAGGACAGATCAGCGTCCGTTCTGAACAAGACAAAGGCTCGGAATTTATTATCAGGCTTTCCTAATCAGGATAATAAGGAGGATTTCATAATGCACGGTACAAATCCGGTGATTCAGAATGAAAATAAACGTAACTGACAAAATACAGACAGATATGATAAAATTCGGATTATTGCCCTTTTATCGGAGAAAAATATGAATAAAAATTGCATTATTATCGGAAATCACAAGATCGGGCGCGATTATCCGCCGGTTATTGTGGCGGAAATGTCCGGCAATCATAACCAATCTTTGGAACGTGCGCTCGCAATTGTTGACGCAGCAGCCGGGGCAGGCGTTCACGCGCTGAAAATTCAGACTTATACGGCAGATACCATGACGCTGGATATAAATGAGCGGGAATTTCTGATTTCCGATAAAGACAGCTTATGGAAAGATAAGAGTTTATATCGCTTATATGAAGAGGCGCATACCGCGTGGAAATGGCATAAGCCGATTTTTGAGCAATGCCGGAAGCACGGGATTATCGGATTCAGCACGCCGTTTGATGAAACCGCCGTTGATTTCTTAGAGCAGCTTGATGTTCCCTGCTATAAAATCGCATCGTTTGAAAACACGGATCTGCCGCTGATCCGAAAAATCGCCTCAACCGGCAAGCCGGTGATTATCTCCACCGGAATGGCAACAGTTTCCGAGCTTGATGAAACCGTGCGGGTTCTCAGAAAAGAAGGCTGCAAGGACATCGTTCTGCTCAAATGTACCAGCACTTATCCTGCCACCCCGGAAGACAGCAATCTGCTGACCATTCCGCATCTTCGCGATCTTTTTCAATGTGAAATCGGGCTTTCGGATCACACCATGGGCATCGGCGTATCTGTGGCGGCTGTGGTGCTGGGCGCAAGCCTGATTGAAAAACATTTTACGCTTTGCCGCGCGGACGGGGGTGTGGATTCGGCGTTTTCGCTGGAGCCGCATGAAATGGCGTCTCTTGTGGTTGAAACCCGGCGGGCGTGGCAGGCGTTAGGAAAAATCAGCTACGGAGCGACAAAAAAAGAAAAAGCGTCTTTGGGATTTCGCCGCTCGCTGTATATTGTCCGGGATATGAATGCCGGTGAGCGATTGGATAAGGAAAATCTGAGAGCCATTCGTCCGGGCTATGGTCTTGCGCCGAAATATTATGAGATTGTCATAGGAAAGCGCATCGGACAGGATGTTAAAAAAGGAACGCCGTTAAGCTGGGAATTACTTACCTAACCCCTGCCCCTTCCCTGAAAGGGAAGGGGGGGAAGAAAAGCGGAATCTGCTGTAATAACTCCCCTCTCCGCTTCGGGGAGGGGTTGGGGGAGGGGTTGGGGCGGGGGTTTATGACTAAAGACATATTCTGGTTCACGTTAAGCAATATTTTTTTTCAAGGCTCGAAATTTCTGACATATCTGTATGTTGCAAAACTACTAGGACCCAAAACTTACGGATTATGGAACGGTCTGATTCTGATTTTATCTTACGGCATGAATTCCCACTTAGGCGTTCTGAATGCCATGAATCGGGATGTTCCGTATTATCTGGGCGCGGAAAACAGCGAAAAAATCGAAGAAATACAAAATATCAGTCTGGGTGCGATATGCGTATCCTCGCTGATATTGGCAGTTATCGTATTTCTATCATCTTATCTGACAGATTCGGATACCGAAACGATTACCGGATTGAGATTTATTGCTCTGATTCTGATAAGCCAGCAAGTTTACCTTTTTTATCAGATGCTTTTAAAATCGCATTATCTGTTCGGATTTATGAGCATCCAGCAGACGCTCTTTTCTGTGCTGACGATACTGGTGGTTCTGCCCCTGACCTATTATTTCCGGTTTGACGGATTTTTAGCCGGACAACTCATAGTGAATTTAGCGATTCTTATGTTTATTTTAAGAAAAATACCGATCACAGCAACCCCCGCGTTTGAGTGGAAAACCGCATGGACGCTTTCAAAAACAGGGTTTCCCATTATGCTCGCCGGTGTTGCGTATGGCATTATGACGACGGTTGACAGAATGGCTATCCTGAAATATCTGGGCAAAGAGCAGATGGGATATTATTCGCTATCTGTGATGGCAGCCGGGATGCTGCTGTTATTGCCGATGACCGTGTCGCAGATCATTTATCCGCGCATGAGCAGAAAATTCGGCGAAACCCGGCAGATAGAATCTTTGAAACCGCTTATCTATCGTCCGGCAATTCATCTGATGTGGATTATGGCGATCATCCTGATAGGCGTTTATTTCATACTTCCGCCGCTTATCAGATATTTTCTATTTTTTATCGCTGGTCGGCGGATTTGCCAATTTTCTGAATACGGTCGGGCTTCAGAACATCTATCTGAGCATTCAGTTCATCGCAATTATCATTGCTGCCCTGCTCTGCGGGCTGAGTCTGAAACTGAATCCCGGTATCGAAGGCATTGCATGGGCAACATCGCTGACATACATTATTTATGCGTTTTTGCTGATCTCAACCACGCTGTATTTTCAAAAAAGGAAGCCATGATAAATATTTTTGTTGCCATTGCGCCGGTTCAACTGCTTGCGATTTCATCTATCATAAAACAGATGCCGCCGGACAGTGCTATTGTCAATATCTGCTTTGTTTTCTATAAATCCGATATTGATTTTGAGATTCCGAACTGCACGGTGTTCAAATACAATACTCGCGGATTAAGGGCGTATTTTGCCGCCATGACGCAATTCAGAAAAGAAATAAAACAGATTCTTAACCGTAAAGAGAAATTGGCAGTATATATTCCGCATCCTTATCATCTTCCGACAAATTATCTGCTGTTCGGCATAAAGGAAAAAGAAGCATATCTGATTCCTGACGGGATTCTCAATTATTATGAGTCGAAAATCACAATAAAATCTATGCTGGCAATGCTTGTAAAATGTGCTTTGGCACGGATTCTGGGAATAACATATACGCCATACACCGGTCATCTGACAGCTTTTGATAAACGAGTGTATTCGGGTGTTTATACCTTCAATCCTGACGGACTGCTTACAGTTTGCGGTCAGATTCGCATTATCCGAACAGATAAAGAACAATTCAGGAATGATAAGAAAATATGCCTGTTTTTGGATCAGGATATTGAAAGCCTGCTGAATAAAAAAGACTCTGAAAACATGAGAGCTGCGTTATATCAGTATCTTGCATCAGCACAATTTGATGAGATTTTGTATAAACCTCATCCTTCGGTAAAACACCTAACCCCCCGGACCCCTTCCCTGGAAGGGAAGGGGGAGAACTCTCTTCTCATTTCAGAGGAAGGGCTGGGGTCTCCCCTCTCCGTTTCGGGGAGGGGCTGGGGGTGGGGTATGCCTATTCATTCCACGCTCCCGGCGGAAATGCTCATTTCTCAGTATTGTCCGACAGAAGTAATTTCTTATGTAAGCAGCGCACTTATCAATATCAGAGACATCTATCCTGATATTGCCTGCACATCGGTCGGGCTGAACAAATTATTAGCCGTAAATAGCCGGATACAGCCGCTTTGTGAGTTGTTTGTCAGAAAAAGTATACGCATCATAGAGGTTTGAAATCATCGTATGCTCGGCATCCCGTGCCGGATAAGCATTTTCAGCTTATAGGGAATCATGCTGAATACACTGAAAAAATGTTTGCAAGAAATCCGTCTGCAAGATTGAACTTTCTGACGCAGAGAAAAAAGCGTTTTCCGATGTTTCCAAATCTCACGAATGGCTGAAAAATAAATGGCTTTAAACAGATTCGGGTCTCGTTTAATCAGCGATATTGCCGTGCCTTCCAGTAAGAGCAGAAACAGATGCAGGGGAAATATAATCTGAAATGCCGGAGCCGGATAAGTGATTGCCATCACAAAGCTTTTGTTGCGCTCGCTCAATGATCTCCGCTTAACGGAAGTTGACAGACGCTGACGAACCACGCTCGCTCAATGATCTCCGCTTAACGGAAGTTGACAGACGCTGACGAACCACCTTGCCGCCGCCCAGACTTGCGCCGACCCAGTGTTTAAATCCTGAATCTTCCAATATTTCAACCGGATAGCCTTTAAGACGCGCCAAGCAGCATAAATACATATCTTCAGCCAGCGTATGAAAAAATTCAGGAAATCCGCCCAACTCATCCCAGAGCGATTTGGGCAGCCACAGACACGCGCCGATAACCATCCCCACGTCATGCCGCGCTTTGTTCAGATTCGGCATGGCATTCAGAAACGGATCAAATATTGAGCCTCTGTCAATCAGCTCTCCGGTGGCAGCATGATACTGAGCAAGCCCCAGAATGCCCGGTCGCTCTTGGTTTCGGGCATAGTCATAAAATCTGCGTAACGCATCCGGGAATAATTCAGCATCATTATTGAGCAATAAAATATACTCGCCGTTGGCTTGTACTGCCATGCGGTTATTGGAAATGCAGAAACCTACGTTTTCCCTGCTTTCAATCAATTTTACCTGCGGA
>JFJP01011184.1_pt1 | contig 10284 bp, 8 predicted proteins | sample 431651 | NCBI WGS metagenome assembly JFJP01 (sample SAMN02602958, study PRJNA72255) | Microbial mat metagenome, whole genome shotgun sequencing project. | biome: fresh water; feature: sink hole; material: water; isolation source: purple microbial (photo- and chemosynthetic) mats found in... | reverse complement strand
CATCTCTTCAGCTCCACAAGGCTTGGGAGGAGGAATCCACCGCCTGGCATAGCCGGTCGGTGGGGAAGCCTTGAGCGTGTCGTCCCCGTTGATGTCTCTACTGGGCTTCTGGAACGAAACAATTTTACGCCAGTTTGCCTTGCGATTTCAATAGGCAACAGTTCCGCTCCATGGTCGTCCCGGGGTGCCCCGGGTCCCGACGCTGTGCGCTCCGAACCGACCTGGACGCACACAGTCCGGTAATCACGGACAGGCATCCGGCCGGAAGGCCGCTTCGCCGGGAAAGCACCAGATTCTTCAGTGGGAGGAAGGCGCACACTACCGGCATTCGGGAAAAACATCAAGAGGTCAATGGTCTCGACGGCGCAAATCACTGTCGGCAGACTCGGAGTGGTGGAGCTTACACGCCGGACTTAGAGTCTCGCGACAGGGCCACGCGCCACACAAGGCGTTGTCAGTGAAACAGTTAGCGAAATTCTATCTGCAGCGGATGCACCAGCGATCCCCAAATAAATTGACGACGCAGGCAACCCCACCTCGCCCAAGTGGGGTCCACCCGCGCCGTCGCCGGACCATGCAGGGTCCGGGCCTTCGGGGGAAGCGACCTCGGGGCATCCGCCCATCGTCAACTTCCCACCATTCACCTATCCATCGCCCCCACATTCATATAGTGTCGGCATCTCTTCCCTCGATGGTGGGAATGATAGCGCATGACCGTTCCGTCCGACGGAACGCCAGTACAATATGTTGGAGCCATGATGCAGAAGAAACAGTCGCCCGACCGCTCCTATGGCGAGAAGCTGATCCGCCTGTTCGCCAAGCTCATGTTCACCGGCCAGAAGCACTCGCTGACCGAACTCGCGCGGTCCCTGGGCTGCTCCAAGCAGACGGTGCTGCGGCTGGTCAACGACATCACCCAGGCCTGGGACGTGACGCTGCACGATGAAATGCGCGACGGGCGCAAGTGGGTTTGGATCGACCGCGACAAGGATCACGCGATCTCCGAACCCGCCGCGCTGCTCAGCGAGGCCGAGCACCGCACCCTGCAGATGTGCCGCGCGTTCACGGAGCATCTGCTCGGGCAGGACACCTTCGTCGAGATGGAGCGGGCGGTCGAGAAGAGCGGCCACCATTTGCCTGCCGGCATCGACGGCGGCGGATCGGTGTTCGGCGTGGTGCGTTCCGGCTCCATCGACTACACGCGCCACGAAGACGTGTTGCGCACGCTTCTGGCTGGCATGGCCGATCGCCGCGTGTGCGAGATCACCTACCGCGGTCTCAACGCGCCGGCCGCCAAGACCTTCCACATCAAGCCGCTGCAGGTGTTCGCGCACCACGAGACGGTGTATGTGCACGCGCGGCGCGCGCGTTCGCCCGGTCGGCCCTACAAGGCGCCGAAGTACGATCCGCTGCTGGCTCTTCATCGCTTCGAGAAGGTGTCCCTGACCGACACGCCGTTCCATCGTCCGCCCGGCTACAACTTCGAAAAGGTGATGAATCAGGGTTTCGGCGTGTGGATGCAGAAGCGATTCCACGTCGTGGTCGACCTGAACGGCTGGGCCGCCGCCTACGCGCGCGAACGCACCTGGAGTCCGGGGCAGACCGTGGAGGATCAGGGTGAGGGTGGTTTGCGTCTGTCCTTCTGGTCGACCAGCGAACCCGAGGTGATGTCGCTGGTGCTGGGCTTCGGCGCCTGTGCGCGGCTGCGCGAGCCGGAAGTCCTGGTCGCGCGGGTGCGCGAAGAACTCGCGCTGATGGGGCAGGAGTACGGGCCGCCGCAGCAAGCCTGATTCGGGTGCCCGCCGACGAAGACGTTCCCGACCAACAGAACCAAAAAACGAGAACGGGGGAGCCGGCCGGCCCCCCCGTTCTTTGCCACTACCCATCCGGCGACTGGAGGCTATCCGTGCGCGCCTTCGTGGCGTGGCCGGGCGATCAACGCTGCTGGCCGCGGCCGTTCGGGCCTTCGCCGCTGCCGTCCAGCGCCGGGATGCAGGTGCCGTCGCCGGGGCCGAAGCCGGTGCCGTCGCCGGGGCCCGTGCCGCCGTTGCCGGTGCCGTCGCCGGGGCCGAAGCCGGCCGCGCCGTTGCTGTGCTTGTACTGGAAGCCCTGACGGTACTGGAAGCCGTCCTCGTCGCAGATGCCGTCGCCGGCGCCCAGGCGGTTGCCCGTGCCGTCCATCGGGGGAGCGTAGTCCGGATCCACGCCGTTGGGGATGCCGTCGCCGTCGGCGTCCGGGGCCAGGTCGTTGAAGCCGTCGCCATTCTCATCGAGGAAGCCGCCGACCGCGTAGCCGAAGCCGCCGACACCGTCGGTCTGGGCGGAGGCGGGGGCACTGAAAGCGGCGAGGGCGATCATCGCCAGCGCACTAAGGATGATGCGGGTCTTCATGGGTCTACTCCTTGCGTCTGCGTCCATTCAACCAGCGAGGATTTACAGGGGAGACCAAAGCATCGGGTGGGCCAGTTTTGATGAAGGCATACGAAATCGTCGCCAAAGCCTTGTTCCGACAGGAAATGCAGCGGATGCGCGCATGCGTCGCAAGGTCCGCGGGCGCCCCGACATTCGACGAAGTCGTCGAAACCCTCGACGATCCTTGTCGCTTCACCGGGCTTGGGCTACCATCGACCGGCTGTCATTCAAGATCGGAGTCCCTGCTCTCATGAACCGCTCTACCTCCCGACGGAACTGGCTTCTGCGCGCGCCGGTCGTGGTGACGGTGCTGTTTCTGGCCGGCGCGGTCTTCGTGGTGTCGACCATCCGCGAGATCCGCGGGGCGCGGGCGACGCTGGAGGCGTTGACGACCGGTCATGCCGAAGAGGTGCGCCGCGTGGTCGGCGAAAGTCAGGGCCACGCCCTGGCGGCGTTCGAGGCCTGGGAGACTCAGGCCGGCGACCGTCTGCTGGCGCTGGCGGCACTGACCGAACAGCTGGCCGGCAAACGTCAGGGATCGCAGGCGCTGCTCGACAGCCTGGCGCTGGCGAACAATCTGGTCTGCCTGTCGGTGCGCGGGGCGGATCTGAAGGTGCAGGTTTCGGCCGTGGTGGCCGGCGACAAGCATCAGGAAGCGGCCTGCTGGGATGAACTGTCCGACGGGGGCGCCGTCGATCTGGAGCCCGGTCAATCCCGCGTGCTGCGCGTTCCGGTCGCCGCGGGCGGCGGCTACCGGCTGGTCGGCGTGAAGAGGCGGGCCGATGGCGGGTTGATCTGCGCGGGCATGGATGCGCAGGCGATGGCGGCGGCGCGGCGACGGATCGGCCCCGGACGCCTGCTGCAGGCGCTGGGCGAACTGGGCAGCACGGCCTATCTGGCGCTGCAGGACGGGCGGGGCATCCACGCGGCGACGCCGAACGTCGAGCAGCTTTCGTCCGTGGCCGACGATACGCTGCTGGCCGGGGTGCTGCGCACCGGCCGGCCGGCTTCGCGCGAAGTGGTCTTCGCCGGGCGACCCACACTCGAGACCGTATCGCGTCTGGAAGTGTCCGGTCGGCCGGTCAGCCTGCTGCGCGTGGGGATGGACCTGACCGAAGTGCAACAGCGGCAGAACGACATCGAGCGCAGTCTGGCGGTGCACTCGTTCCTGCTGCTGGCGGCGCTCGGTTCCGGCGCGGCCCTGCTGCTGGCCAGCCGGCGGCTGGCGACGACGCAGGCGGCCTGGGAGGCGGCGCGGCGGGAAGTGTCGGTGCTCGAGGCCGAACAGGCGCGGCGCGAACGCAGCTTCGCGCTGGGCGAACTGGCTTCCGGCGTGGCGCACGAGATCCGCAATCCGTTGAACGCGATCGGCGTGGTGGCGCAGCGCCTGGGCCGCGAATTCACGCCCACCGAGGGTCAGGACGAGTATCGCCAGCTGACCACTGTCGTGCGGGGCGAGGTCAGCCGCATCAACCGCATCATCGAACAGTTCCTGCTCTACGCGCGTCCGGCCGCGCCCAGGCCGGACAACGTCGATCTGGCCGCGCTGGTGCGCGACATCGCGGCGCTGGTGCGCGGGCGGTTCGATGTCAAAGGCGTGGCGCTGGAAGTCGTCGCGCCCGAGCGTTTGGATGCCGTCGTCGATCCGGATCTCGTGCGCCAGGCCCTGCACAACCTGCTGGACAACGCGCTGGGAGCCTGCCCGCAGGGCGCCGTGACGACCATCGAACTGCGGGTCGATCGCGGCCGGGCGCTGCTGACGGTGCGCGACACCGGTCCGGGCATCGGCGCCGCCGATCTGCCGCGCATCTTCAATCTGTACCACACGACCAAGCCCGAAGGCACCGGCGTCGGGCTGGCGATCGTCGATCAGATCGCGGCCCAGCACGGCGGCCGCGCGCTCGTGGCCAGCGAGCCCGGCCACGGAGCCGCTTTCACACTCGAACTGCCGCTGACGGGCGCGGCCAAGGACACGGGATGACCGACGCGAGGATCCTGATCGTCGACGACGAGGCCGTGCAGCGCGAGTCGCTGGGCGGATTCCTGGTCAAACTGGGCTACGACGTCGTGCTGGCGGCCGACGGGCCGACGGCGCTGCACATCGTGCGGAGCGCGGTCGTGGACGTCATGCTGACGGACGTGCGTATGCCCGGGATGGACGGGTCCGAACTTCTGGTGCGCGCGCGGGAAGCGAACCCGTTGCTGGAAGTGATCGTGATGACGGCTTTCGGCACCATCGCCGACGCGGTCGAGGCCATGAAGCGCGGCGCCGCCGGCTACCTGACGAAGCCCATCGATCTGGACGACATCCAGCTGCAGGTGCAGAAGGCGGTCGAACGCCGCAACCTCGTTTCGGAGGTGCGCGACCTGCGGCGGCAGGTGGCCGCCGCGCATTCGTTCGCCGGCATCGTGGCCACCAGCCCGACGATGACCGCGGCCCTGGACCTGGCCGCGCGCGTGGCGACGACCGACGCCACCGTGCTGGTGCGCGGCGAAAGCGGCACGGGCAAGGAACTGGTGGCCCGCGCGGTGCATCACGCCAGCGGGCGACGGGCCGGGGCTTTCGTGGCCGTCAACTGCGCGGCCATCGCCCCGACGTTGCTCGAGAGCGAACTGTTCGGGCACGAGAAGGGCGCCTTCACCGGCGCCGACAAGCAGAGGATCGGCCGCTTCGAAGCCGCGACCGGCGGCACGCTGTTCCTGGACGAGATCGGCGACCTCTCGCCTTCCCTGCAGGTGAAGCTGCTGCGCGTGCTGCAGGAGCGTTCGTTCGAGCGGGTGGGCGGCAACCGCACCATCAAGACCGACGCACGGATCGTGGCGGCCACGCACCGCAACCTGGAGCAGATGGTGGCCGACGGCACCTTCCGGCAGGACCTCTACTACCGGTTGGACGTGGTGAGCATCCACCTGCCGCCGTTGCGCGAGCGGCGCGGCGACATCCCGCCGCTGATCGAGCACTTCCGGCGCAAGGCGTCGGCGCAGTACCTGCGGCCCGTGGAATCGATCAGCCGCGAAGCCATGGACCTGCTGGTCAAACACGACTACCCCGGCAACGTGCGCGAACTGGAGAACCTGGTCACGCGTATGGTCGTATTGTCACGAGGTCCGATCGCGACGCTGGCCGACCTGCCCGGCGGCACCGGCGCAACCGAGACCCGGCGGCTGGACGATGTCAGCGGCGACTTGCCGAAGTATCTTGAGGAGATCGAACGGCGGGTCATCCGCGAGGCGCTCGACACCGCCGAAGGGAACCAGAGCCAGGCCGCGCGCGCGCTCGGTCTGACCGAACGCAACCTGCGCTACAAGCTGCGCAAATGGGGCTGGTAGGCATCGTCGGAAGCGCGCCCGAACGGGCGAGGGTTTCGACGGAATCGTCGAAGAAACGAAGCGCGCGCGCCACACTGGTTCCTTGCAAAACGTTGCTGAATAGCAACTTGTCTTATTTGGCGGTTCGGGCAGCGAAATTGCATTGAGCCCTTTGGGTTTGCGAAAGCGGGCCCGGGAGCGACGCCGGACAGCTAGCGAACTTCTGCACGTTTGGCAGCGTTCCGATGATGAAGGGGGGTGGGGGAGAATGCGAGGCTTCCCCGCCCGCCCTGACGACCAAGGAGAAGGCGGCCATGAAGAGCATCATTGTGATCCTGTGCATCGCGACCGCGACCGGGGCCTGGGCCCAGGAAGCGCCGGCTCCCGCCGTGGCCGCGCCCGGCTGGGTCGATCAGGATGCCGATGGGCGGCACGATCATTTCGGTGATCTCGAGGGTGACGGCGTCAACGACGTCAGCCTGCAGCCCTACGCGCACCGCTTCGCCTGGGTCGATGCCGACGGCGACGGCCTGAACGACGCCTACCGCGATGCTGACGGTGACGGCGTCAATGACCTGGAAATCTCGTTCCGCGACCGCGACCGCGACGGACGCGACGACAACGTGCTCGATCTGGACGGCGATGGCCGCAATGACATCACCGGCCTGGCCTACGGGCGCGGCGATCTGCACGGCGACAAATTCGGTTTCGTGTTCGATGGCGCCGCCTGGGTCGACGAGGACGGCGACGGTTTTGCGGACCATGCCAGCGTGCAGGGTCAGGGCCCGCACGGGCGTGATGACCGCTTCATCGACAGCGACGGCGACGGCATGGCCGACGGCTGCTGGTTCGAGGACGGCGGCTTCCAGCACCACCGCGACCGCACCGGCCAGGGCGGCGGCGCCGGCGGCGGCGGCGTGGGCGGCGGCAATGGTGGCGGCGGCAACAGTCACTGGGGTTCGGGTTTCGGGAGCGCGTGGTGAACGCGCGCGCCGCCGGCGCGTGTCTGGGGACGCTGCTGTTGATCAGTGCGCTGCCTTCGTGGTCCCAGTCGACAGTCAACGCGGGCGCCGGCGCCATGCAGATCTGGACCGACAACGTGTTCGGTACCGAGCCATCGCCCAGTGACGGCATCACCGACGGCCGCGGCTGGCTCACCTGGACACCCGCGTCATCGCTGCGATTGGGCGCCAACGGCCGGTTACTGCGCTTCCAGGACAACCCCGATCTGAACCACGGCTACCTGACGGTGACGGCCGAGACCGTCGCCGGCTCGCGCGGTGCGCAGGCGCGCTGGCAGGCCGGCGTGTCCAGCGCCTGGCGGATGAACGCCGATCTGTACGAGCCGTTCGACTACCACGATACCAGCGCCTACCTGTCGGCGCGCTACTACCTGATGCCCGCGTTCAGCACGCAGCTGCGGGCCGACGTGTCGGCGCGCTCGTATCCCGACCAGAATGCCGAGGACGCGCGCAAGGCTTGGCTGACGGCGCGGCTGCAGCGCTCGCTGCCGACCCGCACCAGCCTGACGCTGGCTCTGCGCGGGGGCTGGAAGGACTATGTCGATGAGGGCCAGGCCGATGCCGCGGCGCGCGAAGTGAGCCTGCAGGCCGCCCAGTCGCTGTCCGACCGGCTGGCGCTGCGGGCGTGGTGGTCGGATTCGAAGCTCTACGAGCACGGCGATGCCGCGGCGCAGATGGCCGCCTTCGACAACCCGCTGCTGGACGAATTCTCGTTCGACGGCAACCGGCTGGGCACGGCGCTCAAGGTGATCATGCCCTGGAATATGGTGGTGGAGCTGTCCGGCGAACGCGCCTGGCTGGACTACCCCGGCCGTCCGCCCACGCTCTACGATCCGCTGTTGAACACCTTCGTGATCCTGGACGAGGAACTGGCGCTGGCCGACGGCGAACGCAGCGACGCAGTGACGCGATTGCGCCTGAACCTGCAACGCCGGGGCGCGCGCCTGTGGGGCGACGCGCGCGTGGACCTGAACGCCGCCGTCGAGTGGAACGACCAGGAGTCGAACGACCTGTACTGGCAGTGGAACGGGTGGTCGGTGCAGATGGGCGCCTCGGTGGAATTCTGACCCCGTTTCCGGATCATCGGGCCACCGGGCCGCTTTCGCTTGACGATGGCGGCCCGGTCTCTTATTGGTCATCCCCTGCGATTGTTCGGGCGTAGACGATTTCGTCACTTATCCGACGCCACGATCCCAGGGAGCTGACCCATGGACCGTCCCCTTCGCTGCCGCGACTCGCGTGCCGGATACCGATACCCGGCGCTGGCTGCCTCCTGCCTGTTGATGGCCCTGCTGATGGTGGCGCCGGCGATCGCCGCAACCGCCGGGGATCCGGACAACGCCTCTATCCGTCGCTGGGGTTTCGGCTGGGATCCGGGCGAATCGGGGCAGGGGCTGACGCTGCGCTACCGCTTCACGCCGGCGTTCAACCTGAGTGTGGCCGGCGGACCGGACGACTACCGGAGCGATGCCGAATCCTACCGCTGGGACTCCGACGACATGGTCATCGACGACGGCAACCTGCAGCGTGACGACGACCGGCGCGAGCAGGGGTGGGTGCGCCTGACCGGCGGCTACCGTTTCTGGCAGCAGGATCACGTGTCTCTCAGCGCGATCTTCGGGACGACCTACCGGTGGAGCAACGAAGAGGACCGCTACCGCGAATTCCGGTCGTACTCCGGCCAGACCTGGGATTACAGCAATCGGCGCGATCTCGACGACATCACCTACTGGACCTACATGCTGGGCGTGCGGCCGTCCTGGGAGGCCATGACGCGCCTGCACATCGAGTTCGAAGCCGGTATCAGGTTCCAGCGGACCACCTACGAAACGGTGTCTGAAACGTGGTGGGACTCGTTCCCGGAAACGACCCGCGATGAGCAGACGCGGCACACCCGCACCTTCTCGTCCTACGGCGGGTTCGAGTGGTACCGTCTGAAGTTCATTTTCTGGTTCTGATCCCCGCCGGATCGCTGGACAGTTGACCCCCCGGGGTGCCATGTTCGACCACGAACCTGCATCCCCGGGGGGTCTTCGCTTGTCCAGAATCATCATCGCCGTCACCGCGCTGGGCCTGCTGGCCGGCGCCGCTTCCGCCCAGCCTTCCGCCCAGCCTTCCGCCGCGCCCGCCGAAGGCCTGGCCGTCATCACCGCCGAGGCGCTGCTGGCCGACGTGGCGCATCTGGCCTCGCCGGCGTACGACGGGCGGCTGTCCGGCTCGCCCGGCTATGTCGCGGCCGCGCGCTGGGGCGCGGAGCGTTTCGCCGCCCTGGGCCTGGAACCGGGCGGTGAAGACGGCTACCTGCAGTGGTTCGACATCGAACACAACGAGTTCACCGCACCGCCGCGCCTGAGCCTGACCGCGGCCGACGGCGTCGTCACCGAGTGCCGCCTCGGCCCGGACTTCGCCGCGCGCGGCTTCTCCGGAAGCGGCGAGATTTCGGCGCCGGTCGTGTTCGTCGGTTATGGGCTGAGCCAGCCCGAGCGGGGCTACGACGACTATGCCGGGCTGGATGTGGCCGGGAAGATCGTCCTCTGCTTCAAGCCCAACCCCGCCTGGGCGCCCGACAGCACCGGCTGGGATCCGGGCAGCCAGACCCCGCGCGTCAAGTCGCTGGCCGCGCGCGCGCACGGCGCCGTCGCGCTGCTCTGGTTCGACGTTCCGGCCGCCGGCGGCCGGCCGGCGCGTGCGCCCATCGGCAGCGTGCTGCACGGGCCGGGTGCGCAACCGGAGGACTTCCCGCAACTGGAGATCAGCAACGCGACGGCTGACCGCCTGCTGGGCGCCGAGGGCGAAGGCGCGCGGTTGCGCGCCCTGATCGACACGGAAAAGAAGCCGCGCTCGGCAGCGCTGGCGGCGAAAGCCGACGTGGCCGTGCAGGCCCGGTACACCGCCGCGCATCCGACCTGCAATGTGGTGGGCGTGCTGCGCGGCAGCGATCCCGCGCGGGCGGAACAGGCGCTGGTCATCGGCGGGCATCTGGACCACGTGGGGCGCCAGAGCTCCGATCTGTATTTCCCGGGCGCCAACGACAACGCTTCCGGCAGCGCCGCGGTGTTGCGCCTGGCCGAAGCGTTCACGCGAGCGGGTACGCGGCCGGCGCGCACGGTCGTGTTCGTGCTGTTCGCCAGCGAGGAGTCGGGGCTCGAGGGCGCGAAGCATCACGCCGCACATCCGGTCCTGCCGCTGGCGAACACAGCGGCGATGTTCAATCTGGACTGCGTGGCCTGCGGCGACAGCATCCAGGTGGGGTCGGGCAAGACGTCGCCCGAACTTTGGGCACGTGCGCGCGAACTGGACGCCGCCGGCGACGCCTGCCTGGTCGCGCGCACCTGGGGCAACGGCGGCGCCGACGCCACGCCGTTCCACGAGGCCGGCGTCAAGACGCTCTACTGGGTGACCACGAACAGTTACCCGTACCTGCACGACGCGGGCGACAAGCCGGAGACGCTGAACGCGCCGCTGTACGAGAAGCTGGTGCGGTTGTGCTTCCGGACGGCGTGGGATGTGGCGATGGGAGGCGGGTCGTGAGGATCCGCCC
>JFJP01006754.1_pt1 | contig 10284 bp, 7 predicted proteins | sample 431651 | NCBI WGS metagenome assembly JFJP01 (sample SAMN02602958, study PRJNA72255) | Microbial mat metagenome, whole genome shotgun sequencing project. | biome: fresh water; feature: sink hole; material: water; isolation source: purple microbial (photo- and chemosynthetic) mats found in... | reverse complement strand
TATATGTAGCTTGGTGGCCTGGGGCGGAATCGAACCACCGACACAAGGATTTTCAGTCCTCTGCTCTACCGACTGAGCTACCGGGCCAAGGTTGCAGAGTATAGCAGTTGCAAAAGCTGTTCCAGGCATTACAGAACCGATGGAATTCGAATCGGTGCCAATCCAAAAATCGTCCGGCGTGCAGCCATCGCCCACTACACAACCAGCGGCTCTTCCTGCATGGCTTCAATTTGATCTTCCAGCATCTGCACCTGTCCGTGCCAGTAGTCGCTGGTGCCAAACCAGGGAAAATGCTTTGGGAATGTTGGATCACCCCAGCGTCTGGCGAGCCAGGCGCTGTAATGGATCAGACGCAGCGTGCGAAGGGGCTCGATCAGCCCCAACTCACGCCGATCAAAGGGGCGAAACTGCTCGTAACCGTCTACCAGGGCACCCAACTGCCGGGTTTGTTGCTGACGATTTCCACTGAGCAGCATCCATAGGTCTTGCACTGCCGGTCCCATGCGGGCATCGTCCATATCGACAAAATGCGGCCCAGGGCCAGCGGCTACCGAAGACTCCAGCGGCGTCCACAGGATGTTGCCGGGGTGGCAATCACCATGCAAACGTAGCTGACTGATGGGCTTGCCAGCATCACCCGGGCAAGTGTCATTTCGCGATTCGGCGCTTAATACATCTGCGCTAACTGCTATTAATTCAAGAGCTATCTGGGCGCTTTTGGCCCAAGCCGACTGCACATCCAGGGGCACTTTGTCATGGGCCAACAACCATTCGCGCGAATCCATGCCAAAACCCCGCAAATCCAGCCTGGGGCGCAGCACAAACGGCTCAAGCGCACCCACGGTGTGCATGCGCGCCAAAAAACGGCCAATCCACTCTAATACCTCCAGGTCGTCAAGTTCAGGGGCGCGGCCGCCGCGGCACGGGCTGATGCTAAAGGCAAAACCACCAAAATGATGCAAGGTGGTGCCTTGCAAGACCAGCGGACCGACCACCGGAATTTCAGTGGCCATCAGCGCATGAGAAAACGCGTGCTCTTCCAGGATCTGTGCATCGCTCCAGCGCTGCGGACGGTAAAACTTGGCAACCACCGCTGCACCAAACGACGCTGGTTCGTCCAGATACAACTGATAAACGCGGTTTTCATAGGAACTCAAGGCCATCTGACGGCCATCGCCCGCCAGCCCGACGCTGGCCAGCGCGTCCATCACCAAGTCCGGTGTCAGTGACTGATAAGGGTGGCCTTGCGCATCCGCCGGCTCAGCCATTGCTGTTGGCCCGCACTTCCTCGATGGTGGTGTGACCTTCTAGCACCTTGATAATGCCGTCTTGGCGCAGGGTGCGGAATTCGCCGGTTTTAAAAGCCTCGATTTGCAACAGCTCCGAGCGGGCCGAGGTCTGGATCAGGCGGCGCAGACCGGGTGTGACCCGCATCAGCTCATGCAGGCCCATACGCCCGGCAAACCCGGTATTCTGACAATGGCTGCAACCGGGTGCGTGGTTTTGCCGGATGATGCCCTCGGTGGCATAAAGCGTCAACCATTGGGCCATCAGCTCGTCACGCGCTGGCCGTTGTTCTTCCGGAAACGCCAGCAGGTAATCGCCCAGCAGCTCTTCCAACCAGGGCGATGGTGCCGCTTCGCTGACCCGGCATTGGCTGCACAGCCGCCTGACCAGTCGTTGCGCCAGCACGGCCAGCAGGGAATCGGCAAAATTGAACGGGTTCATGCCCATGTCGATCAGCCTCGTCACCGTTTCGGCCGCACTGTTGGTGTGCAGGGTTGACAGCAGCAGATGCCCGGTTAACGATGCCTCAATGGCGATATGGGCCGTCTCCACATCGCGAATTTCGCCGACCATGATGACATCCGGGTCAGCGCGCAGAAACGAACGCAGCGCTTTGGCAAAAGTCCAGTCAATGTGGGGGTTGACCTGCACCTGACGCAAATCGGGCTGGGTGATTTCAATCGGGTCTTCAGCGGTCCATATCTTACGTTCCGGTGTGTTCAGATAGCTTAGCACCGAGTGGAGCGAGGTGGTTTTGCCCGAGCCGGTGGGGCCGACACACAGCACCATGCCGTAAGGCCGGCTCACTGCCTCACGCAACTGCTTCAGGTTGATTGCAGACAAGCCCAGCTTTTCCATCGCTACCGGCTTGGTCGATGACAGCAGACGCATCACCACGTCTTCCAAACCATTGGCCGTGGGCACCGTGGCAATGCGTAGCTCCAGCGGGTGTTTGACAGAAAACCTGCGGAAATCGATCTTGCCGTCCTGTGGTTTGCGACGCTCTGAAATATCCAGATCGGCCATGATCTTCAGGCGTGCCACCATCGCCGCGCGGTAGGTGTGGGGCAGTTCCAGATAGGGTGACAGCACACCGTCCTTGCGAAAACGAATGCGCACCTTGGCCTTGCGCGGCTGCGACTCCACATGGATGTCTGACACGCCACGGCCATAGGCCTCGATGATCATGGTGTTGATCAGCCGCACCAGCGTGTTGTCGGACTGGGCGATCTGCGCGTCGTTACCTTCCTCTTCAGCCAATTGGTTTTCATGCAAGTCGTGCATTTCCATCGACTCCAGCAACTGGCTGCTGCTGGCAGGCGCGGCCGCCGCCGCCGGAAAATCGACCAGGCCCGTGCTCATTGACCACGCGTTGAACCCGAGCTTCTGGTAAGCGTTGTCGATTGCTGTGCGAATATCCAGGTCATCGGCCAGCACCGCCATGACCCGGCCTTGCACCAGAAACTCAAGCTCTTCAAAAATCTTGCGCTGGGTCGGGTCTGCTGCTGCAACCACGGTGACATTGCCGCGCGACAGCAGCGGAACGATCGAAAGGCGCTGCGCGGTTGCCATCGAAATTTTCTGTAACACAGCCGGATCAATCGGGAACCGGACCAGGTCCACTACCGGGTAACCCATCTTGCGCACCATGGCCAAAGTCAATTTCTTGCGCGTCAAAAATCCAAGGTTAATCAGCAGTTGTCCTAGCGGCTCGGCCGGGTTGCTCTTTTTTAGATCCAGCGCCTGCTTGAGCTGCTCGTCACTCACATACCCCATGTGCGTCAAGGCCTCGCCCAACCGAAGCAAAGGCATTTTGTTTTGTTGGTCCAGCGCCTTGAGCAACTGCTCGGGTGAGGTCACGATGGCATCTTGACGCACCTCATCAGGTTTGGGGTCACTCGGTCTCACCACAACCGGTCCGTCGGCTGGCACATGTTGGACGCTGTCTGGGGCATCTTGGACGCTGTCTGGCGCATCTTGGACGCTGTCTGGCGCATCGTTTTGCGGCAACTCCACCCGCATATAGGCATCGTCGGGGATAAACTCGCATTGCAAGCTGCCAGGCTCATCCATGGGTGTGTACAAAAACAGACCATACGGGGTCTCGACATGCCCCAAGGTCAATCCTGACAAGATCTTGCCGTCTTTCAGATGCACACGGTACAGAGAGATCTGCCGGTCCATGAACTCGGTAGAAAACACGGTCCGCCCTGGCTGGCTCAGCGGCCGCACCGGCACCTTCAAAATGAGCCGATGAAAGTTGGAAAACGCCAGCGACACCATCGATCTGGCGCGTTCGATCTGAATCAGGATCTTCTTTTCCGAGGGAACAAAAGCAAACAGCATGCAGTTGCGGCTGACCCCCGTGCCGCTTTCAATCTCGCACTCCTGAGGCTCTGACCAGCTCTGCACGGCTCGATAAGCCTGATGGGGCGGCGCTGGCCATGTGAAAGCCGGCTCCGGGGCGGCAGGCTCAGGGGCTACAGGCTTTGCCAAGGCACTCTTGGGTGTCAATTCAAAATCCAGCACTTGCGCTGGGCCAGGCGGTAGGGAAGTGTTTTTGAACGTCATAGCCGAATCATGCTCCATTTTGGGCCTCTCGTAAAAGGCTTGGGTCAAGTCTCTAATACATCCTGTCGTTTTACGGTAACGTGCAGCGCAAGTTCACCGCCCAAAGGCTCAGGCGGTGCCAGGAGATTCACATGTTTGACTACATCATCATCGGTGCCGGCTCGGCGGGCTGCGTCTTGGCCGCGCGCCTGTCTGAAGACCCCGGCACCACCGTGGCCCTGCTTGAGGCCGGGCCGGTGGACAGCAACGTGCTGATTCATTGTCCGGCCGGTCTGGCCGGTCTGGCCAAGTTCAGCTTGCTGGGCTGGGGGCTTGACACCGTGCCGCAGCCCGGGCTCAATGGCCGCGCGGGCTACCAACCACGTGGCAAGGTGCTGGGTGGGTCAAGCTCGCTCAACGCCATGGTCTACATCCGCGGACAGCGTCAAGACTACGACCACTGGGCCGCGCAGGGCAACCCGGGCTGGGCCTTTGATGACGTGTTGCCCTACTTCAAACGCGCTGAGCACAACGAACGCGGTGCTGATGCCTTCCACGGCACCGGCGGCCCGCTTAATGTGATGGACCTGCGCAGCCCAAACCGCTTTGGTGCACTGTTTGTACAAGCTGGTGCACAGGCCGGCTACAAGGTCAACCCGGACTTCAATGGTGCCGACCAGGAAGGTGTCGGGCTGTACCAGGCCACCCACCGGAATGGCGAACGCTGCAGCGCCGCCAAAGCCTACCTGACTCCCAACCTGTCTCGCCCCAACCTGCAGGTTTTCACCAGCGCACACATTACCCGCATCCTGCTTGAAAAAAAGCGCGCCGTGGGTGTCGAATTTGTGCATGACGGGCACATCAAACAGCTCAAATGCCAGCGCGAGGTGCTGCTGTGCGCCGGCGCCATCCAGTCACCGCAGATTTTGATGCTGTCGGGCATTGGTCCGCACCAGCATCTGCTGGACAGTGGCATTGCCACCCAGCACGACCTGCCCGGCGTGGGGCAGCACCTGCATGACCATCCCGACATCGTGCAAGTGGTGCACGCACCCAAAGCTACTGACCTGTTTGGCCTGTCGCTGACCGGCGGCATCCGCACGCTCAAGGGCATTTTCGAGTGGCGCAATCAGCGCAGCGGCATGCTGACCACCAACTTTGCCGAAGCCGGTGGCTTTATCAAGAGCCAAACCGATGAAGCTACGCCAGATTTGCAACTTCACTTTGTCATCGGCAAGCTCATCAACCACGGCCGCACCCTGAGCCTGGGTCACGGTTTTTCGTGCCATGTGTGCATCTTGCGGCCCTTAAGCCGTGGCAGCGTCAGGCTGGCCAGCAAGGACCCGATGGCCTTGCCGCTGGTGGACCCCGACTTTTTGGGCCACCGTGATGACATGGACCGCATGATTCGCGGCTTCAAACTGATGCGCAACATCCTGGCGCAACCTGCGCTGGCGCAATTTGGCGGGCGTGAACTCGCCAGCACAGCGGGCGCGCAAACTGATGCCCAGATCGAGCAGGTGATTCGTGACTATGGCGACACCATTTATCACCCGGTGGGCAGTTGCCGCATGGGCAATACCGACATGGACGTGGTCGATGCGCAACTGCGCGTGCGCGGCATGCAGGGGCTGCGTGTGGTCGATGCGTCCATCATGCCGCGGGTGGTCAGCGGCAATACCAATGCGCCCGTGATGATGATCGCAGAAAAGGCCGCTGACCTGATCCGGATGAGCCCGTCAGCCAGCGCGTGATTTAACCCATTGCGGCACTCATCACAAGTCTTTTTTGCCTCTAGCCCTTATGGATAAAGCGCAAAATGCTATAACAATAGTATCAAATTTCATCTACTGTACATTGTTCCATGCGATGAAAATAGCCCCTCGCCAGGGGCCATTTGCACTTGGCCGTCACGCCAATCAGAAGCGGTGGCGCACGCCCAGCGCGATGCCAGTGGAACTGGTGCCGGCAGAAGCGGTAACGCCACCGATGTAGCCGTTGCCGCCAGGGGCCACCTGACCACGCTCGCCATTGTCGTAGCGCACCACCACTGCATTGAGGTCGGTGCGTTTAGACAGCGAATAGGTGTATGCCACGCCGTAGGATGACACATCCGCATCCGACGGACGGTTGTCATCGTACTTGTTATACGCGACGGAAATCGAATGCGCGCCCATCAGGTGGCGGTAACCAATGTGGAACAGCGTGCCATCCACCTTGAAGGCTTTGATGTAAGCCGCCTGGGCGGCGCTGCCGGTAGCTTTTGCGGTGGCGTCAGGGACACCAGCAGCGATCATGCCGGCTGCAACCACAGGGCCGATAGCCGAGAAACCATTCGGGTTGTCATCGGTGATCTTGGCGACCATGGTGCTAGCCGTGCCGCTACCAAAGTTCATCGATGCACCCAGCACTGAGGTGGTCAGGGACTTGTCGCCCAATTCATTGTTGGCGGTGTTATAGCCAAACCCGACAGAAAACACATCGGTCTTGTAATTGGCATTCAAACCAATCATCCGGCCTTTTGCAGTGTCACCTGCTACTTCACCCAGCGCATACATGAACGAGCCTGAAAGGCCATCTTTGACAAAGCGGTATGACAACGCGTTGGACTTGCGGATTTCCAGTACTGCCGGGAAGGCTATGATCTGCCCAGCCGACAAGGCCGACTGCGTGCCCATGATGTCATAAGTGACATTGGTCTCGAAGGCCGGCGTGTACTGGCGACCAGCGAGTACCGCACCCATCGGGGTAATCACGCCGACAAACGCCTGCCGATCAAACGCGGCGTTATTGACATTCACGCCCCACTGGCTGGTGATCACAGGCTCAACCTTGCTGATGATGGCTTGGGGCAGACCCAGCGCGCTGGGCAAGCTCAGGCGGTCTGACAGTTGGGGTGTGCCCTGCAACCAGCTATTGGGACGGGTGCCGGAGCCCCCCGTGTCCAGTTCCACACGGGCTTCCAGCGTAAAAATGGTTTTGTAGCCACCGCCCATGTCTTCAGTGCCCTTCAGGCCCCAGCGCGAGCCCTCCATGATGCCACTGGCCAACTGCGTGACGGTGCCGCCCCTCAAGCCACTGACCGAGGTAATGCCTGCATCGGCCAGACCATACAGGGTCACGCTCGACTGGGCACTGGCCAGGCCGGCACAAAACAGCGTGCAGGCCAAAGCAGCGGATTTGATCGCAAAGGGCAGAGCCCGCGGGGTATTTGAATGATTCATGATGATTGAGCAGAAAGGGAAGATACAAAAAGAACCGGTCAAACGAACGACCGTTTACTTCTGTTGATGATGCACTTTTTAGGGGAATTATCGTACAGGGTTTTCCCTCAATTGGTGCATCGGTTGCAAGCCCGAAAAATTCGCTAACTTGTTCACACCGTTGAAGAATATCGATGTGTGTCGGTTTGATGGTGATTCGTCAAATTTGCACCTGGTTTGTTGCAGTCACGCGACAAAATTCAAGCTTCAGAGTCGCCAATAGTGGCCGTTATGCCCTGAAAAGCAGTTTTTAGGCACCTGCGTGTTTAAATCCTCCCGTGATGTTTATTTTTTGGAGTTTTTGAAATGAAAAAAAGTCTGATTGCTTTGGCTGTTCTGGCAGCATCTGGTGCTTCGTTTGCTCAGTCCACTGTGAATGTTTATGGTATTGCGGACATTTGGCTCGGTAACTTGAAGGCATCTAAAGTGTCCGACAAGGCCGATAGCACGACTGTAATGGAGAGCGGGGGTGTTTCCGGTAGTCGTTGGGGTTTAAAAGGTGCTGAAGACTTGGGTGGTGGCTTGAAGGCTGTCTTCACCCTTGAGCAAGGCATAGCTTTAGACACTGGCGCTGGCACTGCTGGTCAAGCCTTCTCCCGTCTGTCGTATGTGGGTTTGGCTGGTGGTTTTGGTGAAGTGACTTTTGGCAAGATGTGGACTGCTACCGATGATGTGATGGGTGTATCCAACAGCGGTTTTGACTCTGGATTGTCTGCCACGAATGGCGTGTGGGTTGCCAATTCGGTGTACTCATCTAACCCCGGCAATTCGATCAAATACGCTTCACCGAGCTTCGGTGGTGTGACTTTTGCGGTTAGCTATGGTCTTGATGAAACCCCAAACATCACCAAGGATATGGTTGACTTCAATGTTGCGTACGCTGGGGGTCCGATTGCTGTGAATTTTGCCTACCAAGTGCAAAACGATTCCAGTGCTGATGACCTGAAAATCACAACGTTGAACGGTTCTTACGATTTTGGCGTAGCCAAATTGCTGGCTAGTTATGCGCAAACAAAGAGCGGTGATTTTGATGTGAAGGACTACCAGATTGGTGTTGACGTGCCAGTGTCTTCTGCGATAACCGTGTCAGGTGGGTTTGCACGTTCCTCACGTAACGATGTTGCTGCTGCTTCGATTGCGGCTGACAACCTTCTGGTGAAGCCTGCAATGGGCCTTTATAACGGTACGACAAATACTGGCTTTGGTGTGGCTGTGGCTTACAGCATGTCCAAGCGCACAACGCTTTACGATGTCAGCAAGCGTCAGCTCTATGCTGTTGGTGTGAAGCACACGTTCTAATCCAACGCTGGCGCAAGTCAGCTGACGGTTAAAACATCTAAACCCCGCTCGGGAAACTGAGTGGGGTTTTTTAACGCCTATCAGTAGTGTCCCAACGTTCCTCATAGGAGAGCGAGCTGATTTGACTCGAAATCCTGATCTGAATCCGTTGAGGGTGGTGTAAGCAGTTGATTTATTGGAACATTTTCAAACATGGACAAGCTCAGGATTTGTAGGTGGCAATCAGCAGGTAGGTCGATATGGCAATCCATATCTGCGTCTTGACTGCGTTCTCGCTGGTGCCAAAAAACACTTTGATGCGCAAATGGGCGTTAAGCACACGTTCTAATAGCGCTCTGATCGGTATTGCCGACGATCATTCCAAAAAAGCCGCCTTCGGGCGGCTTTTTGTTGTGCGCCCAGTGGGTAGCGGTGTTGATCCAACCAGTGATTTTCCAGCCGTCTAAGCGGTTGCTTTCTGGTCCGGGGGTGTATCAGACCTCCAGAGTTGATCGGCCTGCAATCGTGCCATCCACGCTTTCTCGACAAAGCTATCGGTCACCCCATAGTGACCGTGGCTGACACGCATGAGCAAGTTGGCAGAAGTCATCAGGCCGATCACGCTTTGAACCTCTTGGGTGGTGACTTCCCGGCCTGTCTTCACTGAGTACTCTTTCAGCGCGTCTGCCGTAAACCCGCCCTTGACGCTGCCTCCAATACTGCAAATACGTGAAAAAACCGCTTCTGCAAGAGGGCCCAGCGCTTCTATTTTTTGAAGCTCAACATCTGCCGCCGCAGCACCCAGTGACTGAGCAATTGTTGGCAAATGCTCGTCAGCGTCTGCCCCTTGGGGTAAGGTGCGCAAGACATTGAGCGCTTTCATCAATTCTTCGGGGCGGCTACCCATTCGCTTGAATGCCTCTTCAGTGACCGCTATCGATGGGGTTTTGGCGCCTAACTGTGTCTGGACTTGGTGCAGGATGTATTCAATAAAATCTCGCCCAAGCACCGGAAACTCATGCGTGACCGCACCATTGAATGCCTGGTTGCCCTTGACGGAGAGTTCCTGGACTCGCGCCCGATGCGAACCCGTCCCGATGAAAAGAAAGTAGCCAGGGGTGGCAGGGCGGGTGTTGATGGCGTCACGCGTTGCCTTGAGTGCATGGAGCATGTTGTCACCCTCTGCACCTCCCAGTGCATGCTGCACCTCGTCAACGATCAGCACCACATTTGTTTGAGCCTGGTCGATCAGCTCTTTGAAGGCGTGGGCAAGGCTTACGCCCCCCTCCTTGCCCACGTCGGCGAGCTTAAATCCAAATTTAAACCCCGCGGCACCTGCCTCGATGCTGGAAACCCGTCTCAGTTTCTGCAGGATGCCTGAGCCAGGGATTTGAAGTTCACTCAGTGACCTCCGAATGGCGTCGTGAACCAGATCCGCTGGATTGGCTTGCGGCTGACTCCACAGGTCGACGTAGATGACGATAGCCCCCCGCTCCTCCAAAGCTGGAATCAGATCGGTGGCGAGAAAGGTTGTCTTGCCCACCCGCCGTTGACCTGAGAGAAATAGCCCTGAGCGCAACGAGGTGTCCAGAAAAGAGGGCTGCAGGAGTTGCTGTGCCATTTCCTGAGCAAGTGTGGTGCGACGGTATGTCATGATTTACAAGTTTTTATTGAGTTAGCATAATTATTTCATCAGCATAATTAACTGTAAAGCGGTATGCCGTTTTCCGACCGGTGTATCAGCGTTTGATTATTCAGTTTGAGGCTTGTCACTGAACGTTGTAAGCACCCCACAATGGTGCGCTTAATCTGCCCTTTCCTCGTAAAAACACAGTATTTTCCAATTCAGGTATGAGCCTGAAGCGAAGCCAGTTTGACATCAATCATCGTACAGGCTGACCGGGTT
>JFJP01044404.1_pt1 | contig 10285 bp, 11 predicted proteins | sample 431651 | NCBI WGS metagenome assembly JFJP01 (sample SAMN02602958, study PRJNA72255) | Microbial mat metagenome, whole genome shotgun sequencing project. | biome: fresh water; feature: sink hole; material: water; isolation source: purple microbial (photo- and chemosynthetic) mats found in... | reverse complement strand
ACCGCTTTTTTATTGATTTATAAAGATTAAACTTGACCTGGCTGTGCCTAAACTGTTAGACCTTTCACCCTTCAGGCTACAGGCTCTAACAGGTTTGCACAGTCTTCCTGTATTTCTATCTGCTTTGGAGATCTTCATTTTCAAAGTGATCAAGGGGAGTCTGGTGGCAGAGGTGCAATGCACATTTATCAGCCAGATCCTTCATCCTGGAGCCTAAGACTTGCATCAAAGGTAAAGGGAGCCCTTTGCATCAACAATCTGCAAGGTTTCTGCATTTGTTTGCATGCCACAGGGGAGGTCTTGATTACCTGTGCTGGTCAAAGGTTCATTTCCTTGGTCAGAATTTTCCCTTGGCAGGAGGTCTGGCAGGATTGGTGGCAGGGATTGGCTGCATTTGCTGTGTTTTGCTTTATTTTCTGTGTTTTTGACTTTGCTTTTAGCACTGTTGGTCACCAGGAATTTTGTTGCTAGTGGCAAAGGGTGGGAACCAGATCCACTGCACCACTTTGTATTGGGCACCAAATAGAACAAAAGAACCCACAGTGGGCTAGCTACCCTCTAGTTCAGAGACTTCTTCTATGACTTGGGAGTGGTCCAAATCATTCTAGAGTACCAACCTGTTTTTAACAGGAGTGGGTCATACTGTCTGCTCCAGAACACCCCCACCAACTGCACATGGCTATTAACCCAGTGGAGCCAATTGTTTTGTTTGCAGGATTTTCTGGATTATCTGTTTTCTGATTTTTCTGGAGAACTCAGAAATTAGATGATTTAGGCAGAAAAATGCTGAACACTTCTAAAGAAGCTGCTGCCTTGGATGAGCATGCACCTGCAATGAGTCAAGAATCAAGAGCAACATTTTCCATTATTTTTGGTGAATTCATTGGTGTTACAGAGGATCATCTTGCCTGGTTTTGTATTTCCAAGCTGATGGGATCATCACCATTGAGGATTTTTGACTAGCCCTGATGCCTGTTTGATGGGACTTAGCCACACTGTGATTTCCAAGGATTCTGGTGGAAGTAATATGAAAAATCAAGTTTTAATTCTGTATATTAAGAGAATTTTTTATGTTGGTTGAAACAGTTTTTTAATGCTGACTAGTGATTTTGGCAACATGCTTAGTGCTGATGATTTGAATAAGATTGAGAAGGTTGATTTTTAAAAAGTTTAGGATGTAATACAGTGAAATGCCTAAACTTCCAGATCTTGTCAAGCCAAGTATTATCTTACAAAAATCAGCAACTCCATCAGAAAAGGGTTTTTCCCCTGTTGTTGAGACTAAGATGGTAGTTATGCAAGATGCTACAACTTTTCCTATAGTTAAGGATGATTGCCCTAGCTACAAACCAAAATTGCTGAAGTGCCTGTTGCTAATCCTCCTAAGGTTGCTATAACACTCTAGCACAAGAATTTCTGCAGGGTGAGAAAGATGTTGATTTTATGAACTATGAAAAGAAAATTGTTTTCAGTGATAGCAAAGGCATTTTAGCTGCTGATACAACCAGTCAATGACAAAATTGAAAATATTTTGTTAATGGAGTCTAGTAATTATCTCAGTGAGAACTTATTCCCACATCATGATTCTGCAAGTTTAGTTAATGTGAATCTGGTGAAAAGGGAGATTCCAATTGATATGGGAGTTAAACAGGAAGTGAAGAATGAAAGTAATACAATTTATCCTTCCCCTTCTCATGAAGTTAACCACAAAGTTTTTCAAGTCTTGCAGTCAAAAGAAGTGAACTGTATTTTTGTCAGTGAAGATATATCTAGAAGCTTACTGCTTGAAAAGTTGTCACTTGTTCCAAGCCATATCAGCTATGCTGCTGCACTTTTGCAAGGTTTTTGTAGTGAAACCCTGCCCAGTGAATTGGTGGAAGTGATGAGTGGTTCTAAGGGAGTGGTTATGCTTGTAGCATTTTTGAGCCTTGTCAAGATGATGATTTTGTCTATATTCCCATTTGATCCTGGTAAATTGGCTATTGCTCCTTTTGATAGTGGAACATATAAGGAGATTGCTTATCCCAATCCTTTCATGCTTTACCTGGAACTGCTGGAATGTGAGTATATCCTCTGTTTGCTCCTCTTTGATAAAGACAATTTGAATGTACCTGCCTCACATCATCAGATCATTGGTATATCCAAAAGTGGAGCAGTCTCAAGGGGAGCCCACAATGATGTTCAACATATCCTCAGATGGAACTTTGTGCTTTGGACCTATTAAGTATATAAAGAAAATTGTTTGTGCTTATGAGTCCATGTTTGGTGAAAAGCCAAAGCTTTGTTCCTCTCCTCTAGAAAAGAATGACCATTCAGAGCTAGACACTAGTGGTGAAGTTGATGGTAATGTCATTTCCAAGAACCAATCAATCATTGGTGCTTTGCAGTGGACAATCTCCTTAGGCAGATTTGATATTGCAACTACAGTCATGACAATGTCTTTCTTCCATGTAGCACCATGTGAAGGCCACCTTGACAGAGTGAAGCACATTTATGGATGCCTGGCAAAGTAACTGAATGGCATAATTTGTGTCGGAACAGATGAACCAGATTATTCCAGCTTGCAAAACATCAAGTATGACTGGGAATACAGTGTGTATGGTTCCTGTTTGCAGACCTTTGAAGAGGGATTTTGGTCTAGGACCATTTTCCTAATGTCAACTTTGGATTGGTATTGTCCACCTCTTGGATTCAAGCAAATTAATCATGCATATTTGTTGATGAAAGTAAATACTTGCATGAAGAAAAAAAGAAACATAATAAATTTATTGATAGTTGCATATAATTACTAATTATTTATTTTCTTGCATAATGCTGTGTGCCATTTTGCTTAAGATGGGAGACTCACTGATATAAAATATCCTTCTGGATTTGGCAATCTCTTTTCATTTGAAATCTCTTCTTTAGCATTGCAAATTGCTTTATCAAGGAATGAGATAATATCTTTTGCAGTTGATTCAGCTCCATCACAGAATAATTTTAATAGTTCCTGACATCTTAGCATGATTTGTTGATAAGAAAATTTCTGAGTGATGATTGCCATCATTTCTGTTTTGTCATCTGTTGGAAAACCACAAAGCTGTCCTCATCATCAAGTTTATCATCCAAAGTTACAATATCCTGTTGTATTCCCATTGGAGAAATTACTGATGTCTGACTAAGCACAAATGTATTTGTACTTGATGTTCTAGTCATTGCTCAAGCAATATCATCTCTGGAATAATTCAAATATGTTTTCTCTGCTGATTGAATTAGCAAAGATGGTGAAAGATCATTGCATGCAACAAATACAGGTATTGCAGTTTGTAACTACAGACCAGGAATATTTTGCTTTAAAATATTTTGCAAAGTCAATTTGATACATTGATTGTCACTGTCTTGTATACCATAAGCAAACATTTTGTAAGCTTGTCAACCATGTAACACAAACATCTTTGATTCAAGGATCAATATCACAAGGATGAACATTTTCCATTACATGCCAAATGTGTCTGCATGATATACCAGTTTGTTCATAGTAATAACATGAACATTTCAAAAATCTGCTTATGGATGCAGTAACAGTATGCACTCAGCACACAGGAATACAAGTGGTGGAATTGATGGCATCATTGCCATTATAGAGCAACAATGTGCCAAATCCCAGTTCCAAATAGCAGCTTTGATAATTCCCTCTCATAACCATTGTTCTTTAAGTAAGCCAGCCCCAAGTTGTGTACATTTGCTGCCAATTGATGGACACACCAAAGTTGGGTTATTTTAGCGTCATGACCATTTCTCTGTTCTCTGGTTGTATTGGAACTGAGTGATAATATGCATGCCAATTGCAAAACCTAATGTTGTGGATTGACAAGCATACCTGAATATTTCATGCCTCCAGCACCTCCTTCTATGCTTGAATTTGTGCATTTATCATAGTGTCTAATGGCAATCCTTTGATAGAAGGAGCCATTTTGTTCAAAAGGCACAACATACTTCCTGACAAAATTGATATTTTTCACAATTTGCATTTCCAAGAGCTGTCACATTATCTGGATGTGTCACATATGCAAAAACAAGTGCTTTGGGAATGTTGTACTTTGGCTTCCATTTCCACTTTGGATTTAAGCAAATGTATAACCAATTTAATATGCTGGCGGGTTAGTTTAGCTGGTTGGGAGTAGCTACTGCTGTGGAAAAGGTACTGAGGTTTGAATCCTCTAAAGTGCATACTTGCATGACTGGGCCTACAAGGTGGGTCTATGGAGCCTGTGCCCCATGTCTTGGCCTGCTGCCAAGGTCACCATCATCATGGTGACATCAGTCGTGGCCCGAATGTGATGGAGGTGGTTTTTGTGATGTCATCAAGTAACCCAGATATGTCTATCCATGGTCAGTGTCAAGGTCACTGTTGTCATGGTGACATCATCATAACCCAGATGTGATGTCATCACATTGTGCAGCACATGCTTTGGGGGAAGTACCATGGTACTCTTAGCCCAATCAATGAGATGATGGTAAAGGCAACAATTGACAGTTCACAGAGAAATTGCACTGGAGGAAATGAGCCTCATCCAGGTCAAAAGGCTTATGGAAACACAAGTAACTGTGATAAGATGTAAAATAGAAATACATTTTTATAACCAATTTAATACACTCTGATATATTTTGTAAAATGATTTATTAATATGATCAAATGCACTGCCTGGGGCAGAACAATGATGATCCCATCCACATGTAATAAGATGCCAGCCAACATAAACCTTCATCAATAAGGTATTTAGAAAGATCAAATATAATGTTACATCCTTTCCAAATCTCACTGGTGTATTCATCATCATATGTCTTGGTGAGAAATGCACCTTTGTCATTACAGGTCTTAATTGGCATTTTCAATAAAACTTTCCATTCTTTTAGTTCTTGCATCACATTCATCAACTATTCATATCTGTGTGAGAGTAATTCAGAATTGGAAGCCATCATGATGGAACACACTATTAAGGATGACAATGAATGCTTTGGTTGCATGCATTGACAATGTTGTAACCTGCAAAAATGAACAACACATGCTGATTTCATAACAAGGCCTATTAATTGGTGACTATTTTCAAAAATATATAGTACATAGAAGACTGACAGATGTATATCTTTTAATTTAACATACAACATGAGCAATTATTCTTTTTAATATGCATCCCAGAAGAAACAGCATCAGGATTCCCTCAGACAGATGAGGATTCCATACAATTGATTTTACCTACATATGACATGAAAATAGAGATGTCTAATTGCTCCTTGATAGTAACAATGTACATACAGTACCAGGAACACCATTGTACATAATTTACCAGTAAAGAATGCTGGCACATCATAGCTAGTGCCTGCTAGCTAGTGTGGTGCCAGTAGGGCCCTAGGATACCTGGTGCTAGGCCCTAGAGGTACCATGTACCACCCAGGAAAAAAGGCTCATTGCTCATCCCTCCCAGGCACATAACAATACACCATGATGAACAATTGTTTCTCTAACATATTCTTCTTTTCATTCTTGTATTCACTCATCACAGGTTGAAGAACATTGATCCAATGTTCTACAGATGATGCAGACTGTTTTGAAGTCTGGAGGTACAATTGATTGTATTGGGGTTTTTCCTTGCTGTCATTCTTTCAATGAAAACATCATGAGCTCAATGGGGGTTGCCAATGTTTTTGAATCTGATCTGATCATAATCTGTCTGATCATTTGAAAATATTTTAGCCAGTCAAATTAGTCTGATTGGCATAATACCATGTAAGCAGTATTGCATGACATCAGCAAGCAGATTTTTTGAGCAGATTCCTATCATGATCAGATTGAAAAATGCAGGCTGCTCATTCAAAATCTGCTTGATTGAAATCTGATGGCTGTATTTTGCAGTCATGGGTCATTTTTGGACATGTGCATGTGCTGCAACAATTCTCAACAGATGTCTTGCATTATATGTCCATAAATGAAATCATGCTCTTTTTCTTGCCTTTCTTTTGCACATGAATCAAAGATAAAGCATATGCAAATGAGCACAGCACTTGAACAGGCTTGTTGGATGAAAAAGTAAGTTTTCAGTGTGTTTTTTGCATTTATTGTATTGCTGCAACTTGATGGCCCTTTTCTAAATGAAAAACCAATATTTTCTTTTTGTTTTTAAATATTGCTGATCAACAGGGTCTCAGCAAGATCTATTCAAATTTGGAAAAGTATACTTCTTGCCCTTGTGAAGACCAATCTGTTTTTGGGGCCAGCCCACCATGGTTGCATTCAAGATTGATTGCTGTGGAGGTGCATGTTTTTGCTCTAGCTGGTAGTACTAATTTCTATGCATGCAAGTGCAGACTGCAAAATTGTGCAGAAATGACTGTATCTGCAGAACAGATGGTGGTTTCCAGGTTTTTACAGAAGCTTTCTGCTTTCTGTTCTAATTCAATAATAGAAATAGAAATAGAAAATAAGCAATATAGTCAAAATAGTACTGTACATTTTACACATGCATACCCATCTAGGAACATTGCTTAATAAATTCTATAGTTGAAGTATCAATTAAGCACACTTCATTTAGTCAATTAACTTTATGAAGTTACTATGTAAAATAACAAAATGAATAAGCAAAAAATCAATTAATTCATTCAGTGTATGTCTGTATTCACAAAGTTTGCAAAATAGTTCTGCAAGATTTAGTTACCTAATGCAGTAGTAAAAGTTAGTTAACCTCAGAAATATATTCTATAGTAAAAGTTGCTTAATCATGACAAAAGGTTACTTGATTCACCAACTATTGGTTGCTTAATAAAAAGTACTAAAGCTACTTAATGGCACACTCTGATGCAGTGGATGATCCCATCAGCTTTGAGGCAGTTAGCTCTGCATGCACAGACAGTTTGCCCAATGGAGATGCTTGTTCCCTGGCATGGGAAAAGCTAGAGAACATCTATGCCATGAAATCTACTACTAAGAAAGGAGAACTCAAGGCTGAATTCTTTGCCACCAAGCTAAAGGCAGCTACCAGTGACCCAGACACCAAGATGGAACTCATTAAGGCTAAGTTAAAGCTAGACAGAATCAACTGTTTCTGCAGAACAGACAGTGGTTTCCAGGTTTTTACAGAAGCTTTTCTACTATAGTCACAATAGCACTATACATGTTACACATGCATACATGTGTAGGAACATTGCCTAATGAATTCTATAGTTGAAGTATCAATTAAGAACACTTCATTTAGTCAATTACCTTTATGAAGTTACTATGTAAAATAACAAAATGACTAAGCAAAAAATAATTAATTCATTCAGTTTATGTCTGTATTCAGTAAGTTTGAAAATAATTCTGTAAGATTTTGTTATATAATGCAGTAGTAAAAGTTACTAACCTCAGTAATAATTCTATAGTAAAAGTTGCTTAATCTTTTTGACAAAAAGTTCACCAACTATTAGTTGCTTAATCATTTGGCCTATCCTTATGTAATAAAAGTACTAAAGTTACTTAATGGCACACTCTGATGCAGTGGATGATCCCATCAGCTTTGAGGCAGTTAGCTCTGCATGCACAGACAGGTTGCCCAATGGAGATGCTTGTTCCCTGGCATGGGAAAGCTAGAGAACATCTATGCCATGAAATCTACTACCAAGAAAGGGGAACTCTACTGGTAGTTGAATTCTTTGCCACCAAGCTAAAAGCAGCTACCAGTGACCCAGAGACCAAGATGGAATTCATTAAGGCTAAGTTAAAGCTAGACTATGCCTATGAAATTGACCAAGAAAATTACATCAAGCACATACTGGACAGCCTACCAGCATGGTTTGATGCTACTATTGAATTCATGCATAAGGATCTCAACAGTTATGAATTCCTTGATCTTGAAGAAGTTAATGAGCAGATCAGGGTCAGGCACAGCAGCTTGCAATCAAAAGGGGATTGACCATCAAACTGTAGAGAACGGTGATACAGAAAAAGCCCTAGCTACAAAACAGGGTAAGAGGCCCTTCGAAGGCCTATGCAACACATGTGAAAAGCAAGGTCACAAGTCAACAGAGTGCTGGGAGAATGAGTAAAACATTCAAAATACCTCCCAATTGGAAAAGCAGCAAGCCCAAGATCAGCAAAAACAAAAATAGCAGCACTAATAGCAATAACAATAACAACAACCTCAATTTTGACAGGACCTGCTTCTACTGCAAGAAGAAAGGGCATCTAAAAGAAGACAGCTTCAAGCTTCAGAAAAAGCATCTAAAAGAAGACTGCTTCAAGCTTAAGAAAAAGATTGGAGAAAGAAGCACCCATAGCTCTGCAGAACAGGCAGAAGTTGTACTAGTAGGCATGTGTGAGGAGATCTTCAATAGGAGGATTCTCTATGCTACCCAGAAGAAGGCATCTATCCAGTGAAAAATGATTTCAATGACTACTTTCATGAAAAAGAAGTGGTCTTTGAGTATGATGAAGATGAAGTGGAGGAAGTAAATTTTGACTGCCCCCACCAGCATTACAAAATGGTAGCAGCAACTAATGACAGCCTAATGACAAGTTCAACAAGATATGGCTCTGTGACTCATTGGCAACCATTCACATGAGAACTCTATTAAAGGAATGTCTAACTTAGCATGTCATGTTAAGAAAATCATTATGGGTGATGGAAAAGAAATTTATTCCACTCACATAGAAACATTTGCTGCTCCAGCTGTTCAAAGGATAGAATAACTTCAACTGTAATTCTTAAAGACAGCTATCTAGTACTGGATATATGGGTTAATCTTTTCTCTCACCAAGGCTTTGACCAAGGGCTAACATTTAAGAAAGTGTGAATGGGGTATTCACTGGTGATTAAAAATTTTATTGAGTCTGGTTTGGTTTCTGGAGAGTCCTACAACAGGATATTGTTACCAGCAATGACTCTGGTAAAGCTTGACTCTAGGATTCAGTGTGCCTTTTTTGTATTGAAAATAGTCATTCCAGCTTCTAGAAAAATTCCAGATTATGATTCATACTTAAGTCATATGTGGAATTTTATAATTGCTCTAGCAAGCTGGGTACAACATATATGTAACTGGGACCATGCAGGCAGGCCCTTCTTTGACCCCCACCTACTCCCATGACCATCACTGCTGCAACTGCCACCAAAACTATCACAGTATCCTTCCTACCACATTCACTGTAGCACTCCTCCATAACCAACCTGCCATTAAGCCACCTGTGTAGAGATGACTACTACACCTACAAGCTGCTAAAAAGCTACTCTGCCCACCCTAACTGACTTAATCATAGTGTGAGTCTTTGTTACTGTGCACAATGGGGTGAGTGATAACACTTAAAACCAGGGTTTCTTGTAACTAGGACTGTGTTTAGGTATCCCAAATGAAGTGATGCACATCTTCCCATTCATATAAATTCTGTACATATCCAAAAGTTATTGACAAAATCTGGCTTGTTTTGAAGAAATGTTGCCTATTAAATATGGCCAGAGACTTTTTCTGGAATGCTTGCCTAATACAAAAAAACTCAGCATTTTAAGTGTTATCTCGCTAAACCTATTGCAGAAAAGCAGACCCACACTGGTGCAGGGTTAATCATGAATCAAGTAATGGTCAGTGCAGTAGAATGCTTGCCTAATCATTCTGGACTTCTTTTGTTCAGTCTGGAAACATCACTACATATAAACCCATTTCTAGTACATAAGTGATGTAATTCAAACATTACAAAAATTCCAGTACAGATCTGAAGTGAAGGGAATTGCTATTTTTCTATCCACAAGTGTCAGCACTGACATTGTTATGTTTCTATGATGTGAATTTGCAACCAGAGAACCATTGGAAACATTGCATATGTATTTGTCAGCAATAGATCTTTTCTGGATACCTGTAAGTAGAGGTATCATGAAATAGATCTTCTTTGAATGAAATCTTTCCAGCATAGATCTTTACCAGATTCCTGTAAGTAGAGGTATCCAGAAATAGATTCCATTGAATGAAATCTTTCCAGTGTAACAGCTCACTGAATTTCTTCATTGACTTTTGAGATCTTTTGGTTGATCCCATGTGGATTTGAAAAAACTCTGCCAAACAAGTGATCACAATCCAGACTCAAATACATCCATTAAGAAATAAAATCATGTTTTTACTACCCAAAACATCTGCCAGCATGAACCTGCTGCAAGACCATACAGAGACTTATGTTCCCCTGAACAAGACTCCCATAGCCAATGCTGTCAATGCTGGTGATAATACTATTGGCCATGGTGGAATTGGAGATGGTTATGGTGGTCATGTTGTCCCAAATCCTGTCCCA
>JFJP01030290.1_pt1 | contig 10285 bp, 11 predicted proteins | sample 431651 | NCBI WGS metagenome assembly JFJP01 (sample SAMN02602958, study PRJNA72255) | Microbial mat metagenome, whole genome shotgun sequencing project. | biome: fresh water; feature: sink hole; material: water; isolation source: purple microbial (photo- and chemosynthetic) mats found in... | reverse complement strand
CGGAGAAGTCCTGACCAGCGGCGGCCGGGTTTTAACCATTGTGGCGACCGGTAAAACCACCAAAGAAGCCAGAAACAAAATTTACAGCAATCTTCCCAGGATTCATTTCGAGGGAGCGCAATACCGGCGGGATATCGCCAAATTATAGATTTTAATTGAAACTTTGCAGAGGTTGTCATTCTGGAGGAGTTCCCCGATCATCAACCGGCACCTATCGGGGGACGATGAAGAATCTAGAGGCGGGGAGCAGTAGCTGCTAGACACCCTACCCTGAGATTCTTCGCTAGCGCTCAGAATGACAGTTAATAAATGAGTACATAATTTGGATTGGGAGAAAGACAATGCCAAAAGTTGCCATTGTGATGGGATCCAAATCAGATACAGAAATAATGCAGCCGGCGATTGATATTTTAAAGGGTTTTGGAATTGACTGCGAGGTGAATATTATTTCTGCTCACCGCACGCCAGAAAAAGCCCGCGACTATGCCAAAGGCGCCCGCGACCAGGGAATCGAAGTGATTATCGCAGCCGCCGGCGGTGCCGCTCACCTACCCGGTGTGATCGCCAGTTGGACTACCCTGCCAGTCATCGGGATACCCCTGGCTTCCAGCGAGCTAAAAGGTGTAGACGCACTCTACTCCATCGTCCAGATGCCGGGAGGGATACCGGTCGCCTGTGTCTCCGTAGGAAGCTGGGGTGTGAAGAACGCGGCTTACTTAGCTGCGGAAATTCTTGGACTCAAGTATAATAGTATACGCGACGCTTATGAAAAATATCGAAATAGTCTGGCTGAAGCAAAATAATTTTATAAATTTGTTTAATGACTCTCGTTCCCTGGTTATTGTTTGATTAATTTATCCTGGTTATTGGTGAATAAGGAGTTAGACAGTGATAGAGCGATATTCCCGCCCTGATATGAAAAAAGTCTGGTCAGATGAGAACAAATTTAATAAATGGCTAGACGTAGAGATCGCAGCCTGCGATGCCTGGGCCGAAATTGGGGTAGTGCCCCGCAAAGCCATACCCCGTATCAAGATGGCCCGCTGCAACATGAAGCGCATGGAAGAGATTCTCAAAGAGACCCACCATGATATGACTGCCTTTCTAGGGGCTGTCTCTGAGAGCATCGGGGAAGAATCACGCTACATCCATCTGGGATTGACCTCCTCTGATATCATGGATACTGCTACCTGCTTACAGATGGTTGAGGCCATCGATCTTCTGACCGAAGATATCAAAACACTTATCGAAGTCATTGCCCGCCGGGCTATTGAATTTAAATATACTATCATGATCGGACGCACTCATGGCGTGCACGCCGAGCCTATCACCTTCGGTCTTAAATTGGCAGTCTGGCTGGATGAAATGAGGCGCAACCTGCGCCGACTAACCGAGGCTAGAGAAATTATGGCGGTTGGCAAGATTTCCGGAGCTGTGGGAACCTATGCCACAGTCCCACCTGAGGTCGAGGAAAAGGCCTGCGCTAAACTGGGATTACAGCCCGCACCAATCTCTACCCAGATTTTACAAAGAGACCGCCACGCGCAATTTGTGACCACACTGGCAATCATCGCAAGTTCTCTAGATAAATTCTCCACTGAATTAAGAGCGCTGCAAAAAACTGAGGTGCATGAGGTCGAAGAACCTTTCTCAGCTGGTCAAACCGGTTCTTCCGCCATGCCGCACAAGCGCAATCCTGAACTGGGTGAACGCGTCAGCGGCCTGGCCCGTTTGATTCGCGGTTATTCGGTAACCGCCCTAGAAAATCAGGCTCTCTGGCATGAGCGAGACATCAGCCATTCATCCAACGAACGCCTTATTTTACCGGATTCCTGTCTGGCTCTGGACTATATTTTGAATTTGTTCACCGGCGTTCTGAGCGGCCTGCAGGTCTTCCCCGATAGAATGAAGAAGAATCTGGAAATGACCAAAGGACTGGTCTTCTCGCAAAGGGTCATGCTGGCACTAATCGGCAAGGGATTAAGCCGTCAAAAAGCCTACGAACTGGTACAGAGAAACGCCATGAAAGCCTGGAAAAACAACCGCAGTTTCCTGACATTACTCAAGGGTGACGCGGCTGTAATGGAAGTCATCACGGTTAAAGAACTGGAAGCTATTTTCGACTATCAATATTACCTCGGCCATGTCAATGAGGTTTTTAACCGCCTGGGTCTCACCGAAGCGCAGTGGCGCGGCGATCAATCTGTGAAAAAAGCTACCGCTAAACGGGTACGCGGAACTATTCAATCAAATTAGGGGAAGGAGAGAGCCAGCGTATGAATACTCCGGTCTTGTTAACAACCGATCTGCCTTTGCCAATCTTCGGGTTCGGTAAGGTAAGAGACACCTATGATTTAGGTGATCAATTATTGATTGTGGCCACCGACAGAATCTCAGCTTTCGATGTAGTACTGCCCTGCGGCATACCGGACAAAGGAGCGGTTTTAAATAAACTATCCGCTTTCTGGTTTGAGCAGACCCATAAATTGATACCGAATCACATGGTAGAAACGCTGGAAGATGTAAAGCGGCTGGATGACCTGGTTTCTCTAAAAAAACGCTTCAAGTATCCGGAGTATTTGACCGGCCGCTCCATGCTGGTCAAGAAAATGGCACGTATCAATGTAGAGTGCGTGGTGCGCGGTTACCTGGCCGGTTCGGCCTGGGAAGATTACCGCAAGACCGGCAGCGCCTGCGGCTATCCACTGCCTAAAGGGTTGCAAGAGAGCCAGGAACTGCCTGAGCCCATCTTTACTCCCACCACCAAAGCCGAAAAAGGCCATGATATGCCCATGACCATGAACGAATTGAAAGAGGTCTTGGATGCTACCCTGGCAGAAGAAATTAAAAGAGCCAGTATCATGAATTACAACTTCGCCCGCGACTTCGCGCGCAATAAGGGGATTATCATCGCCGATACCAAGATGGAATTCGGACTTCAGGGCAATAAACTAATCTTGATTGATGAACTGCTAACCCCCGATTCCTCTCGATTCTGGGACATGGCATCTTATAAAGTAGGTCAATCCCAACCCAGCTACGACAAACAACCGGTGCGTGACTGGTTGGCCAATTCGGGCTGGAACAAGGAACCGCCAGCGCCCATGCTGCCGTTAGAGGTAATTAAATCCACAGCCGACTTATATCGCAAGGCTTACGAACGTCTGACCGGTCAACCTTTGAAATAAGCCTTTTTCTTTAATAGCTGTCACATAAAATTGTGGCATCCATCAAAAGATGGATGCCACTTTGTTTTAATCCTCTGTGTCTCCCGAAATCCCTCTCAGTCTCCCTTTATAAAAGGGAGAAGCGGAACCTCCCCCTTTGGAAAAGGGGGATTAAAGGGGGATTTCCTACTTCTCCAAAAAGTCTTTGGTGGTAGGAAGTTCACCGCACAGACGAGGGTCTTGCTGTACCGCTTTATCCAGCGCCCTACCCAGACCCTTAAAGACCGCCTCGGCTTTATGATGATCGTTAGCACCGTATTTAGCGATGACATGCAGGTTCATGCGCGCTTCCGCAGCAAATGACTCCAGAAAATGGCGAACTAGATCGGACGGGAAACCGGTCATATCATTATCTTTGAAGGGTAAATCCAAGACGGTGTAAGCGCGTCCGCTGAGATCCACCACTACCATCACCAGCACATCATCCATGGGCACCAGGGCATCAGCCATACGCACGATGCCGCGCTTCTCACCCAAGGCTTCGCCAAAGGCCTTACCTAAACAAATGGCTACATCTTCAATCACGTGATGCATATCCGTGCCATTAGCGGCTATTTTCAGGTCGAATTTACCATGTTGAGCTAGCTGGGAGAGCAAATGATCAAACATGCGGATACCGGTGGCGATTTCCCACTTGCCCCGTCCATCCAGATTTAATTCCAGGCCTACACTGGTTTCCTGGGTATTACGTTTAATAGTTGCTGTTCTAGCCATTGGTTTCCTCTCCTATTTTCTTCAACGCCGCGATTATACGATCGGTCTGTTCCGGCTTGCCAGCGCTGATACGAATATAGTTTTTTAAAAGTGGAGTATTGTAATATCGGATCAAAATACCGAGTTTCTCAAGGTCATCCTGTATCTTTTTAGCGTCACCGCGCAGCACCTCGCAGAGAATAAAGTTAGCTTGTGAAGGCACCGGTTTGAGAAAGTCCAGTTTCTCCAATTTACCAAATAAGCGGGCGCGTTCCTCAATCATCTTCTTGACGGTGCCTAACAAATATTCAGAATCTTTTATAGATTCCTGAACCGCTACCTGGGCAGCCAGATTAATGTTGTAAGGCGGCTTGACCTTGATCAGTACTTCCGCAAGTTCAGGAATAAAGATACCATAACCCACACGTAAGCCGGCGATACCCGCCCATTTACTGAAGGTCCTGAGGACGATCAAATTACGATACTGCGGCACCAGTTTGGCCACGCTCTGACCGCTAAACTCATAATAGGCCTCGTCCACTACCACCGGCAGACCAGTCTTGAGTAATTCCAGAATATCCTGTGCAGGGACAAGGGTGCCAGTGGGATTATTGGGGCTGGTTAAAAAGATAAGACGAGTTTTATCAGTAATAGCCGATTTAACGGCTTTTATGTCAACTGTAAAATCCTTTTTGCGCAGAACATTCACTACTTTACCCCGGCAGACCTCAGTGCTAAAACGGTACATATCGAAAGTCGGAACGTTAACTATGACCTCATCTCCAGGAGCCAGCAGGATACGCAGCAACAGATCGATCAACTCGTCGCTGCCGTTGCCGGCCACCAGATATTCGGTACCTAGACCCACGTATTGAGAAAGCGACTCTCGCAGTTCAGTTTGATTGGAATCGGGGTAAATATAAAAATAAGGATATTCGGCTAGCTTTTTGCGCACTTCAGGAGAACAGCCGTAGGGATTTTCGTTAGCGTCAAGCTTGATAATATCCGCTTCCGGAATACCTAACTTACGGGCAATAACCTCCGGCGACTTGGCAGCCGAATAAGCACCAAAGCGGCTCATGTCAATACGTATCATTTTTAGAATATCTTCTGCCATCACAAACCCTTTTATCTCTCGCCTTTTCTCAAAACTGTGAACTGCGAACTAAAAACTAATAATTATTTACTAATAGCTAAGAACTCGTGGTTTTCAACTTGAGACTACCGAAATGATAACACGGAATGGGGTACGGGGGAAAGGGGGGAACAGATACAATAACCGAATTATGCGCAGAAACCAGTTACTACCAACCGGGCTGATTTACAAAATAAACGTTATAAATCAGTAGAAGGTTGCCGATACCAGATTAATTCTGATTAAATTTTATGTGGATGCAGGAGGATCGTAGCGGTCGTAATAGCCGAGAAGATGGCCCTCTTCATCGCGGACGGCATGAATATAATAACGGCTCTCAGCTGTATCTGATAAAAGAACTTCTTCCGTACCAGTTTGCAGTCTGGCAAACCCTTCTTGGATTAAGCGGCAAGAGTTTTCATTATGGCAATCAAGAAGACACTTCCCGATAACATCGCCATATTTGGCATACTTCTTTTTAGCCGGTTTGTTTAAATAGCAGATAATATGGTTGCAATCCACATAAATTAAGGGTTTATGCCAGTTATCCAGGACGATAGAGAGCATTTCAAGAGGTTCCATATAATAAGTTTAATAAGGTCAATTAAAAATTACAAATAACACAGTAAACACCCATAAAGCATGAGGGAATATTACAGGATAATCCAGACGACAGATCTAAACAGGCGCAGACACGACGCTTCCTGAAGCCACAAATTTATTGTGCATATTATAAAGTCTGGCGCCAGGTAATATCCTGGACTTTCTCCCGATTGCGGTGTCGGGGCCCAGATGTACGTCCTTACCTACCAGAGTGATATCGTTAACCCGGTGCATTGAGGCAGTACCAAAACCCAGGTAACAGAACTTGTCTATAATCACGTCTTCATCCAGAATACACCGGTCGACGATGCTGTGGTATTTGATTTGGGAATTATCCATGACTATTGAGTTTACCACTTCGGCTTTTTCTTCAACCCGCACACCTGGAGATAAAATCGAGTTCTCAACATATCCCTCAATAAGACAGCCGGGACTAATCAGACTATTAACGATCCTACCAGGCACATTGACGATGTTCAAACAGACTCTGTCATTAAAGGACATCAGGGGCTCTATTTTATTAAGATCGAAACTATCTTGTCCCCCTAAAAGCTGCATGTTAGTTTGATAATAGGATTCAACCGTACCAATATCCTGCCAGTAACCCTTAAACACATAGCCGAATACCCTATTCTGCTCAATAATACTGGGTAAAATTGCGTAACCAAAATCGTGGGGCGAGTTAGCATTACGAGCGTCTTTTACCAGTTGTTGCATTAAAAATTCTCGGTTGAAAATATAGATCCCCATCGAAGCCAGATCGCTAACCGGGGTGGAGGACTTCTCTATAAACTCTTTGATTCTACCCTCAGGATCTGTGATCAGTGTGCCAAAACGGCTGGCCTCTCGGATAGGTACCTGGGTTATTCCTATAGTCACATCTGCCTGCTTTTCGTGGTGAAAATCCAGCATGTTGCGATAGTCCATGTTATAGATATGGTCTCCAGCTAGAATCAAGATGTTATCAGCTTCCAGTGTCTTCAGATGATCCAGATTCTGATATACAGCATCGGCTGTTCCAGTGTAAGATCCCGATTTGGGTTGTAATACTGAAAAAGTTCCGACAATCTGATTGGCTCCGTTCCATTTGCCCAAATAGTCAATAATTGCAGGCCTCTGGTAATCTACCAGCACCGCAATATCCTCAATTTGAGAGCGCATGCAGTTACTCAGAGTGATATCTATTACCCGGTATTGGCCGGCGAAGGGAAGAATCGGTTTTGGCCGGTGGTCACAGAAAATATCCATCCTCTTGCCTCTTCCGCCAGCTAAAACCATTGCCAATACCTGTTTCATTGCCAGACCCCTCTTTCTTCAAATTATCTAATGCTGATCAGCATGTAAAAAGAGACGCAGAGGCTGATTATTTACTAATTAATCTGGTTGAGAAATTGGGGGAGTTTCACCGGATAAATGGCAGACCCAGATACTATGATTGTATTGTTATCCCCAGACAATAGATATCAGGGATTTTACGTAGATACAATTATAAATTTACGTAGTTTTTCAGCCCCTTTCCCTAATCATTTTATTGTCTGCAGTTTCTTTAAAAAGCAGAAGGGTAGGATTGGAGATTAGGGGTGTGTTAGAATGAAAACAAGAAATCAAACAAGAAATAATAAATAAAAAATCATCCCGATTCGTCCCGGTTTGATGGGGACTTATGCTGGAACTTCGGCAAATCACGAATAATAATGGAGATAGGGATTGTCTAAAACCGGATTTATGCGCTGCGGTAAAAGCGAATTCAATTGGGGAAAACGAACCTATGTGATGGGGATCATCAACGTTTCCCCCGATTCATTTTCCGGTGATGGTCTGACCAGCGCAAACTCAGCGCTATCCCAGGCGCTGCGCATGGCCTCCGAAGGGGCGGATATACTGGACATCGGCGGAGAATCAACCCGCCCTGGCGCTCCGCCCGTGGAGCTGAAAGATGAATTAGCACGGGTAATTACAGCCATCCGGCAAATTGCCGCTGAGATCCCCATTCCCATCAGCATCGATAGCACCAAATACGAGGTAGTGCGGCAAGCTCTGGAGGCCGGGGCTGTCATCATCAACGACCAGTGGGGACTTAAAAAGGAACCTCGTCTGGCTGAACTGGCGGCAGAAACAGGCGCCCATCTGATCCTGATGAGTAACCAGCGCGACAAGGGCAGTTATGACGCTTGCCTTAAACGAGATACGGCCTATTATGACGATATTATAGGCGAAGTCATCAGTTCTCTAAGCGCCAGTATCAGCCTGGCGGAAAAAGCCGGAGTGTCTTCTAATAAAATTATCATTGATCCCGGACTGGGATTCGGTAAGACCTGGCAATTTGACCTGGAAATCATCCGGCGACTAGAGGAACTAAAAACGCTGGATAAACCGCTTATGTTGGGACCTTCGCGCAAGTCGTTTATCAAAATGGTGTTGGACTTGCCGGCTAATGAGCGAGTGGAAGGCACCGCAGCCGCGGTGGCTATCGCGATTGCTAAAGGCGCGGACATTGTGCGTGTGCACGATGTTAAAGAAATGGTGCGGGTATGTAGGATAAGTGATGCGATTATACGCCGAAAACAAGTATAAAGAGGAGTAAAAAGTGGCAGATATTAGAGTAGAAAAACTAGCTGAATTACTGGTAAATTATTCGGTTGCTGTAAAACCGGGCGACAAGACCGCCATCATGGGAGACTCCGCGGCCGAGCCGCTGTTGAAAGCGATATATGCTAACGTCCTGAAAGCAGGGGGCTACCCCTATCTTATCTCATCCCCTGGCGGTCTGGATGAACTTTTCTATAAGTACGCTTCTGATGATCAACTCAAACATGTGCCGCCACCCACTAAATTGATCTACGACACCTATGATGTGCGCATCTCTATTGGCGGCGATAACAACACTAAAGAACTGAGCAGCGTCGATCCTTCTAAGGTAGTAATGTGCCAACAGAGCAGACGGGATTTAATGAAAACCTTTCTATCGCGGGCGGCCAAAGGCGAACTGCGCTGGACTTATGCCTTATTCCCTACCAACGCCTACGCCCAGGACGCGGATATGGGGTTGGAGGAATATGAGGACTTCGTCTATTCTGCTTGCCTGGGAGATATTAACGACCCAATCGGTTATTGGAAACGTTTTTCAACCTGGCAGCAAAAAATCGCCGATTGGCTAAAAGGTAAAAAACGGGTGCATATCACCGCTCCAGAGACCGACCTGCGCTTTAGCATTGAGGGACGCACCTTTATCAACTGTGATGGACACGAGAATATGCCGGATGGCGAGGTCTTTACCGGGCCGGTGGAAGATTCTATGGAAGGGCAGGTCTATTTTTCTTATCCCACTATCGAGAATGGCCGCGAAGTTACAGGGGTCAGATTGTGGTTTAAAGAGGGCAAGGTAGTTAAAGCCACCGCGGATAAAAACGAGGACTTTCTGATCAAAACATTGGACACCGATGAAGGGGCGCGCAGGGTTGGTGAATTCGCCTTCGGCACCAGCAAGGGGATAACCCGTTTCACCCGGCAAATCTTGTTCGATGAAAAAATCGACGGCAGCTTCCACATGGCACTGGGATCGAGCTACCCTGAAACCGGCGGCAAGAACGAGTCTGCCATCCACTGGGACATGATCTGCGATATGCGTAAAAATGGGCGGGTTTACATTGATGACCAGTTGATTTATCAGGACGGCAAATTTATTATCCAGTTTTAGGGAGTAAAAAAATGAGAGCCGCAGAAGGAAAACTGGGACGGGTCTTTGTGATCCGCCTGGATGACGGGGATAAAGTCCCGGACTGCATTGAAAAGTTCGCGATTGAAAAGAATATCAGCCACGGACATTTGATCATGGTGGGGGGCATCACCGATGGGCAGGTGGTGGTCGGCCCACGCATTTCAGACCAGATGCCTTCAGATCCAATGCTGCTGCCGGTAGACGAGGCACACGAAGTGGTGGGGGTAGGAGTACTGGCGCCTGGAGAAGAGGGTAAACCGGTCTTACATTTACATGCCGCTCTAGGCCGTGCCGGTCAAACATTAACCGGCTGCCTGCGGCCGGGGGTAAAGACCTGGCTGGTAGGCGAAGTGATTCTCTATGAGATAACCGGAGTCGAAGCTAAAAGAGTAATGCATTCACGCAGCGGATTTGCCCTTTTAGAGCCGGGTTAAGCCTCTTGATTTACTCTGATGATTTTTGATGATATTATACACTTACCTGCGAATACAAGATTAGAGAAATAACTTTGAACCAACAAACCACCATTTTATTATTAGTTATTTTGGTCATGCTTCTCTTGCTGGCGTTGGCCGGTATGGCAACACAATATTTAATAAAGAGAGCCATGAAATCTGTGCTTAAAGCCTTGCGAACCCACAATGCCCTGACTGCCGCAACAGCTCAATTCCCCGATGTCATTGGGCTGAAGAAAAAAGGCTTGTTACAGGGCTCAGGTACGCGGGACTATAAACCGGCGGCTTTGCAGTATTTTATGAAAGAAGATATCGTGAGAGTTACTGAAGAAGGGAAAATATATTTGTCGGAAGAGACCCTATTAAAAAGTAGAATGGAATCTAAAATAGGGATTAAAAAATAATAGTCCCAGATAGAATATCCAGCGCACACTAAAATGACGGCAACAACCAA
>JFJP01041039.1_pt1 | contig 10286 bp, 9 predicted proteins | sample 431651 | NCBI WGS metagenome assembly JFJP01 (sample SAMN02602958, study PRJNA72255) | Microbial mat metagenome, whole genome shotgun sequencing project. | biome: fresh water; feature: sink hole; material: water; isolation source: purple microbial (photo- and chemosynthetic) mats found in... | reverse complement strand
GTTGTTAATGTGTTGATTTTTAGTGATTAATCATTCAGGTCAGCATTAACACTTTTCTTGTTTTAATTTTTGTCAGAATTAAACAATTGTAAGTAAATCTGCTATTTTATTGACAAACCAAGTGTTTGTTGATGGTTTTATTTGCAAATTGTTTGGATTTATGGTTAATCTCATTATTTTGATTTGCTCAGGTATTTCATGCAATCCATTATTTAGAAACATGATTTGATCAATTCCGAAATTAAGTGCACCTTCAATGTCTGCTTCCCAGGAGTCGCCAATCATGATGCTTTTCTTTTTTAAAGCGTTGGTCGATCTTAATGCATGTTCAAAAATTTGTCGGTGGGGTTTGTTGACTTTTATTTCTTCGGAGATGAATACTTTTGTAAAGAAGTTGGCAATTCCGCAATTAATAAGCTTAGCTCGTTGTACTTCCCGGAAACCATTGGTAATGATGTGCATCTGATACCCTTTCAATTTCAGAGTCGATAGAGTCTCCAGCGTTCCATCAAATAAGCTGGTTTGTAGAGCCATGTTATCTAAATATTGGCGATTCAAGTCCGTCCAATCAAGATTAGATATTCCAAATTTGCTGAAGGATTGTGCAAACCGTTCAACAATTAGTTTCGATTTATCAATTTTGCCGGAATGATAATCAGTCCAAAGTAGTTTGTTAATCTGTTCGTACTCTTGAAAAAATGAATCGAATGTTGGGAGTTGTGCCAGTAGTTTGGTTTGTTCCAGAGTTTGGCTCATGGCCAAACGAGAATTTGTAGTAAAATCCCACAAGGTATTGTCGAGATCGAAAAAAAGATGATCGTACTTTTTCATTAGTCTTCTGTAGTGTCGACTACATCTGATTTAAACCCTTCGAGAACGATAACGATTTCACCTTTGATTGTTTTTGAGCTGAAATATTCGATTAGTTCAGTCAAAGTACCTCTTCTATTTTCCTCAAAAAATTTAGAAAGCTCGCGGGAGACACTCGCTTTTCTTTCAGGTCCGATAAACTCGGCAAATTGTTCCAGACTTTTAACCAAGCGGTAGGGCGACTCATAAAAGATCATGGTTCGTGGTTCGGTCGCTAATTCTTTAATTTTTTTTTGACGGCCTTTTTTCTGAGGCAGGAATCCTTCGAACGTAAAACGATCGGTTGGGAATCCTGAATTGACTAAAGCCGGAATCAGAGCTGTGGCTCCAGGTAAACACTCTACTTCAATATCTTTTTCCAGACAGGTTCTGACTAGAAGAAATCCGGGATCGCTGATGCCAGGAGTGCCTGCATCTGAAATCAGAGCAACATTTTTACCTTCCCCAATTTGTCGGGCAATCATTTCAACGGTTTTGTGCTCGTTGAATTTGTGATGCGAAATCAATTTGTTTTTGATTTCGAAATGAGCAAGCAATTTGGCTGAAGTACGGGTGTCTTCTGCTAAAATTACATCTACTTCTTTTAAAATCCGTATTCCACGAAGAGTCATGTCTTCCAGATTTCCTATGGGGGTCGGGACTAAAAATAGTTTGCCCATTATTTGCTAAATCTACGTTTCAATAGGTCAACAAATTTAATGCTGGTGTCGTTCTTTTGAAGAGTAAGATTAGCTTTCAGGTATTCAACAGCTTGTTGAATGGTTTCCAGTTTGTCAAGATGATCGATTATTTTATTGTATTTATCTGTGTTGTTGCCAAAGATTTCGCGGATAAAAAGGAACCGATCGTTAAGTCCAATCGCTGTGCGTAAACTCGAAATTGGGCCATTCCCGAGGCTCGTTTCTGCAGATTTATTTTCGCCAATCGTATCATTAAGTGAGCGCTCCTTTTGAAAGGTCTCTCCAATAACTGTTTTTTCGATGACTGACTCCTCTGGTTTCGGAATCTCGCGCATGACTGGCTGCGCGGCAGAGCTGGCCTGAGTAGAAAAACTGATAGGTTCACTGTCTTCATCATCAAGATCTTCAATGTGAATTTCACGAACTTCGGGTTGAGGTGCTTTTTCGAAATCACTTACTTCATCGTTGGGTTCGGGCAACGATTCATCGTTTACTATCTCTTCATCGATACTTTCTTCTTCGGGTTGTTCTTCTGCTAAGGAAGCTGAATCATCCTGTTCCAGTTCTTGTAAAGGTTCGTCTTCGACCTCTTCATCCAAATCGTTCTCAAATTCAAGTTCCAGATTTTTGTGGTCATATTCCTCATCTTCTTCACCCTGATAGCCAAAAACCAATTCTTTTTCTTCCTCAGGTTTTTGTTCTTCAAAATTTAAGATTTCCAGTTCCGGATCCGAAGTACTAAAGTCAATATCTTCATTTTCAATTTCTTCTTGTAATGAGCTTGATTCAGACGCACATTTGCGTAACAATTCAAACTCCTGACAGACGAGCCTTGATTTGCTCAACGCAAGTTCGATGATAATCGACGAATCATTCTGTGTCTCTGTAATTTCTTCGGTTAAAGCTTTGAGTTCTTCCAGATCGTTAACGATAATCTGGACAAGTTTGTGTTTGTTCATCTTGTTTTTTGGTAAAGATTTAAACTTATCTTTGTTTCCAATACAGCAATTCGGGATCAGAAGAAAGCAATATTTATTCTGCGAATTCAGGTATTTACGGGCGGTAAAAGTACAAAAATCTTTATCATATCACCAACATGTTTATTGAAAGGGGAATCGATCGGCAAAAAAGAACTGGTAGCATTGAAGTTATTGCAGGTTCAATGTTTTCAGGTAAAACGGAGGAGCTAATCCGTAGATTAAAAAGGGCTAAAATAGCCAAATTGAATGTCGAAATATTTAAACCCGCCATCGATACGCGTTATTCGGATATGGCGGTGGTATCTCATGATGAGAATTCCATTCTTAGTACGCCGGTGGAAAATTCAGGGAACATTATGCTTCTAACGGGCGATGTACACGTAATCGGAATTGATGAGGCTCAGTTTTTTGATAATGGGCTGATTGATGTAAGTGTTTCGCTTGCCAATATGGGAATTCGGGTTATCATTGCCGGATTGGATATGGATTTTAAAGGGAAACCTTTTGGTCCCATTCCCGGATTGATGGCTGTTGCCGATCATATTACCAAGGTTCATGCAATCTGCATGCGTTGTGGTGATGTTGCACAATTTTCGCATCGTTTATCGAAGGCCGACAAATTGGTTCTGTTGGGTGAAAAGGATGAATACGAACCGTTGTGTCGTTCTTGTTTTACTAAAGCTACCCGATAATGCCTATTTTTTCAGTTTATCAGATTTCCAAAATTGTAAACGGAGAAATCCGGTCAGCTGACTTGTCATCAGAATACACAATTTCGTCGATTTCGATTGATAGCCGAACCATTTTTGATCCGGAGTCGAGTCTGTTTTTTGCGCTCAAAAGTGAACGCAACGACGGCCATCGGTATATCGACGATTTGGTGCATTTGGGCGTTCGTGTTTTTATAGTTTCTGACTACCATGAAGAGTATAAAACCTACAACACATGCTGTTTTATTGTTGTTGCGAATACCTTGAATGCCTTACAAAGCCTGGCGGCATGGCATCGTTACCAATTTGATATCCCGGTTGTTGGAATTACGGGCAGTAACGGAAAAACAATTGTAAAAGAATGGTTATTCGAGTTGCTTCGTAAACGAGCCGTAATTCGAAGTCCCAAAAGTTATAATTCTCAGGTTGGTGTGCCTCTTTCGGTTTGGAACATGAATCCGGAACATGAACTTGCCATTTTTGAGGCCGGAATTTCGGAACCTGATGAAATGCAGAAATTGGCTGATATTATTCGTCCTACTTTTGGCATTTTAACCAATGTGGGAGAAGCGCATCAGGAAAGTTTTTTATCGAAGCAACAAAAGCTAAATGAAAAACTGAAACTTTTTGAATCCTGTGAGACTCTTGTTTTTTGTCAGGATCAGGTGATGGTTCGCGAATCAATTTTGGCAGGAGGACTTGATCGATCGGTTAAGCGTATCGGTTGGTCGTTTGTTGACCCTCAAGCTGATGTATATTTCAAAAAAACAGAACAAAAAGCAGGAGTTGAAATCGCTACTGATTTTGAAGGGTCGAATTACCGGATTTTCGTTCCGTTTCAGGACGAGGCAAGCCTTGAGAATGCCGGCCATTGTCTGGCCTTTATTTTATCGCAACATTATGCTGAACCTTTGGTGCTTGATTCGTTTGGAACTTTGCAACCGGTAGCAATGCGTTTGGAAATGAAAGAAGGTATTAATAATTGTTTGCTAATTAATGATTATTATAACTCGGATATTAATTCGTTGCAAATAGCCCTGGGATTTTTAAATAATCAAGCTCGTCATTCATATTTGCGGAAGACGGTTATTCTTTCCGATATTCAACAAGCTGGTATTCCTGACGAGCAATTGTATCAGGACGTAGCTCGTTTGGTACAGCTTAATAAAACGGATCAATTGATTGGAATTGGTCCGAATATCCGGCGACAAGCGCATTTATTCGATTTGTCAGCCCAATATTTTGAAACGACCGAATTATTCCTCGAATCGTTTGTGCCTGATCATTTCAGGCAGGAGTGTATTTTATTGAAAGGTGCCCGGGATTTTCATTTTGAGCGAATATCTTCGGTGCTTCAGAAAAAGTATCACCAAACAGTACTTGAAATTGATTTAAATGCGCTGATTGGCAATCTGAATGTGTTTCGGTCGGCGATTCGTCCTGAAACCCGAATCATGGTTATGGTTAAGGCCTTCTCGTATGGAAGTGGAATGGCAGAGATTGCGCGTATTCTTCAGTTTCATAAAGTAGATTATCTGGCTGTTGCTGTTGCCGATGAAGGAATTGAACTTCGACAGGCGGGTATTGATTTGCCTATTGTGGTGATGAATCCTGAAGAGCATAGTTTTGAAAACATGGTCGAGTTTAGGCTCGAACCTAATATTTATTCGGAAACTATTTTTGATTCGTTCCGGAAAGTATTGCAGCAACATGCTGTTGTGCGATATCCCATTCATCTGAAGTTGGATACTGGTATGCATCGTTTGGGATTTGATTCAATTGAATCGGTAGAAAAGCTGACCGACAAGTTGATGTTGCAGGAACAGATGGTTGTTCGTTCCGTCTTTTCGCATCTGGCCGGAGCCGATGAAGCTGTTCATGACGAATTTACATTGGAGCAGATTCAAAAATTCAGGATACTCAGCTCATTTATTCTCAATAAGTTGCCTTACAAGGTCTTTCGGCATATTTTGAACTCGGCCGGAATTGAGCGATTTCCGGAATATCAGTTCGAGATGGTTCGGTTGGGGATAGGTTTGTATGGCGTTAGTGCTTGCGAAAACAGGCAGATCAGAAGCATAAGCCGATTAAAAACCTGCGTATCGCAGATTCGTTGTATTGATACCGGTCAAACGGTTGGATACGGTCGAAAGGGGCTTGTTACCAAGGATTCTGAAATTGCTGTTTTACCTATTGGCTATGCTGATGGGTATGATCGTCGGTTAAGTAACGGCGTGGGGAAAGTATATGTAAATGGGCAGGTAGTTCCGGTTGTTGGAAATATTTGTATGGATATGTGTATGATTGATGTGACAGGCCTTCAGGTTACTGTAGGTGATGAGGTTGAACTGATGGGCGAACATATTCGGGTGAGCTCGATAGCTGAAAATATCGGAACTATTTCGTATGAAATTTTTACCGGAATTTCACAGCGTGTGAAACGGGTTTATCTGCAGGAATAGAAAGAAAAAGTTGGCAGGTTACGGTCACAGTTATCAGATAACGATATACCTGCGGCTTATCCCAGATTGCTGATTTTACCTAAACGGTGAATGTCGAGAATCCGAATTTTTCGTCCATCGATAGCTATTACTTTTTCACCTGCAAATGTTGACAGGGTACGAATTGCATTGGAGGTAGTCATGTTCGAAAGATTGGCGATGTCTTCTCGTGAAAGATAAACTTTAAGTGTTGCGCCATCGTTTTCCCAACCATATTTCTCTTTCAAAAGCAGGAGTGATTCGGCTAACCTGCCACGTATGTGTTTCTGAGTTAGGGTAACGGTACGTGAATTGGAAAATCCGAGTTCTTTAGCCAGTTTCTGGATTATTCGAAGTGAAAAATTAGGATTTTTGAGTAATTTGTTGTGAAGATATTCTGATGATATTGCGCCAACAGTAGAGTCTTCCAAAGCAATAGCTGAGCCAATGTGCGATTCTTCAGCAAGAAGTGCACGGTAACCAAGCAATCCAAGCGATGTGGTCATCCGGATAATTTGTTCGCGGCCGCCTACACCTTCTTTATAGATGATGACTTTTCCATCGAGCAAAAACAAAATCCCACTTGGCTTCTCTTCCTCTTTGAAAATGAATTCATTTTTTTTGTAATAAGCCAATGAGATATGGTTTCGCAGATCTTCTTTTTCTTCAGGGCTTAACACACTGAAAATTGATTTTGGATTCTCGAAAATTTCTTTTAACCCCATTTCATGACTTCCCATAGAACCAGATTTACATGTTATGCAGCATCAAAGTTAAGGAAATTTGTCAGACAAGAAAATTTAGCCAATTTATTTTTGGCTATTAGCAGTAGCGTGCAACCAATGGCATTCTACGACCAAATCCAAAAGCCTTCGAACTAATTCGCAGAATTGGCGGGGCCTGAAAGCGTTTATATTCATTGTTATTGACCATTTTTACGGTTCGAATAACTGTTGATTCGTCGAATCCTTTGTCAATGATTTCTGCCGGCGATAGGTTTAATTCGATGTAGTCGAACAGGATGCGGTCGAGGGTATCGTAATCGGGAAGCGAATCGGAGTCTTTCTGGTCAGGACGAAGTTCAGCGGAAGGCGGTTTTTCAATGGTATTGATCGGAATAACTTCGTGTTCGCGGTTAATCCAACGTGCCAGTTTAAATATGTCGGTTTTGTAGACATCGCCCAAAACAGATAATCCGCCATTCATGTCGCCGTAAAGTGTTCCGTAACCAACTGCACATTCGCTTTTATTGGTGGTATTTAGTAAGATATTTCCAAATTTGTTTGAAATGGCCATAAGCAAAATGCCGCGGGTTCGGGCCTGTATATTTTCTTCGGTAATGTCGTTTTTTAATCCAGAAAAAATACCTGAAAGACTTTGCTCAAAGCTGTCGACCATTGGTTGGATCGGAATTGTTTCGTGCTGAATGCCGAGGGTCATGGCCAACTGTACGGCATCGTTCACACTATGATCTGACGAATAACGTGATGGCATAAGCAGTACACGAAGGTTTTCGTTACCCAATGCCTCTGCCGCCAAAACCAGAACCAGTGCCGAATCTATTCCTCCGGACAAACCCAGGGTCGCCTTTTTGAAACCCATCTTTCTGAAATAGTCGCGAATACCCAAAACCAGAGCGCGGTATATTTTTTCGATATATTCGGTTTTAGGTTGTAGGTTTTGAGTCGTGGAATCCGTATCGATAATTCGGAAATCTTCTTCAAAATAGCTCAACTCTTCTTGTATTTCTCCGTTTTTATTCAGGAAAAATGAACCTCCATCAAATATCAATTCGGTTTGAGCGCCTACCTGATTGACATATAAGATCGGAACCTGGTATTTAATTGCATTTTTGATCAGGATGTTTTTTCTTGAATTCTCCTGATTGTATGAAAATGGTGAAGCCGAAAGGTTAATAACCAGCTCTGGATTTAGTGCCGATAATTCCTTGAGTGGTGATATTTGATACAGTTTTTCGCGACCAAATTCGTTTTGAGTTTCCTGTTCATCCCAAAGATCTTCACAAATGGTGATGGCGAGTTTTTTCCCAGCGAAATCAAAAACCGAAAAATTTTTGTTTGGCTCAAAATGACGGTATTCATCAAAAATATCGTAGGTAGGAAGCAAGGATTTGTTAACGATTTGCTGAATGATTCCGTCGGACATGAAGAATGCCGAGTTAAAAAGTTTTTTACCTCTGGGCTCAGGATTGATGCTGGGGCCGCCTACAATGGCAGCAATGCCAATACAATGTTGGGCTATTAAATCGAGCGACTCCCGCGATTGTTCAATAAATTCTTTTCGTTCGAGCAAATCGTGCGGGTAATAGCCGGTAACCGAAAGTTCTGAGAAAACGACCAGATCGGCACCCTCTGTTTTCGATCGATTGATGCAATCAATAATCCGGGATGTATTTTGTTCGAAATTACCAATGTGATAATTAAGCTGAGCAATTGCAATCTTCATGGAAACGGAATTAAAATATTACGCCAATTTTTAGTTTCAGCGAGTTGATAATGGTATTATCATTAAACGCATTGTCAGTGGTTACATCCATCAAGCCGTTCTGAAAAATCAGACCACTTGTAAAAGAAGTATTTCCTCCTAAATCGAAATCGAATCCGGCACCAACATTCATGGCCAAATTAAACATATTTATCTCGCCATTGACATTGGCTTTTTCGAGACTTCCATCGTTGCTGTCGCCTTTAGATGCAATGTTGAGCATGGCTGACAGACCAAATTGCCCCCAATAACAGGTGCGTTTAAACTGATTGGTTTTGAGCTTGAGTGCCATTGGAATTTCGACATACCGCAGACGGTATTTCACCTTGCACACCGAGGGTAGTGTTTCTCCCGCGAACTGGAACGGAGTTTCATTCTTGTAGGAGATTTCGCCGCCAATGTTCGAAATATGTAACCCGGTTAAAAGAGAATACCGCTCTTCCGCAGAGAAATAAAAATCACCGTTTAATCCAAAGTCGTATCCCAAAATTGATTTGCCCTTTTCGGCACCTGAATTCGTTGTACTCATCCAGTTTACGGACGGACTTCCGGCAAATGAAAGTCTGACGCGTGCCTGACTATAAGCTGAAAGTACAAAAGCAATTAAAAGAATTGATAAAAGAATTCGTTTCATAACGTAAGAATGAACTAGTTTTGTATTCATGTTAATCGGTACAGCAAAATTGAGAATTATCTCTACATAAACGTGTCTTTTTACTGTAAACTTTTGCCTTATCATAGGCTTGTTTCCTGCAAATCTCGAATTTTATCTTTAAATTGACAATAAAATAGCGATCAGAACGTAGATAAGTCATATAGAATTTAGATTTGATGACCAATGGTTCTGAATTGGATTGATAGTTTTAGTTTAATTGAAAAAAATAAATTTTTGTGAAACGAATCGTATTTTTTCTGAGTGTGGTCGTGGCGATAACTTCTTGTACTCAAAATCCTTTAAAAGTTAATGTGTCTAATATTTCTTCTGATCTGAAAATCAAACATCTGGATGCTGATTTGCTGCAGTTGAAAAAGGACGAAATTCCGACAGCGATTCCGAAGTTGAAAAAAACGTTTGACGAATTCTTCGATATCTTTACTTATCGAATGATCTCGATAGGAGGTTCCGAACAAGAAAATTTTCCGGAACTTTTGTTTTCGTTTGTTTCCGATAGCCTTATTCGCAGGTTGGATGTGGCTGTTAGTCAAAAGATTGATACGGTTCGGTTGCATAAAGATTTAGACGAAGCCTTCAAACATTATAAATATTATTTTCCAGGGAAACCGGTTCCGGTGATTTATACCAGTATTTCTGGTTTTAATCAGTCGGTTGTAACTTCGGCAAACCTTATTGGAGTAAGTCTCGATAAATACCTGGGAGCCGATAGTCCATTTTACCAACAATTGGGTTTGCCAGTTTACAAACGTAGAAACATGCACCCCGAAAAGATTGTATCGGATGTTATGTATGGATGGGCAGTGACCGAATGGCCCAAATCGGACCATGCCAATAATTTACTTGGTCAGATGATTCAGGAAGGGAAAATGATGTATTTTATTGATGCGATGCTGCCCGAAGTTAACGATACCTTGAAAATTGGTTATACAGAGAAACAGCTTCGTTTTTGCGAAAAAAACGAAGCTCTGATGTGGACCTTTCTTGCCGAGCATAAGTTGCTGTTTGCTACTGAACGAATGAGCGTAAAACGTTTTATGGACGATGGACCCTACACTGCTTCATTTGGAGATCAGTCTCCAGGCCGAACCGGAGTGTGGATTGGATGGCAAATCGTCCGTTCGTTTATGAAACAACATCCTGAGATGAAGTTGGCCGATTTGCTTTCCAATCAGGATTTTCAATCGATATTGAATCAATCGGGGTATCAGCCATAGAAAGCACGAGTCATAATTATATTACGATCACTCTTTCTATCATTCTAACCACAAGAGTGATCTCCCAAAAAGAAGGTTTTGTAATAACCAAGAACAACCTGTGGATCAATAAATAATTCGTCCACAGTTCGCTCATTTACAATTAAATTCGATTAATGGATCAATATTGCT
>JFJP01045890.1_pt1 | contig 10287 bp, 10 predicted proteins | sample 431651 | NCBI WGS metagenome assembly JFJP01 (sample SAMN02602958, study PRJNA72255) | Microbial mat metagenome, whole genome shotgun sequencing project. | biome: fresh water; feature: sink hole; material: water; isolation source: purple microbial (photo- and chemosynthetic) mats found in... | reverse complement strand
AGGGGAGCAAAAGTATAAAAACCCCGTTGAAATCTATTATAAATAGTTAGTTTTTAGTTGTTAGCAACTATTTATCCTTCCAAAGCGAATAGGGATGTTGGGAGAGATAAGAATTGTAATAGCGAGCGTCGTTGGTAACTTCTTGTCCCAACCATTCAGGTGTTGGAATTTCATCGGTAGGATCAGACAGCTCAACCTCTGCAATAATCAAACCTTGATTAACCCCAGTAAATTCATCCACTTCAAAAATAAATTCGTCTATTTCAACAATGTATCGGGTTTTCTCAATGGGGTGCTCCAAGCAAAGTTTAAGCAACTCTTTTGCATCTTTAACCGAAATGGCTTGTTCCCATTCAAAACGTGTGGTGCCAGTTTCATCACTAGCCCCTTTTATGGTTATAAACCCTTGATCGGATGCCATACGCACCCTAACCGTGCGCGCTGAATCGGTGGAAAGATATCCCTGAATAATGTCAAACTTACCCGTTGAATAGGCTTTAAAATCACCGGTTACTAAAAATTTACGTTCAATTTCCAATGCGGCATTAGTTTCCTCTTTGCCGAATATGTTGCCGAATATTCCCATAATGTAAGTTTTATTAGTTGCTTAATTGGCATAAATGTAACTACAAAGTTGGGATCCACCAAATGAAGACTGGTGTTCTGCAATGAATTGTTTTTTAGAATAATTCCACCATTGAACATTGGGCAGTACTGCTGTCATTATACAAATGGAATCCTTAACATTTACAGCCGATTTCAGCCGCTTTCTTCTATGTGAAAAACCTGTTTAGCTAATAAAAATATGATTATCCGAAATTAGTCAGTAATTGAAATTAAAAAAACCGTCCCCAGCTATAATCAAAATCTTAGGTTTTAGTATTCGCAGAATAGTTGCACTATTGTCATATAATTATAACTTTGACGACTGTTTATCAAAATTTGAAGAAGGGAGACTTACAAATTATCTTAAAATTACCAGCCATGACTGAACACAACTTCGACGATATAAGGCCTTACCACAACCATGAGATAAATGCCGCTATGAGCCGTCTGGCCTCTGATCCCGCGTTGAATGCAGTTGCCTCTTTTGTATATCCCGATGTGCCGGTTGAACAGTTGCAAAAAATGATTCAACAGATAAATACCGTTTCCGATTTTCAGGTAAATATTATGCATCGCGCCATTCATCAAATAATAAATAAAACCATTTCCCAATTCACCTATTCCGGATTTGAAAACATAGATCCCTCGAAAAGCTACCTCTTCATTTCCAACCACCGAGATATTTTGTTGGATTCTGGCTTGTTTCAGTTGGCGTTGGTTGACAATGGTTTTGATACCTCTGAAATTGCCTTTGGCAGTAATTTAATGTACTCCCAATTTGTAGTTGATATTGCTAAATCGAACAAGCTTTTTAAAGTAGAGCGCGGTGGCAATACCCGCGATATGTACCACAATTCCGTTATCTTATCGAAATACATCCGCCAAACCATCACCTCAAAAAACGACTCTATTTGGATTGCCCAGCGAAACGGAAGAACTAAAGATGGAAATGACAGTACCGACCAAGGCTTGCTTAAAATGTTCGACATGAGCAGTAACGGCTCCATTATTGATAGCCTTTCGGAATTGAATATTGTACCTCTATCTATTTCGTATCAGTGGGAAACCTGCGATGCAATGAAAATGTTTGAGTTGTATGTTTCAAAAACCGAAAAATATGTAAAAGCCCCAGGCGAGGATTTGAAGAGCATTTTAACGGGTATCAAACAATTTAAAGGCAACGTACACATTGAAATTACTGAACCCATTACTAACATTGATTTGCAGCAATTCAGCGGTTCCGATAAAAACGAATTGTTCAATTCCATTGCAAAGATGATTGATGCCCGTATTCACAGACATTATAAGTTATGGGATAACAATTACATTGCCTTTGATATCGAGAAGAATGCTACGACCTTTTTGAACGATAAATACACACCCGAAGCAAGGCTGTTATTTATTCAGGAAATGGAGAAAAAATTAACTGCCGTGGAAGGTGATAAAGAAGAACTAAAAGAACTTTATTTGGGCATTTATTCCAATCCGTTAAAGAATTCACTAAAAAAGGGGAATTAAATTCTTATCTCTTTTCGATGCTCCCATCTGCATAACGGGCGAATCGGCCCACAGAACGCTCATGCACTTGATCGGGTCGGTCCCATGGCCAACCTCCGAATTCTGTTTTCTGATAATCGCTTATGGCCTGCCGGATTTCGCTTTCCGTATTCATGACAAAAGGACCGTATTGTACCACCGGTTCCAGAATGGGTTCTCCTTCCAAAACAGCCAAAAAGCTTTCGCTTTTACCATTGGTGATAACAATAGATTCATTGCCATTCAGCTTAATACGGTTTGAGGCTTCTATTTGGAGATCATCGATTTGAATCGGACCCTCACCTTGATAAAAATAGACATTCCGGTTCAGGGTTTCTGATACTGCGGCCAATGTAATGGAAGCTCCCGGCTCCAAATGAATCAAAAAGATACCTACATGGTTTTTTTTATCTTTTGCCCACGACGAAGGAGCTGGGGCTATACTCTCGGTCCCTTGAAAATTACCTGCGATTAAGCGTACCGTCGATATGTTGTTGTTCGAATCTGAAATCTTAATAACAGGTATATCTTCCGCCCAAAGCATTTTGTATCCGGGCTGTGCAAATTTATCTTTGGCCGGAAGGTTAAGCCATACCTGAAAAAGCTCCGCCGGATTTTCTTTATCCTGGTTTATAAGGGGGAACATTTCATTGTGCTGGCAGCCGGCTCCGGCAGTCATCCATTGCACATCGCCGTTGCCATACCGCCCCTCATTGCCTTTTGAATCAAAATGGTCAATCAACCCTTCCAAAACAATGGTCACCGTTTCGAAACCCCGGTGCGGGTGCGCCGGAAACCCCGGTACTTTTTGCCCATGATACATGCTAAATCCATCTTTTCCTGAAAAGTCGCTACCTATATTGCGTCCAGCCAACGATACAGAAGGTCCCATTTCACTGTTTCCTTTCGGATAGCGGTCCTGATGATGGGCGCAGAATAGAAAAGGATTTTCCATGCTCCATTGAAAACCTATTTGTTGAACGTCGAGAATTTTTTTGTTTGTCTTCATATCTGCTTAATTCAAAATCATTTCAATACAGATAACAACTCATTTCTATTGGTTGTTTACCGTTATATCTAAATGACGGTTTAACTGATAAACCAAATAATCAAATTGGGCTCATTTTGAAAGACTCACAAAGCGTTTTTCTAAAATAATTGGAAAATGGTTGGTAGGTTGATTGGAAAATTAAGAGATTCATTGGCATAAACAAAAAGACAGAAAACAAAAAAGCCCGGTAATTAACCAGGCTTTCTTTTGTAGCGGGGACACGACTCGAACATGCGACCTTTGGGTTATGAGCCCAACGAGCTACCAACTGCTCCACCCCGCAATATATCTTTAGAACGAATTTATCTTGTTTTAGCGGGTGCAAATATAGTGTTATTATACAAAACCACAAATCTTTTGACGGTTTTTATTTTTAAGCTATTGAATTGGAACTTTTTCCCTATTAATCAGAATCCATCGTAAGGTACTTTTTCAATACAACCTTGTTTTAAAGCTAACAGAACAAATAGTTACCTAACAAGTGGCAAACTTTTTTATCTTTGCACGATTAAATAATTTTTGATGGAAAATTTTACCGGCATTAAAAATTTTATTCAGAAAATGCAAGACCGCTATCGATTAGTGGTGCTGAATGAAAACACTTTGGAAGACGTTTGGTACACGGTTCTTACCCGGATGAATTTGATGGCATGGATGGGTCTAATTGGACTTGTATTGGTTGCTTTAGGAATTGTACTGGTACCTTGATGGTTGATTCACTCGAACATCAAATTAAAATGCGCGACAACTATATTGCAAACATCCAGAATATTTTAAAAGGAGAGGAAACCCTGCCCCATTATAGAACCTCTGACTCTGCAAAAGCACTCCGACCAATAAATAATAACTCACAAAAATTCGATTCTGTGTTGGAAAATCAGATTGTTGAGGAAGAGCGCTACAATGTGAATTCAAACAACCCGCCTGTTGAAAGTAGAATTGAGATTAATAAACTTCATTTTTATTGTCCGCTCAAAGGAGCACTTACCAATGAATTTAATGCAGCTGGAAACCATTATGGGATTGATATTGTTTCGAACCTAAATGAACCCATTTTAAGCATTCTTGATGGAACTGTTGTTTTTGCCGGTTGGACGTTAGAAGCAGGTTATGTTATTGAAATTCAACACCGCAACGATTTGGTTTCGTTTTACAAACACAACAGCCAACTTCTTAAAGAAATTGGCGATAGGGTTAAGGCGGGAGAAGCCATTGCAATAATTGGTAATACCGGAGAATATACCACCGGACCACACCTCCATTTTGAAATCTGGCATAGTGGAAAGCCCCTTAACCCCAGCGATTATATTGTTTTTTAATAAATGGATACAGCACCCAAACATATTGCCATATTGGGATCGACCGGTTCTATTGGCACACAGACCTTAGACGTTGTAAAAGCCCATCCAAAAGAATTATCAGTAGAAGTATTAACTGCTAACACTAATGCTGACTTGCTTATAAAACAAGCCATTGAGTTTAATCCGAATGCGGTGGTAATTGTAGATGAAAGTCACTATCAAAAGGTAAAGGAAGCATTAACCCCTTTTGATATTAAAGTTTTTGCCGGTCAGGAATCATTGAACCAAGTAGTTCAAATGAGCACCGTGGATATTGTTGTTACTGCCATGGTTGGATATTCGGGGTTATTGCCTACCATAAAGGCCATTGAAGCCCATAAAAACATAGCATTGGCCAACAAAGAAACCTTGGTGGTTGCCGGCGATTTAATTACCCAACTGATTCAAGAAAATCAGGTTTTTATTACACCCGTTGATTCGGAACATTCGGCCATATTCCAATGCCTCTCAGGAGAACCCAATAAAATTGAAAAGATTATTTTAACCGCCTCCGGTGGTCCGTTCCGCGGTAAGACTACCAATGAACTTAAGCAAGTTACCTTAGCCCAAGCACTCAAGCACCCCAATTGGAATATGGGTGCGAAAATTACCATCGATTCGGCCACTATGATGAACAAAGGGCTCGAGGTAATTGAAGCCAAGTGGTTATTTGGGGTAACAAACCAACAAATTGAAGTGGTGGTGCATCCGCAAAGCATCATTCATAGTATGGTTCAGTTTACCGATGGAAGTATAAAAGCCCAAATGGGTCTGCCCGACATGAAACTTCCCATTCAATATGCATTGAGCTTCCCTGACCGATGGAAATCTGATTTCCCCAGGTTGGACTTTAATTTATACTCAAACCTGACATTTGAGCAGCCCAATTTGTCCACTTTCCGATGCCTTGCTTTGGCTTATGTAGCCCTTGAAAAAGGAGGAAATATGCCAGCTATCGTTAATGCCGCCAATGAAATAGCAGTGGCTGCTTTTTTAAAAGAGAAAATTGGCTTTCTGGAAATCCCAACCATTATTGAACGGGCTATGAATGGCATGTGGTTTGTTCCAAAGCCAACCTATCAAGATTATGTAGCCACCGACAACGAAACAAGAAAGCTGGCACAATCGTTAATAAAATAAAAACAGAAAATAATAGAGAATGGAAATAGTTATTAAAATATCACAGTTATTGTTGAGTTTGTCTATCCTGGTGATTGTTCACGAGTTTGGACACTTCTTTTTTGCAAAACTTTTTAAAACGAGGGTCGAAAAGTTTTATCTTTTTTTCGACCCCTGGTTTTCGTTATTCAAATTTAAAAAAGGAGATACAGAATACGGTATAGGCTGGCTGCCATTGGGCGGTTACGTAAAAATTGCCGGTATGATTGACGAGAGCATGGATAAGGAACAAATGAAACTTCCTCCAAAACCCGATGAATTTCGCTCAAAAACAAAAGGTCAACGATTACTGATAATGGTTGGTGGCGTTCTCTTTAACCTGCTTTTAGCCATACTTATTTATGCTGCCGTGCTAAAAACCTGGGGTGAAGAATACCTTCCGGTGGAGAACATGAAATATGGTATTGTATGCGATAGTGCCGCATTGGATATTGGTTTGCAAAACGGCGATAAGCTGATTTCCATCGACCATAATACCATCGATAAATCGACGGGCATTGTTGCCTATATTTTATTAAATGAAGCCAAAACCATTCAAGTGGAGCGCAATGGCGAACCAATAGAAGTTACCATTCCCTCAGAATTAGTACCTCGTCTGATTAAAGGTGAACCATTTATTATGCCCCGGTTTCCATTTTACATTGCTGATTTTGCCAAAGAATCGGTAGCAAAAGAGGTAGGCTTGCAGGTTGGCGATCAGATTTTAGGTATCGACACCATTTCCACCCAATATTTTGACCAGTTTAAAACAGCTATAAAAGGCTTTAAATCAAAACAAACTACGGTTACCTATGCCCGTGGAAATGATACCATAACCTCAGCCATTACAATTCCTGAAAGCGGATTGCTTGGTGTAGCTCCGGAATTTATAAAGGTGTTTGAACTCAAAAAAATTGAATATGGCTTTTTAGAAGCAATTCCTGCAGGAGTAAAAAAATCAATCCGGGTTGGACAAGATTATTTGAAACAGTTTAAACTGCTTTTTAATCCCGACACAAAAGCTTACGAGTCGTTGGGCGGCTTTATATCCATTGGTAAAATATTTCCTTCGGAATGGGATTGGCAGTCGTTTTGGAACCTTACCGGATTTTTGAGCATTATGTTGGCGATACTGAATATTTTACCCATTCCTGCTTTGGACGGCGGACACGTAATGTTTGTTTTATACGAAGTAGTAACCCGTCGCAAACCGAGCGAAAAGTTTATGGAATATGCTCAAATGGTTGGAATTTTCTTGTTACTAGCGTTACTTCTCTTTGCAAATGGTAACGATATTTTTAAAGAAGTAACTAAGTTTTTGCATAAGTAAAATAGGTCAACCTATTCAATTATTCTGCTTTTTATAAACGGGTAGAAAAGAACTTCAAATTGATATTATTGAATTACATATTACTAACCATCGGCTAACCCGATGGTTAGTTTTTTTTTGCTTTCTCTGAACGCTTTCTGGGTTCCCATTTGTTCCAACCTATGTTTGTAATTGAACCAATTATCTTTTAATAAAATGAAGGAACGACAGGATAAAAAAATTATCTTTGAAAAAACAGACACCCTATGCCACTTTTAAAAGGAATTGTAAGTTGGTTAACCATCAAGCGGATGAACGAAATTAACCTATTTCGCGAATATCCGGGAAATGTGCAGCGCGACACATTGATGCAACTGCTAGATGTAGCGCGCGAAACATGGTATGGCAATCAATACGGGTTTGAAAATATTACAAATTACAACGATTTTTGCAAACAAGTTCCGTTGCAAGAATATGACGATTTAAAATTTTTTGTGGAGAAACTGAGGAATGGAGAAAAAAACCTGCTTTGGCCCGGAGAAATTCGTTGGTTTGCCAAATCGAGCGGAACCACCAGTGATAAAAGCAAGTTTATTCCGGTAACCCAAGAAGCATTAGACGATTGCCATTTCAGGGGTGGAAAAGATGTAATGTATTTCAACGAGAAGCTTTACCCCGAAAACAGGGTGCTCAAAGGGAAAGGGCTTATTATTGGAGGAAGTCATAAAATAAACAATTTTAGCAATGAATCATACTTTGGTGACCTGTCGGCTATTTTGATAGAAAATTTTCCTTTTTATGCAGAGTTTTTAAGAACGCCTAAAACATCCATTGCTTTAATGGAAAACTGGGAAGAGAAACTAGAACAAATGGCTCAGGCAACCATTCCCGAAAATGTTACCAGTATCTCTGGAGTTCCTTCGTGGACCTTGGTTTTACTTAAAAGAATACTTGAAATAACTGGGGCAAGTAATATTATGGAAGTGTGGCCAAATCTGGAGCTTTTTATACATGGAGGCGTGAGTTTTGATCCTTATAAATCACAATATCGTCAGATAATAAGCAATCCCAACATGCATTATATGGAAACGTATAACGCTTCAGAGGGGTTTTTTGGAATTCAGGATGATCCAAACGACCCAGCAATGCTATTAATGCTTGATTACGGTATTTTTTATGAATTCATACCGGTAAATGAAATTGGGAATAAAAACCCCACTACGTTGCAAATTGATGAAGTACAACCCAATGTTAATTATGCGATGGTAATTACCACCAATGCCGGATTGTGGCGATATATTATTGGCGATACCATTAAGTTTACACAGACATTTCCTCATAAGTTTTTAATTACCGGCCGTACCCGACATTTCATCAATGCTTTTGGCGAGGAATTAATTGTTGACAATGCCGAAAAAGCATTGGGAATAGCTTGTCAGAAAACCGGTGCCGAAATTAATGAATATACAGCAGCTCCGGTTTATATGGAAATAGGCAAACAAGGAGCCCATGAATGGCTTATAGAATTTGAGAAAGAACCCGCTGATTTAGATTATTTTACCTATGTCCTTGATGATGCATTAAAAAACGTTAACTCCGATTACGAAGCCAAGCGATTTAAGAGTTATAACTTAGATATGCCTCGCATTAAAAGCATTCCAAAAGGAACTTTCCATCAGTGGTTACAGCAAAAGGGAAAATTAGGTGGACAACACAAAATACCCCGGCTGTCAAACAATAGGGAATTTATTGAAGATATTTTAATCATGCTTCCATCAAAAATTAAGCAGTGATTCGCATCGTAAATTTTTTGACACTTTTCATACTCGGAATTGGATGTATTCATAGCCAGCCCCTGATTCTTTCTATGCCACCGTATGATTTTTTAGCTGCCGATGTTTATGGGCAAATATATACTGTAAATGGTAGCGAACTAATGAAATATGATGCTCAGGGTAATTTCAAACAAAAACAGGTTAACAATCGCTTGGGAACTATCGGTACTATTGATGTTACCAATCCATTAAAAATTCTTGTTTTTTATCGCGAAAGCAATGCATTGGTTTTTTTAGATCATGAACTTATAGAAATAACCGGACCGTTGGATCTTTATCTAACCACTGACTTTGAAGCTACCCACGCTTGCTCCTCTTCCGACGACGGATTCTGGCTGTGGAATCCGATACAACAAAAAGCATATCACTTCAATAGCCAACGGGTTTCCGACAGACAAACCATTTGCCTTAGCGATTGGTTGGTAAATAATTTGGTTACTGAAATTTTGGAGCGGGAACAAAGTTTATTTGTTGTAACAGAACATAACGTATTGGTTTTCGACTTTTTTGGAACCTACCTGACTAATTTGCCACTGAAACAAGTCAAAAATTTGAATATAAATTCCAAAACCTTACTTTGGCTCAGTGGCAATAATATGCTGACTTATGACTGGGTTCTGCACCAATCCGGTGAAATACCAATACCTGAAGGTAAAACACCTAAACAGGCTTTTATAAAAGGAAATAAAATGATCCTCGGATTTGAGAAAAGTATCGAAATTTATGATTTAAAGTAGTGGATCACCCTCATTTTAGGCGGTAATAATAGTTTTATGCTCCATAAAAAGAACCAATTTGAACTCATCCTCTGGGACTGGAACGGAACCCTGCTCAACGACCAGGCAATTTGCATCGAAGCCATGAACCTATTGTTGGCGAAACGAGGGTTGCCCATGCTTACCGATGTTATTTACCGAACAGTATTTACTTTCCCAGTTAAAACATATTACGCCCAATTGGGGTTCGATTTCACCAAAGAGCCCTTTGAAATTCCAGCCTTAGAATTTATGGAACAATACCATCGTTTGCTCCCTCAGGTCGCGTTATTTGACGATGCAATACCAATACTCCAGCATTTTCATCAATTGGGTTACCGGCAAATGATCCTGTCAGCCATGGAGCAGGATTCCTTGATTGCCACGGTTAAAAACCTCCAGGTTTTCGATTATTTTGAACAAATAGCCGGAATTGAGGACCAATATGCCCATGGAAAGGTAAACCGCGCCAAAGAACTGTTTTTACAAAAACACATTGCCCAGCAAAACACGTTGCTCATTGGTGACACCCTTCACGATGTGGAAGTAGCCAGCGAGCTGGGATGTCAATGCTTGTTGGTATCGCGCGGCCATCAATCCCCGGAAAGGTTACGGGTTAATGGCAACTCGGTGGTGGCAAATTTGCAGCAGGTTTTAGAATGGGTAACCAAAATAAATCGTTAAATTTAACTCATGC
>JFJP01041037.1_pt1 | contig 10287 bp, 4 predicted proteins | sample 431651 | NCBI WGS metagenome assembly JFJP01 (sample SAMN02602958, study PRJNA72255) | Microbial mat metagenome, whole genome shotgun sequencing project. | biome: fresh water; feature: sink hole; material: water; isolation source: purple microbial (photo- and chemosynthetic) mats found in... | reverse complement strand
AGGCAAAAGTAAATCGGTAATGGGAACAGGAGAACCGGAGGAAATAAAAAAAGTATCCCGAAGTTTAACAGAACATTGGATAAACTTAAAAAGTAGTTTAACTTCGGGGGATGAAGTAGTAAAACAACATAATCACAAATATTTGTATTCACTTAAAAACAATTTAACTATGAAAAATTTAGCAATTCTATTCTTATTAATTAATGTTACCTGCTTATTACAAGGCCAGGATATCAATTACACTGTAAAATGTGAAAAAGGTGGGGCAATCACCAACCTTGATTCCATCTTTTTCGAGAACCTCTCCAATGATACACATATTATATTTGGAACATTACCTAACCAAAGAAGCTATGTTGTAAACCTAACCTCACAAAAAGTAGAAATCAATACCGGTTTAATGAATTTTATTGATGAAGACCAATTCTATAAAGTTGTGAAAAATGTTCCGGGGGAAATAAGTATTCGATGTAAAAACAAAATTTCAGATGATATTAATCTGTCGATTATAGATTTAAGCGGTAAAAAATTATTTAGTCAAAAAATCAGCTCAAACGCCATAGCCAATACTATAAATGTTAACATTCCTTATGCCGGTATATACATTTTAAAATTACATTCAACTGCAGGAGTTGCGAGCTACAAAGTTGCAGGTGCCGAAAATTCCGGTACTTTCAGCTATGCCCTTAGTGAAAATAATGTATCGGAAACTGCTTTTTCACAATTAAAATCTGTTTCAGAAAAAAATGAATCAGATTTTAGCTTTCAAAAAGGTGATAGTTTAAGGGTTACAGCATACTTGAATGGGAATAGCACTTATCAGGTCGTTTTTAAAGTTAACGAGTCGGATACCTTGAATTTATTTTTTGTGAGTGATGATGAAAATTATTTAATTGTTGAAAACAAAAAATACCCGCTTAATTTGGGACATCATGTTTGGTTCAGTGAACTCGATTGTGGCAATTTCGATATTTACGCACATGGATTATATTTAACCTCAGATATCACTATTGATAAATTTGGTAACGACCAATCAGGAAAAAGCCTTTTTCCTTCAGGAAAAGGTAATATATTAGTCTTTAACATGTTTAACAAAGACTCCACTTTTGTTCCGGGAAAATATATTTTCGTTGATGACATTAATTGTTCCGGAGAAGTAACTGATGGCGCCAATACTTATACAATGGGGGCTTCGGATAAACTTGTTACATCAAAAAAAGAGATGAACGACCCTACTATTTATGCTTTAAATGTTGACCTTACGATAGATTGGGTCAATGTGGATTTCAACAATCCATCTTCTGATGTAATAACCAAGTTCACAAATTATAAAAATGCAAATGTTGGCATTAAAAAAGGAAATGTATTGGTAGAAAAAAATAATGATACCTATACTATAACATTTGATTGCCTTGATAGTAAAGGTTTAAGAATTACGGGGAAATATAAAGGTTCCTTAAAATTTATTGAATTTGGCATTTAAAGTAATTAGACAGGGTATTCTGAATATTTTGAAATCACCGGGGTCGGTGAGGATTTGAATCCGTGCCTTGTCGGAAACGGCAAAAAGGTTCAATGGCAGCAATACATTTCTCTTTCTTCCGTAAGAAAGTATCGCATAGTTTATAAAAGTTATATCATAAATTTATCAATACAAGGTTATTCAATACTTAAAATGGCAGGCAAAAGGGAATCGGTAATGGGAGCAGTAAAACTAGAGGAAACAAAAACAAAATCCCGAAGTTTGACAGAACATTGGATAAACTTAAAAAAGTAGATTAACTTCGGGAGATGAAGTAGTTGTAGGGCAAGCTTGAGCTCTTAGACAGGCTTTCACTAAGCTGATAAAATGAGATTAAAATTTAAATCAGATATGAAAAGAATATTAATTCTACTAAGTAGTATTGTTTTGTCAAACTTGATTGCTTTTTCTCAGTTGGGCTGGACACCTTTAACGAGTGGAGTCACTTATGAATTAAGCTCAGTTTTTTTCATCGGGCAGACAGGTTACGCTGTTGGTGGTAATGGTCAAACAAATGGAAATGTCGTTTTAAAAACAATCAATGCAGGAGAAAATTGGTCGATAAGCTGCCGGACGGAACTTCAATTCTATTCAATATTCTTCACAAAAGTTAGTACTGGTTATGCTGTTGATTATGACGGAATCATACAGACAACTGATGGAGGTGCAACATGGACAAGGGTCTTTGACAATCAGAGTCTATCTAAATACAGTTTTTTAAAGTCAATTTTTTTTGCTGATACACTTACCGGTTATTGCGTTGGTGGTTTTGACCAGTTTAACCCTATATTGAAAACTAGCGATGGAGGAAAGACTTGGACGGACAAATCAAGTGAATTTAATAAAGCATTAAATTCAGTTTATTTTGTCGATGCACTCACAGGTTATGTAGTTGGAAGCGCTGGAACAATATTGAAAACTAATGACGGAGGAACAACTTGGTCGAAACAAGCAAGTGGAACATCTGCATATTTCTCATCAGTATATTTTCTTGATGCCAATACTGGTTATGTAGTTGGTTCTGGTGGTACTATATTAAAAACCACTAATGGTGGAACAAACTGGACTGCGCAAACAAGTGGAACAACAAATGAATTAAAATCAGTTTACTTCACCAATGCCAATACTGGTTATATTGTTGGTGGTTTGGCAACTGAATATGGTTGCTGTCAAATTCGTTATGAAGGAACGATATTAAAAACAACAGACGGAGGAATAAATTGGACACCCCAAACCGGAGCAGAAACAAATTATTTGTATTCCGTTTGCTTCATTGATGATTCTATTGGTTTTGCTGTTGGTACAAATGGGTTAATTCTAAAGACCACAACTGGTGGAACAAACTCAATTAATGACATTACTTTTGATAAAAAAATCAGTATCTATCCAAATCCCAATGACGGTGACTTTACTGTAAAGTATAATAATTCAACGGGAAAATTATTACTAATAAGAATTAAAGATTTATCAGGCAAAACGATATTTGAAAATACTTGTTCTCAAAACTCTTTTCGGTTCAATAAAAAAGTGCTAAATAAAGGTTTGTATATTGTGTCAATAATTGGTGATGACATATACTTTACAAGTAAGATGATAGTGAAATAAATTAGAATTTAGAAACAAATGGACAAAAAGCCAGCCCATAACTTCCCTCCGCTGTCGCGCGATTGTATCGCGTGGTTTTATATGAGTCACCAGCTCATAATTCTAACACCGGTGCATCATTTTCTAATTACATTATTTTTTGGTTACGGACATTCATATTTAATCGTTTTGTAACATATTTTTAATATTTTAACACTGTCTTTGTGTTCATTAATTTCAACTGAAATAAAATCTTATGGAAAGTTTCTACATAATCATTGTGGGGGTATTGTTCCTGTTGGCTATATCCGATTTGTATGTTGGCGTTGCAAACGATGCAGTTAATTTTCTGAACTCAGCAATTGGTTCGAAAGCCGCTCCGCGCTGGCTTATCCTGTTTATGGCATCACTGGGAATACTTATTGGTGCGGCTTTTTCGAACGGGATGATGGAAGTAGCCCGAAAGGGTATTTTTAATCCCGATATGTTTTTTTTCCCCGAAATAATGATCATTTTCCTTGGGGTAATGATTACCGATGTAATCATGCTCGATGCATTCAATACAATGGGTTTACCCACTTCAACCACAGTTTCACTGGTTTTTGAGTTGCTTGGGGCGTCGGTGGCAGTAGCCATGATTAAAATAAAACAGAATGGCGGCTCAGTGTTGCAGGAGCTTTCACAATATATTAATTCGGAAAAAGCGCTGGCCATTATTACAGGAATATTGATTTCAATAATCATCGCATTTACGGTGGGAATGATTATTCAATATATCACCCGTTTGCTGTTTTCGTTTAAATTCGAGACTCCGATGAAGTATTTTGGCTCTCTTTTCGGGGGATTTGCCATAACGGTAATTACTTATTTTATTCTTGTAAAGGGAATTAGCGATTCATCTTTTGCCGATGTTCAGGTTTCCGGAGGGACTACACTCAGTGAGTGGATTAACGAAAATTCTTCACTGGTTTTGCTTTACAGCCTCATTTTCTGGACAGTTATAATTCAACTTTTGCGCTGGATTTTCAAAATCAATATACTGAAAATAGTTGTGCTGGCAGGTACATTTGCTTTAGCCATGTCGTTTGCCGGAAATGACCTTGTAAATTTCATTGGGGTACCTGTTGCAGGTTTTATTTCGTTTAAGGCATGGATAGCCTCAGGCGCTGTATCACCCGAATCATTTTCGATGGGAATGCTTGCAGAAAATGTTGACACGCCCGGGTATATGCTAATACTGTCAGGTTTAATCATGGTGGCCACACTAATTTTTTCCAAAAAAGCCAGGGTGGTTACTGCTACAGAGGTTAATCTCGCCAGACAGTCGGAAGGGGCTGAAAAATTTGAATCATCAGTAACGGCCAGATTAATAGTTAAATCGGTATCCCGGTTAAACAAAAGAGTTAAACGACTTATGCCTTCTCCTGTTTTGAATTTCATCAACAGCAGGTTTGTTCCTGTGCAACTTGCCGGCAAAAACGATGCTGATCCACCTTCGTTCGATATGTTGAGAGCTTCTGTTAACCTTGTAATTTCGAGTGCCCTGATTGCATTTGGCACTTCTTTGAAACTGCCCTTGTCCACTACATTTGTAACTTTTATGGTGGCCATGGGAACATCGCTGTCAGACAGGGCATGGGATCGTGACAGCGCTGTTTTTCGCGTTTCAGGAGTAATTACTGTTATTGGCGGTTGGTTTTTTACTGCTGTAATAGCCTTTACAGGGGCTGCACTGATTGCTTCGCTTATTTCTTTGGGTGGAAATCTGATGATTATTGTATTTATGGCAATAGCAATTTTTGCAGTTGTCAGAACCCATATCATAATCAAGAAACGTTCAGAAACTACGGTAACAGAACAGGAAGACCTGATAAATGCGCATGATCCGTATGAAGTAATCGTATCGAAGAGTCTGAAGCAGATGAGCAAAGCAATAGCTTCATCGTCAGGTATTGTTACGATGGCTATCGAAGGTTTTAAGAACGAAGACACTACCATGCTAAAACGGGCTGAAAAATCAAGCGCTGACTTTCTGCGGCGCTCAAAAAGAAATAAAGAAAAAGGATTTTCAACTGTACAGGTTTTTTCAAGCGGATTGGTTGACTCGGGACATTATTACCTGCAGGTGATGAATTTCAAACGCGCTATGGCACAGGCCAGTCATTTTATGCTCGAACCAATTCTTGTTCATACAAAAAACAACCACAAGCCATTTGTTGCTGAACAACAATCCGAACTCTTCAACCTTTCAACACAGACGGAAGGGTTCTTTAACAATGCACTGGCAATTGTCAAAGAAACAAAGTTCGATAACATCGAACAGTTACTGGTTGAGCGCGATAATATTCTTGATTTCATTGCACGGCTGGAAAAGAACCAGATTAAACGCATTAAAAACCAGGAAGTAAATTCACGCAACTCTGTACTCTTTTTTAAAATTATTGCCGAAGTAAAGTTGCTTGTGTTGGATACCGTAAACATGCTGAAATCGGGACAAGAGCTGATTAAAAGTATTTCGAAAAATTTAACGGAAAACTGATAAACCGATACATTGCAGATTGATAATGAGAGTTTGCAGTAGTTCTTGCTTTGGAAAATAAATAATTTGTAATACAGGGGATCAAATCCCGATTTAAAATTATTTTTGCGATATGAGAGATTTGGTCAACTCAATCGTTTTAATCATACTGCTGGTATTTTATTGCTTTGAAAAAAATATCAACAGCAATGTTGCTGAATTTCTTAAAATCATTCAACCGACTGAATCGGGCAACAGGTTATATTTTTTGCAAACTTTAAATAATTGCAATTTCTGTTTTATAACCAAAAATAAAAATATTAACACCGGCATTCCCAAACAAAAAGTGTTTGCCGGCAAAAAACATCTGAGTTACATTCATAAATCCATTCTTACAAGGATTACTTTTCATGGTGTGATTAAAGGTAATTATTTTATTACTGAACATTATTCCTTTATATTGCCATCCCATGTTCTGTTAATGATCATCCCATTTCACTGGTTTACTTAAATTTCGCTAACAATGAAGGTATTGCGCGGTTAGATCCATTTTTGCAGTTAGCATTTCAGGGTAAAACATCAGCATATTTATAAATCATACTGATATAGAGAGTTGCATGGCTGCACAATTGCAGAAACATGATAACACTACCTGATACTGCAATAAATGGCTATCCTGAGTCTGGTTTACAATCGTTGGGAATTTTATAAAACTGAATCAACAACATTACATGGAAATTTTTAATATAGCAGTAATTGACCTGATGATAAATGTAGTACTTGCAGTTATCATGTTTGGGTTGGGAATCTCACTTACAATAAACGATTTTAAAAACATACTGATTGCACCAAAATCATTTTTTGTCGGGTTGGGTTCGCAAATGATTGCCTTACCAATTATTGCTTTTCTAATTATTTTACCTTCTAATCTGCCAGATACCTATAAGGTTGGCATTATGATACTTGCTGCCTGTCCCGGAGGTACAACTTCGGGGTTGGTGACATACCTCTTCAGAGGCAATGTTGCACTTTCAGTTTCGCTTACAATAATAAACAGCTTACTTACAATTTTCACAATTCCCATAATTGTTAATTTCTCACTCGACTATTATTTACATCAGAAGGTCAGTATCAGCTTACCACTTATTGATACTGTAATTCACATTTTTATTATTACCATTTTACCGGCAATTGCAGGATTATATCTCAAACGTATCTATCCTGAATTTTCTGCCTTTTTACAGAAATATCTGAAATACCTGTTAATAATCCTGCTCGCAGCGGTATATTCCGTTAAGTTTTTCGCCGATATTGCCACAGGCGGTTCAGGAATTACCAGGGTTGAGGTTTTTGAAATTCTTCCATACGCAATAGCTTTTAACCTTTTAAGTTACGTGTTCAGCGTTGGCATTGGCCGGTTAACCAAACTAAATATGCGGGATACACTCACCATCGCTTTAGAGGTATCTCTTCAAAACACCACGCTTGCCCTGCTGATTGGAGGAACGATGTTACAAAACCAGGATTTAATAAAACCTGCGCTGATTTATGCCATGTTTTCATTCTGGATTTCGATAATTTTAGGCATTCTGACAATCAGTTTGCATAAGAAAAAACTAGAATTTAAATTTTAAAGAGAACAATTAATATTGATTTTGATGAAAATAGAAAGCAATAAAGCAGAGTTATGGCACTCAATTGAAAGCAACGAAGTTTTTAATCTGATTGAAAGTTCGCAAACCGGACTAATATCTGATGAAGCTAAAAAGCGGCTTTTAAAATTCGGGCCAAACCAAATAATAAGAAAGAAAAAAGACGGAGTAATAAAACTTTTATGGCGGCAAATCAACAATCCGTTAATATGGGTACTCATTGGTTCGAGTACTTTAGCCACGCTGTTAGGCAAAATAACCGATGGGTTGGTGGTGCTTTCGGTTGTTGTGGTAAACACTATAATAGGATTTATACAGGAATTTAAGGCTGGGAAAGCCATTGAAGCGCTGAACGAAATGGTACCTGAAAATGCAAATGTTTTGCGTGACGGCAGATATATTACGATTTCGGTATCAGAAATTGTGCCGGGCGATATTGTACAACTGGCAGCCGGCGACCGTGTGCCAGCCGATATGCGGCTCATTCACCAAAAAAACCTTACCGTTGAAGAAGCTGCCCTGACCGGCGAATCTGTTCCTTCACAAAAAAACACGCAACCGGTAAATGAACAGGCTGTTTTAGGCGACAGGAAGAGCATGGTTTTCAGCGGTACCCTCGTTACAACAGGTACAGCAACGGCGGTAGTTGTTAAAACGGGTATGTCAACCGAACTGGGCAAAATATCAGATATGCTTAGTGAAGCCACCGATTTGGAAACGCCATTGACAAAAAAACTGGCAACCATTGGCAAATACCTTACCATTGGTATTGTATTGATAACCTTTTTTATATTGGTTGTGGGTACTATCCGCGCCACAAATTTCGGTATTGATTTGGGCGTAGCCTTAAAGGACAGTCTTGTTTTTGCAATTGCTTTGGCAGTTGGAGCGATACCTGAAGGGCTGCCCGCAGTAGTTACCATAGCCCTGGCAATTGGTGTGCAACGAATGGCCAAACGTAAGGCTATTATACGCAAGCTGCCCGCAGTAGAAACCCTGGGCAGCACAACCGTTATTTGCTCCGACAAAACCGGAACACTCACCAAAAACGAAATGACTGTCAGTGAATTATGGACCTCGCAAAGCAGCATTCAGGTTTCAGGAGTTGGTTATAATATAACGGGGTCTTTTCAAAGTGACGGAAATGAAATAAAAACCCTAACCAATGATATCGAAACCTTATTAAAAGGTGCAGTTTTATGCAGCGATGCCCATATTAAACCCAATGGTGAAAATTTCGATATATCGGGCGACCCCACAGAAGTGGCAATTATTGTAGCTGCGGCAAAGGCCGGAATTTCCGCCGGCGATTTACGCATTGAAATCCCCAGAACCGATACAATTCCTTTCGATTCAAGCTTACAATACATGGCCTCGCTCCAGGCCAATAAACAACTTATTATAAAAGGCGCTCCCGAAGTTGTTTTAAAACGCTGCAACAGTTTACCCGACAACTTTAATTTACAAACCATAACATCTCAAATAAACTTTTTTGGGGCAAAAGGAATGCGGGTATTGGCAGTAGCACAAAAGAAATGGGAAAAGGAGGATCATAATTTAATCATTGAAGATACCAGTGACGGGTTCGAATTTGTGGGACTGATTGCGATGATTGACCCGCCACGTGCAGAAGCAATTGCCGCAATAAAAGATTGCCACAAAGCTGGCATTGTTGTAAAAATGATTACCGGCGACCATAAGGAAACTGCCCGTTCAATTGGAATGCAACTGGGAATTTCGCGCGATGGCAAAGTGCTGACAGGCATAGAGTTGTCTGAAATGGACGACGAAGAATTAATCAAAGCGGCATCAGCCGTGAATATCTTTGCCAGAGTAGCCCCGGAGCATAAACTGAAACTGGTAAAGGCACTGCAAAACATAAACCAGATTGTAGCTATGACCGGTGACGGGGTTAACGATGCTCCATCGCTCAAACAGGCCAATATTGGTGTAGCCATGGGAATTACAGGAACATCGGTGTCTAAAGAATCGGCAGATATTGTACTGGCTGACGATAACTTTGCAAGTATCAGTGCGGCTGTGGAAGAAGGCCGCAGGGTGTACGACAACCTTCTGAAATCGCTCGCCTTTTTGCTCCCTACAAATTTAGGACTTGCCTTTATCCTCATTTATGGCATCATGTTTTTCCCTTTTAACCCTGTTACCAGTGTATTGTTGTTGCCAATGCTGCCTACCCAGTTATTATGGATAAACCTGGTTGCAGCCATTGCCCTGGCTTTGCCGCTTGCATTCGAAGTAAAAGAGCCCAAAGTAATGAGTCGCCCGCCGCGCCGTCCATCAGCACCACTGTTTAACAACTTCATTACATTCAGGGTTGTTTTTGTTTCCATTTTAATGACTATCGGAACTATTTTACTGTTTAATTACGAATATTATGCTGGATTAAATAGCGGTTTACAGGCATCGCTTGCCCTTTCAAAGGCACAAACCATTGCTGTAACATTTGTTATTATGTTCCAGATATTCTATATGATTAACTGCAGGTCGCTGAATGATTCGGTTTTTAAAATTGGTTGGTTCAGTAATAAATTTGTTTTTTATGGTATTGGGGCAATACTTGCAATGCAGGCTTTGTTTATTTACACACCATTTTTCCAGCAGGTTTTTGGTACAACTTCACTTAGCCTGCGCGATATAGCAATATCGGCACTTACAGGTTTTCTTATTTTCCCAATTATAAGCATCGAAAAATGGTTGTCGAAAAGAATCTTTGAATAACGTTGTTTATTTTACATTCAACCCCATTCGATAGGGGTTGCAGCCACGTTTAGTGCATGTTACCACGGGCGAAACCCGTGGTAATTCACATTGAACCCTGCGGGTTCCGATGGTCAAATAAAAATCGCAACGCGATTGAATATGAATAGCCATGGTTGAAATGCATGGATGATGAATATAAGATTAACCCCAACCCGGCAGGTTGACATGTTTATAGAAAACGAATATTGTGTAACAAAAGGTACGATACTGACCAGGGTCGAATGTTCGTT
>JFJP01041036.1_pt1 | contig 10287 bp, 10 predicted proteins | sample 431651 | NCBI WGS metagenome assembly JFJP01 (sample SAMN02602958, study PRJNA72255) | Microbial mat metagenome, whole genome shotgun sequencing project. | biome: fresh water; feature: sink hole; material: water; isolation source: purple microbial (photo- and chemosynthetic) mats found in... | reverse complement strand
CCGAGGAACTTGTTTTTTAGACATTGAACTACACAGTCACTTTCTCATTTCCTAATGTGTGCAGTCAAAATACTAAAAAGTGCTTGGGCTTGCAAGAAGTTATACGATTGCAGAATCTCGGCAAGAAATATTAGTTATGGTACCAAAAATATTATAGGTTATAGACATCTGAAAAATTGGTTGTCTATTATCATTCTGCCTATGGCTCCCAGAATGATATTGATGTGAGATTTTTCAGATGTCTCGGTTAGTTCTTTATTCGAGAATGAAAATATCGATTGCCGAAGAATTCATCAATGATCATAAGAACAAAAAAAGCGAATAGTCCCATGATAAAAAATTTGCCGGACGGTGTATTCACTGCTTGATTGACCGGATGAGTATATTGTTCTGTCCAATTCGAGAATGCATCTATTACAGTGTTGTATGTTGCAGAGTACGCTTCAATGTTTTTAGATAATGCACTGGTGCCGCCGGTTGAAGACGATGGATTAGATACCAACGCAATTCCGATCATTGAAAGCACTAACACCATTGCAAATATGTTAGAAGAATTCTTAATTGCCCGCAGCCAAAATGATTCTTGTTGAGCGGGAAGGATTTCTTTCATTACGTGTGCGGTGAATTTTCGTGTTGGAGATACGGCGATATCATTCTGCACCGTTTTTTGTATCGCTTTCAACAATAGAATCTCTTTTTGCAAATCGGAAGATTTTGAGATCATAATCTCTACCTCGTTATAACGCAACGGAGTTAAAGTGCCATCCAGATATTCCATTAATTCTTCTACTGTGGGGTTCTTCATATATTCACCATTTGTTTCATTTCAGAAAAATGCCGCAGCACGGCAGATCGTAATTGAATTCGCGCGCGAAACAATCTATTCTTTACTGTGCCAAGCGGCAAACCAGTCACACTGATAATCTCTTCATAACTCATTTCCTGCAAAAAGAACATCGTCAAAATAGTTGAGTAACTCTCTTCCATAGTGGATATTTCACGCCGAACAATTTCAGAGAATTCGTTGCTTTCCAATTCTATATCTGGTTCATCATCTTCGGACGGTATTTCTATCTTCATCTCCTCGTCATTTTCCATATCAATAGACAAGAGATTATTGCTGCCGCGTTTATTCAACGCCGATGAACATACATTGAATAAAATTCTGTAGAACCATGTAGAAAAACTCGATTTCCTCTCGAAACTTGGCAGCGCCCTATATGCGCGAACAAAAGCATCCTGCAATGCCTCTTCTGCCTCACTTCTGTTCTTAAGCATTCTCACTGCAAGGATCATAGCCTTATCCTTATGACGATCAACCAATTCGGCATACGCCCTCTGGTCTCCGTCAATAACACGCTGGATAATCTCGTTCTCAGTAGTTTTCATTCAATAGTTCTGCTGAACATATGCTTACTTAGACTATCATGCTCCATTTCAGGTTTCACGATTCGGTTGTTATATTCTGAAAATATTCCGAAATAAAATTGAAACCTTGACGGTGAACTTCAAGTCAAAGTAATAAAGCCAGGAACAAACATCAATAACCAAATAGAGGAGATATTATGAACGAAGAAATTCTTATCCCAATTTTCATGTTTGCTTGTATTGCAGTAGTATTATATAAATTTTTCGATGTTCGTCACAAAGAACGAATGACGATCATCGAAAAAGGATTGGTAAGTGAAGACCTGAAACATCTCTATGTGCGCGGATGGAAAACAAACCCATATTCGTCACTCAAATATGGAATGTTAGCCGCATTCATCGGAGTGGGCATTTTGGTCAGTGCATTCTTATCTCAAATGTTCTTTTCCCATGAAGAACAGATCACAGCAGGAATCATTTTTCTGTTCGGCGGAGTTGGTTTGATCACATTCTATGCTATTGCGAAAAAAAGAATGTCGGAAGATGAAAAACAACAATCCTAGATAGAACCTTCATTAATTGTATAGAAATGTTCGGAACAAAAAAAAAGATCGAGCACATGCTCGATCTTTTTTTTACGAAAACACCTTCAAACAAATTTTCTTACATCTTTCCAAGCAATACCAAAATAATTTCGGAAAGAATGAGAGCGATTATGATCCATTCCAGAAACTGAGCCCGTTGGGCTTCCAAACGGGAAATGACGAATGTTGAAGAGCGGGAAATGATCGAAACTTTTTGTTGAATGGCGCGAATTCGGTCCTCAAGATCGAATTCGCGTTTTAATTTTTTATACAATTCATCAATCTTCTTGCCGCCGCTCCACACAATTTCCGGCTCATCAAAAGCAGAAAGATTATAAGCCAGTTCTTGCTCTACAGAAATTGCAAGACCAACCTCTTTTGTTAACGTTTTTTCATTTTTTTGAATCCTTCCCTGTGAGGCTAAGGTGGCAATGGATTCTTCTAATCTGGCAAACGTATCTGAAATCAGAGATTCATAATATTCCAACGACACGGATCGACTGAGAACGATGCTTACAACCAATGCGATATCTCGATTGAATTCTTTGATGTATAATTCTTCTGTCCCTTCCGGCATCTTTAAAGTTGAAGTAATGTTCAATACAAAATCATCTTCGCTGAATCGCCGGTTTGGACGTTGAACACAACCGCGCATTGTATCAAGTGTTTCGGTAATCTCTGCTTGTGAATGATTGAAGAAGACAATTGAACCATAATCAAAGACCGTGATCATTTTGTGAAAACTAAGTTGTGCCAACAGCGGATTTAAATTCAAAATTTTACCGCCGAAGTTATTCACCAGAATATCGCGAGCAACTTTCAGATCGTACGACGATGCAACGTCGAACGCTTTTACATTTATTTTTTCAGATTCAGGTTGCTTCATATAAAAATAATCGAAAAACCGGGTTGGTTACTGGCTTTGTTCATGGTCGTTAATTTTCTGGTTGAAATTTATGAACCTCTTCGACCACAACATCCACAATTTCACTCTCTTTGATCTTTCGGATCATTACTCCTTTGCGATACAGAATTCCAACACCTTTTCCCGCCGCAATTCCGATATCTGCATCACTGGCTTCGCCTGGTCCATTCACTACGCAACCAAGTACAGCAATTTTTACCGGCTTCTTCACTCCTTCAAGTCGCTTTTCTAATTCTGCCATGATTCCGAACAAGTCAATCTCTAACCGTCCGCAGGTTGGGCAAGCGATCAACTCAACATTGCGTGTTGCAAGTCCGAGAGAACGAAGAATTTCTTTTCCAACTTCAACTTCCTTTACTGGATCATCCGTCAAGGATACACGAATTGTATCGCCGATTCCTTCAGCCAATAATGTCCCAATACCAACGGCTGATTTGATCGTTCCAATGCGCGTCAATCCTGCTTCTGTAACTCCAAGATGAAGAGGAATGTCGGTTCTCTGTGCAACAAGTCGGTATGCTTCGATCATCAAACGAACATCGGTCGATTTCACGGAAATGATCACATCACGAAAATTGAATTCATCGCAGATACCAACATGACGCATTGCAGATTCGTACAATGCTTCAGCTGTTGGATAACCATATTTTTCAAGAATGTCTTCTTCCAACGATCCAGAATTCACACCGATTCGGATCGGAATCCCTTTATCCTTCGCCGCGCTCAATACCTGGCGAATTCTGTCTTTCGATCCGATGTTTCCAGGATTGATACGAACTTTTGCAACATTCGCTTCAATTGCTTTTAACGCAAAGATATGATTAAAGTGAATATCGGCTACGATCGGTAATGGAGATTGTCGAACAATCTCTGCCATTGCTTCCGCAGCTTCTTTGTCATTCACTGTTACGCGAACTATGTCGCATCCCGCTTCGTGTGCATCAACGATCTGCTTAACAGTACCAACAATATCATCAGTCTTTGTTTTCGTCATCGTTTGTACCGAGATTGGAGCGCCGCCGCCAACCTTGATTCCACCGATGCTCACTTGACGAGTATGCCGGCGAATACCGACTTTATAATTAGATGGAACCGAATTTCCGTTTCCACTCTGTGTCGGTTGAATTACTGGTAAGATGTTTTCCATAAAAAAAAGATCCTATTATAAATAAATCAATGAACGCTGAGACGCTGAGGTGCAGAGAAAAATTATTCTATTAACTTATTCACTCTTCTGCGAATCCCATCTTTTAACAAAGGCACGTTAAAGTTAATCAGAAGACCTAAACGTTTATCAGCTAATTTCAAGTATGTCACAAGCTGCACTTCATGAACCGGGAGGATTGTCTCTACAGCTTTTAATTCAACCACCACTTCATCTTGGACAAGAAGATCGATGATAAATTCTTTGTTGAGATTTTTCCCTTTATAGATGATCGGTAATTTTATTTGTTACTCAACATATAAATTCTTTTTTCGTAGTTCTTCAACTAAACATGCTTCATACACAGATTCCAATAAACCAGGACCAAGTTCGCGATGCACTTCAATCGCCGCAGAAATTATTTCATTTGTCAACAGATCATAATCAGATTTCTTCATAACTCTCAGCATCTTAGCGGCTCAGCGTTGAACTCTAATTTAGTTTCTTGCTCGCCTCAAAAAGAATTTTCTTCTCTTCGTCATTAAGACTCTGGTAACCATCTTTACTGATCTTGTCGAGAATATCGTCGATCTGTTTTTGAGCTTTTATCTGTTCTTCGTTGTTTCTATTTGTGTAGTCATTGATATTATACACCTTAGCATCAGTCACGTTTCCATAGTTTACAGGCTGCTTTTTCGTATTGCTGAATGTTGAAGCAAACTTTGAAAAAACATTATCGCTTTGAGTTCTTCCATACAGACTGTCAAAGCGATATCCATCAGAAAGGAGATAGATGAATCCGACTAACGCTCCGCCAAGATGGGCAAAGTGGGCAACACCATCCATGCTTCCGATGGAGAATATTTCGAATGCCATATACATCACAACAAAATATTTCGCCTTGATCGGCAGAAGAAAATAAACGTAAATGGGGCGTTCGGGAAACATCATTCCAAACGCAAGCAGAACGCCATACACTGCACCCGAAGCTCCAACCGTTGGACCTACCGATGTGAACATTGGAGCGATCAATAGATTCGCTAATCCGCCGCCAAATCCACAGAGCAGATAATAGATGAAAAATTTTCGAGAGCCCCACACGTGCTCAAGTTCCATTCCAAACATCCATAACGCGAGCATATTAAAAAGGATGTGTGTAAAACTTGCATGCATGAACATGTAACTAAACAATTGCCAAAATCCAAACCCGGCACCAAACGGCCATAATGCAAATGCATGATAGAAAAATTCCTCAAATGAAAACTCGCCAACATGAAAATTCCCGAGGAACATCATCCCCAAAAACACTGCGCCATTTGCAATCAGCAATGATTTTATTACCGGTGGAAAGAACTGAAACCCGCCGAAGAAACTTGGTCGATTAAAATTGCCTGGACGATTATAAGCCATAATGTATTTTTATAGTTTCAACACACTTAATAAAGAAAGTCGTCATGCCCGAGTGTTTTAGTCGGGCATCTAGAAATGGATTCCCGCTAAAAACGCGCGGGAATGACGTTTATTTTAAAATATGGATAAACATTTATTTATTATTCAATGCTGCAACACCGGGAAGTTCTTTCCCTTCCAAAAATTCCAATGATGCACCGCCGCCGGTGGAAACGTGCGATACCTGTTTTTCCAATCCTGCTTTTGCAATTGCAGCAGCGGAATCTCCTCCGCCAACAATTGTTGTTGCTCCAAGTTTCGTCGCATCAACAAGAGCCTGTGCAATCGCATTCGTGCCTTTGGCAAAATTAGACATTTCAAACACACCCATCGGACCGTTCCACACAACCGTTTTTCCTTTACGGATCTCTTCGCTGAATAATTTGATCGTTTCTGGACCAATATCCATTCCAACAGCATCTGCAGGAATTGAGTTTACATTGACAATCTTAGTGGGTGATTCATTATCAAATTTTTCGGCAACAACACAGTCAACCGGAAGAAGAAGTTTGATATTCTTCGCTTTTGCTTCATCGATCAATTGTTTTGCAAGCGCGATCTTATCCTCTTCCAACAACGATTTCCCGATTTCCATTCCCTGAGCTTTGTAGAATGTGAACATCATTCCACCGCCGATCAATAATGCGTCAACTTTTCCCATCAGATTTTGAATAACATCGATCTTTCCGGAAATTTTTGCGCCGCCCATAATTGCAACATACGGTTTTACAGGATGAGTTGTTGCTTTCTCTAAATACGCCAATTCCTTTTCCATCAAGAATCCGGCAACCGCTGGAAGATAATGAGCTACTGTTTCTGTTGAAGCGTGAGCACGATGAGCGGAACCGAAAGCATCATTGACAAACACATCGCCAAATTCTGCAAGCTGCTTCGCCATTGCTTCGCGATCTGCTGCTTCTTTTGATGTTTCTTCTTTATGAAATCGTGTATTCTCCAGTAATAGTATTTCACCGTTCGCTAAAGAGTCTACTATTTTTTTAGTTTCTGCACCGATCGCGGCAGGAGCCAATTTTACAGATTTGCTTAACAATGCAGAAAGACGTTCAACGATCGGTTTCATTTTATGTTTGCCTTCAATGAAGGCTGCTTCATCGAACGATTTCCCGTCTTTTTCCGCTTTCTCTTTTGCTTTTTTAGCATCTTTTTTCGGATCGCCAAGATGCGACATGAGCACAAGAGATTTCGGATTGTGTCCAAGAATGTAATTGATCGTCGGCAATGCTGCTTTGATTCGAATGTCATCCTGAATGACACCGTTCTTTAAAGGAACATTAAAATCAACGCGCAATAACACGCGTTTGTTCTTAAAATCAATATCGCTGATAGTTTGCTTATTCATAATGATGATTCCTTTCTCATGAAACAAAAGGGCTGAACTCACGCATCGAGATTCAGCCCTTGTTCACTGTGAATATTATTTAAAGTATACTCAATTATTTTCCGGCCATTTTTTGCACAAGATCAACAACGCGGCATGAATACGCCCATTCATTGTCGTACCAGGAAACAACTTTAAAGAATCTCTTTTCGCCCTTTAAATTGTTCTGCATAGTTGCAAGAGAATCATAGATCGAAGAACGATCGTCATGAATGAAGTCAGATGAAACAACTTCTTCATTTGCATAACCAAGAATACCTTTTAAATATGTCTCGGAAGCTTTTTTGAACAATCCGTCAATCTCCTCGATCGATGTGTCGCGTGTTGCACGAAATGTTAGATCGACAACAGAAACATCCGCTGTCGGCACACGGAATGACATTCCGGTCAATTTTCCTTTTGTCTGCGGAAGAACTTCGCCGACTGCTTTTGCTGCACCGGTGGTCGATGGAATAATATTGATTGCAGCCGCACGTCCGCCTCTCCAATCTTTTTTGGATGGACCATCGACTGTTTTTTGTGTTGCGGTGTAGGAATGGATCGTTGTCATCAAACCAGTTTCAATTCCAATACCTTCTTTCAAAAGAACATGAACGACCGGCGCTAAACAGTTTGTTGTGCACGATGCATTGGATACGATGATATGTTTTGCAGCATCATATTCGTGGTCATTCACACCCATCACGATGGTTTTTACATCACCTTTACCGGGAGCAGAGATAAGAACTCTTTTAGCACCGCCGGCAATATGTCCTTTGGCTTTTTCAGAATCGGTGAACAATCCGGTTGATTCGATAACGATATCAACGCCGAACTCTTTCCACGGTAATTGTGAAGGATCTTTTTGTGCTAAAATACATCTGATTTTATTTCCATTAACAACAAGAACATCATCAGCTTCCTGTGATGGGGTGCTTTTTTCACTGCTTAATGTTCCTTTAAATTGACCATGAACTGAATCATATTTCAATTGATAGGCAAAATATTTTGCATCGGTGCTTACATCAACAACTGCAACAACATCGATCTCTTTTCCAAGAACACCTTTGTCAACCATTGCACTGATCACTTGACGACCAATTCTGCCAAAACCATTAATACCTACTTTAACAGCCATATTTATATACTCCTAAAAAGAAAATGCATAATTTTGTTGGTTTGCTGATGAAAATTACCAAGAAATTGAGTCAGAAGCAAACATTGATACTCTGGTGATAATCTGCTATTTTTAATCAATGAAAATTCTCTCCCTCTTCTCCTCAAAAAAAATTAGGCCATTATGGCATTATTCTTCCGCCAATGTTTTGTGGCGTGTAATGTTCTCGCACAACGGTAAAATAATAATAGAAGACAGAAATACCGAAACAAAATCAACATTGTTCTCTTGTTTGGATTCGCTTTCAGGAAAAACTCTCTGGAGGGAAAAAGTTTTCGGGGAACAATGGTGGATCGGTCTTGAAGGGATAGTGAATGATAGACTATATTTGCACGGTTTCAAAAAACCAGATATGCCGGAGAGTAAAAATATCGTTGCGATTGATGGCAATTCCGGAGAGATATTGTGGAAAAATGATGAATGCACATTCTTAGCAATACAATCCCCGTTTATTTATGGATATAAAGATCTTTTTGAACGGAGAGTCTATTATAAGATCAATGAGAGCGACGGAAAAATCATTGAAGAGCTTGCCTCCCTGCCGGAAAGTATTGATCCCAATAGACAGTATGAAAAGACCGATTTTATTTTCCCTCAATCACTCTCCGAAACAGAGACTGAATTATGGAATATCGTTCGTAGTGAGATAGAATGCACGAATATTGAACATGCCAAAATTGGGAAATATTTTCTTTTTAACGCATACACCCCGCATTCCGACCCTGCCTTGGGACTGAAAAATACGTTCTATATCATTGACAGTGCTACCAAGAAAAAAGTATATTTCGATGTGCTGAATGAATTTACGCCGTACGCTGTTCCTGATTCATTTTTTGTTGATGAGAACACTGATAGAGTAAATGAATCTTTCGGGACACTCTATTATGTTAAAGAACGAAAAACACTCGTTGCAGTAAAACTTTCGTAAGGATTAAACCATCAATGGTGTCCCTTTGGGACTTGCGAAGGTTATGAAAAAAATAAAAGCAAACCATCGCATGGTTTGCTTTTAACTAAATATTGGGAATTACATCAAGGAACCACTTATGGAAATCGGACAAATTGTCTTTATCATTGTTTTTCTCATTTCATTCTCTTTTTTCGGCATCAGTATTAAACGGCTTATCACTACGCTGCAACTCGGGAAATCAGATAATCGATTCGATAATATTCCCGCACGATTGAAAAATGTCTTAACTATTGCATTCCTTCAGACAAAATTATTACGCGAACCGATCTCAGGAACATTCCATTTATTTATTTTCTGGGGATTCATTGCCCTTTCACTCGCTGTTGTTGAATCATTAATAGAAGGTTTGTTCGGACATTTTTCATTCTCATTTCTTGGAATCGGATATAAAGTCATCACGTTCTCTCAGGAGATTTCCTGTTTACTGGTAATGGTTGGTGTTATCGGTTCATTATGGAGAAGATTCATCACGAAAGTAAAACGACTGCAGGTAGATGCGCACGGAAGTAAAGATGCTGCAATGATCCTTTCGTGGATCTTTTTGATCGTTACATTCACATTATTCCAAAATGCAGCCCGCATCAAGATGAATATGATTGAAGAGGGATGGCAATATCCGGTATCATCATTATTATCATCGATGTTTGCATATAACCAAACAACGTACATTGCGGAAAATATTTTTTGGTGGGGACATATTACTTTTGTTCTCGCATTTTTGAATTATCTCCCCTATTCAAAACACCTTCACGTTCTTACATCGGTTCCGAATGTTTTCTTTTCTTCGCTGAAACCCAAAGGCGCCTTGGTTCCAATTAACCTTCAGGACGAAACATTAACGAAGTTTGGCGTAACCGATATTGAAGACCTTACCTGGAAACAATTATTGGATGGATATACATGTACAGAATGCGGACGATGCGAATCCGTTTGTCCTGCAAATATCACTGGTAAATCATTGTCCCCTCGTAAAATTATTGTTGATACACGTCGAAGAACTTCGGAAAAATCACCGATCATTATCGCTGGAACAGCAGAAACCAACCAGCAAATAATTTCAAACACACTTCTCGACAATTATATCACCGATGAAGAATTATGGTCATGCACAACCTGCATGGCGTGTGTTCATGAATGCCCGGTGATGATCGAACACGTTGATGAAATTGTTGATATGCGGCGCGGTTTAGTATTGAATGAATCCAGATTCCCGCCCGAATTAAAAACGGTGTTCGATAATCTCGAGCGAAACTTTACACCGTGGGGATTTTCACATTCAACTCGTGCTGATT